>OOBN01002324.1_pt1 | contig 11746 bp, 12 predicted proteins | sample 1671091 | NCBI WGS metagenome assembly OOBN01 (sample SAMN06348121, study PRJEB24527) | human gut metagenome | biome: human gut; feature: ankylosing spondylitis patient; material: feces | host: Homo sapiens | place: China | collected 2015-10 | reverse complement strand
ATACGAGATTCAAGTGTGACTGGAGTTCAGACGTGTGCTCTTCCGATCTTCACCGGCAAGGAGCGTGTACGTTTCTCCGCTGGTGAGCTTTGGACAACTGATTACAACGGAATTATAGGATTTGGCAGGGGTATAGGAAAGCAACATCCGGGGTATCAGATTGTGGTAGTGTCTGTTCTGAAAACAATTTATGAAGAAAGAAAAGGAAAACTTAAGAGAATCTAAATTGACTTGCAACATAAACTTATATAAAATAAAAAGCGCGGAGATGTTCGCAGAGTTCATTTCAAACGAAGAGGAGGAATTTTATATGATATGTCCGAAGTGCGGCAGTGAAATGCCGGATGACAGTACATTCTGCACCAGATGCGGAGCCAGCTTACATACAGGAACACAGGAAAATCAGAATTCGCAGGGGACGCCATACGGCTACGGAAATCCACAGGGAAACAACGGAGCGTATTATGGCAATCCACAGATGAACAATGGTATGCCGTACGGGCAGCCTTATGTAGATCCTAAGGATCATTCCACAGAATTTGACGGAAAAGATATTGCGGAGCACAAACTGTTTGCAATGCTTCCATATCTTCTGGGAATTTTGGGAACTATCGTGGCACTTCTTGTGGCAAAGGATTCTCCTTATGTCGGATTTCATGTGCGTGAGGGAATCAGGATCCTTGTGTCTGAAGTTCTGCTGGGACTGATTACTGTAGTGCTCTGCTGGACCGTTGTCGTTCCGATTGCAGCAGCCGTATGTTTTATCATTTTATTGGTTGTCCGTATCATCAGTTTTGTCAATGTCTGCAATGGAAAGGCAAAGGAAGCTGTCATAGTCAGCAATTTCGGATTTTTGAAATAACTTATAAAGATCCAATGAAAAAGAGAAGAAGATTCTGCATGCCATGTAAGAATCTTCTTCTCTTTTTTGTGGAAAAAATGGGATATTTAGATATTTAATTGAAAAGGATGGAAAAGGTCAGGGAATTTCCATCTTCACTTTTGGCAGAAATTTTCCCTTTGTGTCATTCGTAAGTTTTGTCGTTTTACAGGACAACATATTTTTTACATTTAATTTACATTAGTCTGGTTATGCATTTTACACAGACCCGATAAGATAACAACTGTAATGAGGAACAACATGAAAGAAAGAGGAGAAAATCATGAAAAACAAACTTGTAAAAATGATGGCTTTACTGACAGCAACAACAATGGTCGCTGCAGGTGTGATGGGATGTGGTTCTGACAGCAGTGATGCAAGTGCTGATGCAAATACAGATACAACGGCATCTGATACAACTGCAAATGCAGATACAACAGATGGAGCGGATCTGAGTGGAACCGTTACACTGGCAGGAAGTACTTCCATGGAGAAACTTGCAAATGCCATGAACGAAGCATTCATGGAGAAATATCCGAATGTTTCCGCAACCGCAGAGTTTACAGGGTCCAGTGCAGGAATCGAGTCTCTTACAGCCGGCAGCGTTGATATCGGAGATGCTTCCCGTGCCCTTTCTGACGATGAGAAAAGCCAGGGTGTCGTAGAGAATATTGTGGCAATTGACGGTATCGCAGTTATTACAGATACAGCAAACACAGTCACAGATATTAAGTCTGAAGATCTTGCAAAAGTATATACCGGAGAGATTACAAACTGGAAAGATCTCGGCGGACCGGATGAGCAGATCGTAGTCATCGGCCGTGAGGCGGGATCTGGTACAAGAGATGCGTTTGAGGAACTGATGGATGTAAAGGATTCCTGCAAATATGCGCAGGAACTTGATTCTACAGGTGCTGTTTTGGCAAAGGTTGCAGCAACTCCGGGAGCAGTTGGATATGTATCCCTGGATGTGCTGGATGACACCGTAAATGGATTAAAGATCAACTCTGTAGAGCCGACAGAAGACAATATTCTTGCAGGAGACTATGTATTACAGAGACCGTTCGTAATGGCTACCAAGGGTGAGATTTCTGAGCAGAGTAAGCAGGTACAGGCATATTTCGACTTTATCAACTCTGCAGACGGACAGAATGTTATCAAGTCTGTAGGGCTGATCATCCCAAACAAGTAATATAGCAAGAAACACGTAAACAGGCAAACGAGGATAAAGATATGACAGGCGGCAAAGCAACAAAGCACATCGTGGAAACGATTGCAAAAGTAATATTTCTGGTATGCGCAGCCGTTGCCATTGTAGCAGTTCTTTCCATAACGGTTTATATGTTTGCAAAGGGCACCCCGGCACTGGCAAAGGTCGGGGTGATTGACCTGTTATTTGGAACTGTATGGCAGTCGACAGCAGCAACACCATCTTATGGCATTTTATACATTATTCTGACTTCAATTATAGGTACTGCAGTTGCAATTTTGATCGGTGTACCGATTGGAATTCTGACAGCGGTATTTATCACGGAAGTAGCCAACAAAAAGCTGGCAGCAATTGTTCAGCCAGCGGTAGAACTACTGGCTGCGATTCCGTCTGTAATCTACGGATTGTTGGGGCTTATGGTTTTAAATCCATTGATGTACCGTTTGGAAAAGCGGGTATTTGCAGGCAGCACCACCCATCAGTTTACCGGTGGTTCCAATCTGCTTTCTGCGATTATTGTGCTGGCAATTATGATTCTGCCAACCGTGATAAACATCAGTGTTTCTTCGATCCGTGCAGTACCCGGACATTTAAAGTCGGCTTCTCTTGCACTTGGGGCAACACATATCCAGACGATATTTAAAGTGATGATCCCGGCAGCAAGATCTGGTATTATGACAGGTGTAGTGCTTGGAATCGGACGTGCGCTCGGAGAGGCTATGGCGATCAATATGGTTGCCGGAGGTTCTGTAAATCTGCCGTTCCCATTCAATTCGGTACGTTTCCTGACGACACAGATCGTCAGCGAGATGAGTTATGCCGAAGGACTTCACCGGGAGGTACTCTTTACGGTAGGTCTGGTATTGTTTATCTTTATTATGATTATCAATCTGGTCCTTGCACAGGTGGAAAAGAAAGGAGCCGTTGAACAATGACAGAAAAGAATACCAGTATTCATACCAAAACAAGGCATCCGGCGGATTTCCTTACTTATATTGCCATCTATGTATGTGCAATTATTTCCGTTGCATTGCTTCTGGGGATCATTATCTATGTATTTGCCAAAGGTATCCGGAGTGTAAATTGGGAGTTTCTTACCAGTGTGACATCTGTATTAAAGGGAACGACCGGTATTGCAGGAAATATTGTAAATACGCTTTATATTATCATTGTAACGATGCTGATTGCTACCCCCATCGGTGTTGGGGCTGCCGTTTATTTAAATGAGTATGCAAAACCGGGAAAATTAGTCAGTCTGATTGAATTTGCCACAGAGACACTTGCGGGGATTCCGTCCATTATCTTTGGTTTGTTTGGTATGATGTTTTTTGGACAGACTCTGCATTTGAAGTATTCTATCCTCACAGGTTCGTTTACCCTGACTCTGATGGTACTTCCTCTGATCACCCGGAATACACAGGAAGCGTTAAAAACGGTTCCGGACAGTTACCGAAGCGGAGCGATCGGTTTGGGCGCCGGAAAATGGCATATGATACGCACCATTTTATTACCATCCGCAATGCCGGGAATCATTACCGGAGTTATTCTTGCCATCGGGCGAATTGTTGGGGAGTCAGCAGCACTGCTGTTTACCGCGGGAAGTTCAGGTCTCCTCCCGAAGAACTTTACCGATTTGCTGGCAAAGGCAAAAATGCCGGCGGGAACACTTACCATTCAGCTTTACCTGAGTGCAACGAAGGGGGAATTCGGGGTAGCATTTGGTATTGCAGTAGTTCTTTTGCTGATTGTTCTTGGAATCAACTTACTTACCAAAGCATTGGCAAAGAAGTTTGACGTCAATCGCAGATAACGATCATCTTTTCAAAGAGTTTTTAAAAAAGCAGGCGAATGTTTTCGGCTGCTTTTTTGTTGATAAAAAAAACGGGGCAAAATATGCATATAATAGATGAAAAAACGGGGCAAAATATAAAAAATAAGTTGTAAAAACGGGGCAATAATCTTTCAATCTACATGTGTTATCTGTTGAGAGAACAGAAGCTGGGACAAATGATTGTAGAGTTAGATACAGAGGGCTTGTAAAAGAACTTTTTTATGGGTTTGCTTTTTATGGAAAAAAGTTTGGATTGATGGAGAATAAAAAAATGGTGCTGGTACAATAGAAGTTTGCGTTGTATCAGCACTATTTTTATCATTCAAATGATGTCAAAGAATGATTTGAAAAGATTATGAAACGGTACCATTTTTACTACATGAAATAGTAACATTTTGGGTATAGTTTTTTAATGAAGCATAATTAGCTGTAGCAGATGCTGTGGCGGAATTTCCACTTTTATTAGATGAAACGGATTGTATTTTCCATTCAGAAGAATAAGAAGTGGCATTTGGAGAACAAGAGATACAGCGAGATGTAGAACCATCATAAATGAACGTTGCTGTAATAGAGACACTCCACAAAATAGTTCCATTTGCATTTTTTATGTTTGCAGTTTTTGTTTTTGTAATAGTATGAGAATTGCTGTGAAGCGCGATGAAATTAAGGTCGGAATCGACATTTGTTATAATAGTTTCTACATAATAATCGTTGTCAGTCTTTTCCAATGTGGTGGCATTTGCGATAGATGTATTAGAAAATAAAATTAATAAAAAAGAGATTATAGTGATAGTGCGCATTAATGTTTTTTTCATAAAAATCCTTTCTGGTGCAAGTTAAAATATTAGTTTGTCGAATCATCTGTAATGACGGTATCTACAAAAACTGCTTCCTGTTCTTTTAATATTTGATAAGTATGGTATGCTAAAATACTTAAAAAAATAGAAAAGCAAGAAATAACAATAGCGAAAAAATAGATTACATGGCGTATATACTTGCGAGTTTGAATCCTTTTTGTTAACTCTGCTATGGAAAACGTTGAAATGTAGAAATTTACAGTATCTACAGGTGTGCCAAATTCTTTATATAAGTCATCAATTGTCTGAGGTGAGGTGTCATCACAGAAATCTTCCAGATTACTTGTCAGAGAAGCTAAATAATTTTTTTCTGATTTTCCAATAGCTGGAAGTAAGAGTTTCACTTCAGAAATGTATTGTTTACATAAGCTATTCATGCGTGTCTCCTTTCTCAAGAGAATCAAAAATTGCAGACATACCAGAAATCATATTTTCATAGTCGTGTTGCAATTCCTTTAAATATGCTTCTCCATCAGACTCTATATGATAATAGATACGGGTACGTTTTTTCCCAACAAGAACAGAATATTCACTGATCATTTGCTCATTTTCCAATTTGTACATGACCGTATATATCGTATTTGGGGAAATGGAGAGCAGTTCGTTTGACTCGCTTGTAATGTATTTACTTATCTCATAAGCATAGCAATCACCTTTGCTTTTTAAAATTGCTAATACTAAAAAATCGGTAATTCCTGTAATTAGAGTGTTTTTGTATGCCATGCAATAAGTCCTCCCTGAATAATTAATACCATATCATAAAATATGCGAAGTGTAAATATTACGAAGTACAAAATAATGATTGACAAAAGAAAATGACTATGATACGCTACAAATACAATGATACATGTAGAATTGAAAGACAAAAATTAGGAGAGAGAAAACATGGAATTCACAGAGATATTCCTATAAAAGAAGCGTATAATGCTGTTGTAGCAGAAAATGGAAGATATTTGATATATTAAAGAGATAAGCATGTATCAGAATCAATATCAAAGTGTTGTGATGGCACTGTTCTGATATTGTCAAATTTAAGATACAGTAACTTTTTTATGTTGAATATATGAGGAGAGCGACTATGAAAAAGATATTTCTGACAACTTTATTGATGATTGTGTTTCTGCTGAATGGCTGCGCGTCGGACAGTACAGAAACACAGATAGAAAGTTATGACACACAGGAAACATTACAGGTAAATAAAAAAGAATTTTCAAATCGTGCCGGGAGTGATTGTACGATAAAAGAATTTAAATTACCGTTACCAGAAAATGCAGACATTAGTTGTTTCTGTTATAGTTCACCATATATTTATTATGGAATATCATATACATTTTATAAGGAATCGATGTTGACAGCAGGAAAAGAATTTGTGTATTCGGACGATTATGCAACACAAATAAGAAGGTACGATGTGCAGACAAAAAAAGATATACTTCTGTATCAATATGATAATTGTGTTGAAATTTCAGATATACAATCTGATGGGGATGCTGTTATATGGGAAGATTATTTAGGTGAAGATGGAACATGGAGAGTTGTAAAACAGTGACTGGAGTTCAGACGTGTGCTCTTCCGATCTCAATTATTGTTTTCTGCAAAAGATACACAAAGCACAATGGATGCAGTCACTCTGAAAGAAAAAGATGGCAGTGTATATTGGTATGACAGGAGTGAAAATAATGGAAAGTATGGTTTATATCAATATGCAGATAAAAACATATCTATTCTGAATGATGATATTTCTTTGGTATCGCCATTTCAGCATGTCACATTAGATGGTAACAAAGCCGTAAAAATATATACTGATGCAGATGAGAAGATACAAATACAAGTAGGCGGAAAAGATATCGATACAGGAATACGCAGCGTTTCTGATGTGCAGATAAATGATCAGTATGTAGTGTGGCATGAGGAAAATATAATAAACAAAATCTATGTGTATGATCGGAAGGCAAAGCAAATCTACATGATAGAAACAGATGACTTTTTTTCTTATGGCATGCTGGAACATACATTGATTGTAAATGGATCTGCTGGAGTATTGGCCTATGATTTGGATCAGGAAACCGATACAGTGATAAAGCCAGCCAGTCAAAATACAAATATGTATTTATACATTTTTCAGGGTCAGGATTGTTTGTATACGCAGAGAGTCGACGATCAGAGCGTTATTGGTGTTTTAGAATATAATGGAGGGACAGATCGTAATAGTACATTGTCTGATGGGTGGAATGTATCCGGCAATGCAATTGTGTATGGGGAAAAAACAATCTGTCAGATTTCGGATGTTGATGATGATGCAGATACCATAGATTTATCTGCGCTTGACAGCAAAAAGGCATTTGTTTCTTATTTTTCCAATGATGGAAAGATTTCTGTGATGAGCTGTACGGCAGATGGACAGCAAACGAAGCTTGCCTCGCTGGAATATAAATCGTATGGTGGACCGAATGCTGTGTATCTTAATTTTACAAATGATAAGCAGGGATATCTTCTATATTGTTCCGATCCGGGTGCCGGCATGATGAACAAAGTATTATGGTCGACAGATGATGGTGGAAATACTTACACGGTTGTGAAAGATTTATCTGCTGCCATACAGAATTATCCTGCGGATATGGCTTTTAAAGACGTATCGACAGGAATGATTCTGGTAAGCAATCATGGAGCAGATGCATATGCGTATATGACAGAAGATGCAGGAAAGACGTGGAAACCGTATGAGATTGACACATTTAAGAAATGTAATTATGTGAATGGAATATCCATTGAAAAAAATGCAGACAGTACCTGGAATCTTTTACTGCAAATCGCTACAGACGATGGTCTGGATTCCGTGACCTATACATCGGATGATGAGTGGAAAACCTGGAACCGTAAGGAAAAATAATGAGAATAATTCGAAAAGCGAGTGAACGATTTTACTCGCTTTTTTCCTTATGTGACAGAAAAAGCGAAAGGATATCCGCATTTTATCGGTTGAGAACATAAAAGGATTATAGTACAATGAAGGAAAATGGCAGGAACGTAAAGGGGGACGCAGCATGGCAAGAACCGTAGCGATCGGGAAACAGGATTTTGCATCGATTATGGAAAACCACTATTTTTTTGTGGATAAAACAGAGTTTATCCGGGAATGGTGGGAATCCGGAGATGATGTGACATTAATCACCAGACCGCGCCGCTTTGGAAAAACTTTAAACATGAGCATGGTAAACTGTTTTTTTTCGAACCGCTATGCGAACCGGAGAGATCTGTTTGAAAATTTATCAATCTGGCAGTATGAAAACTATCAAAAGTTACAGGGAACATATCCGGTTATTTTTTTGAGCTTTGCGTCCATTAAAGCAGACAATATTGAGGAAACGAAGCGCCAGATAAAAGCACAGATTGCAGCGTTATATGAACAAAACCGTTATCTGGTGAAAGGTGGAGTTTTAAGCAAAAACGAGCTGACGCAGTATGAAAAAATGACGATGGATATGGATGATGCAGAATGCTCCATTTCCATAAATCTGCTTTGCAGCTATCTGGAACGGTATTATGGGAAAAAAGTGATTGTTCTTCTGGATGAATACGATACACCGATGCAGGAAGCGTACATTCATGGATACTGGGAGCGTTTTACGGGATTTATCAGAAGTTTCCTGAATGCGACATTTAAGACAAATGCCTGCCTGGAACGTGGAATTATGACCGGAATCACAAGAGTTTCCAAGGAATCTATATTTTCAGATCTGAATAATTTAAATGTGGTGACAACAACTTCGGATGATTATCGGTTAAGTTTTGGTTTTACGGAGGAGGAAGTCTTTGCGTCTTTGGCAGAGTATGGTCTGGAAGAAACAAAAGATGAAGTGAAAAAATGGTATGATGGATTTGCATTCGGAGGAAGCAAAGATATATATAATCCATGGTCCATCACGAATTATCTGGATAAAAAAAGATTTCAGGCATATTGGGCGGCGACAAGTGGAAATACACTGGTGAACCGGTTGATTCGGACGGCATCTGCTGATATCAAAGAGAAAATGGAAGATCTCTTAAATCATAAGGAAATCGTTGTTTCTTTCGATGAGCAAATCGTTTTTGATCAGCTTGATTATTCGCCATCAGCAATCTGGAGTCTTTTGGTTGCAAGTGGATATCTGAAGGTGGAGAAGGTAGAATATCGGGGAATGCTTCAAAAAACATGGTATCATCTGACCATTACCAATCTGGAAACATTTGGCATGTTTTCTGATATGTTTGCAGGGTGGTTTGATAACTATAATGCCAACTATAATGCGTTTATAGAGGCATTCTTACATGGAAATCTAAAAGAGATGAATGCATATATGAATGATGTGGCACTTGCAACTTTTAGCAGTTTTGACACAGGCAGTCATCCTTCGGAAGCGGCGCGGCCGGAGCGTTTTTATCATGGTTTTGTACTGGGCCTGCTAGTAGAACTTCGGGATCGTTATCAGCTTAAATCAAACCGTGAAAGTGGTTATGGACGATATGATGTTATGCTGATACCGAATCAAAAGACGGATATTGCAATGATCCTTGAATTTAAGGTACATGATTCCAGCGAAGAAAAAACACTTGAGGATACTGTAGAAGCAGCATTACGTCAGATTGAAGAAAAAAAGTACGATGCAGAGCTGTTCGCATTGGGAATAGAAGAAAAACAAATTCGTCATTATGGGTTTGCATTTGAAGGAAAAAAGTGCGCATAGGGAGCAAAGGGAAATGAAATAGTTGCATTTTATATAAATCTTTCTTATAATATACACAGTTTGTATATCTGAGAGGGAGTGAAATTATGAAACTGGAAAGTTCCAGTATAAAAAAAGCGGATATTCAGATGTCGGAAGCGTTTGTCACAAGCGTTTTTCTGGCATTGTCCGGAGGTTTTCAGGATGCATACACTTATTTTACGAGGCAGGAAGTATTCTCAAATGCACAGACTGGAAACATCGTACTGATGAGCACGCACCTGATGATGGGAGAATGGCTTGACGTGCTGCGCTATCTGTTTCCACTTCTGGCATTTGCCGGAGGCGTGTTTTTTGCGGAGCGGATTCATATGCTGTTTAAGTATGCAAAGCGCCTGCACTGGCGGCAGGGTGTGCTTTTAATGGAGATCGTGATTTTGTTTGCGGTCGGATTCATGCCAAAGCACTTGGATCTTCTGGCAACCGTACTCGTCTCCTTTGCCTGTGCGATGCAGGTACAGACATTCCGGAAAGTAAGCGGATATTCTTATGCAAGCACAATGTGCATCGGAAATCTCCGTAGCGGAACAGAAGCATTTACCGGTTATCTGCAGACCCATGACACAGAAAAATTAAAAAAGGCACTGTATTATTTTGGCATTATTTTATTTTTCGGACTAGGGGCTGGTATTGGAGGAAATCTCTCTATCCGGTTTGGATATCATATGATCTGGGTATCGAGCGGACTGCTTCTGATCAGTTTTCTGCTCATGTTTGTGGAAAAGATGGACCGGTAAATTCATCGGAAAGATATCGGCGTGGTTTCTATGCCGATAAAATTCATGTAAAAGATACCGTTGTGGTACCTATATACCGAAAATTTAATATTTAGATACCGGAAAGTCTCTATAGATCAAAAATTGCTTCTTCAGGTACCACTTTTATGAAAAAAGCGGTATCCGGAGAAGCAATTTTTACTATATAGGTGACATGTCCAGATTCCTAGCATTAAAATTTCGGGAAAACGTCACCTTAGGCTTTGATTTTTCATCTATAGATACCGGGCCTTATCATTAATTGATTTAACGGTATGTCTTTCAATTATATTTTCTCCAACCAACAGGAAGAAATGTCCCCCTTCTTACGTCACTTAGAGAAATCTTATATTTAAAAATCAACCTGTAAATTGCGTATCAAGAAACCTTACATCTATTACATTGATTTTGCAAAAATTTTACATTCCCAGTCCAGTGCATTTTACAATCTCTCTTTATAATATTCATAAATCCTAAGAAATGGATAATTGCAGTGAGAGAAAACCATTGCAGATGAGGAGAGAAACATGGAAAAACGAACAAAAATTACTGTCCGTGATTTGAACCTGTATTACGGTGAAAACCATGCACTCAAGGATGTAAACATGAATATTCGTGAGAATTGCGTGACCGCTTTTATCGGACCGTCCGGATGTGGAAAATCAACATTCTTAAAAACCATCAACCGGATGAATGATCTGGTAGATGGCGTGAGAATCACAGGAGAAGTGAAACTGGACGATGAGGATATCTATGCAGAGGGTGTAGATACAACCGTTCTTCGGAAAAGAATTGGCATGGTGTTTCAGCAGCCGAACCCGTTTCCGATGAGTATTTATGATAACATTGCATACGGTCCGCGTGTACATGGAATCAAAGACAAGTTAAAACTGGATGCCATCGTAGAGGAGAGTCTGCGGGGAGCAGCAATTTTTGACGAAGTCAAGGATCGCCTGAAGAAGTCCGCCCTTGGGCTTTCCGGTGGACAGCAGCAGCGTATCTGTATTGCGCGTGCACTTGCGGTACAGCCGGAGGTACTTTTGATGGATGAGCCGACTTCTGCACTGGACCCGGAAATGGTAGGAGAAGTATTAAATGTTATGAAAGAGCTTGCCAAGACGGGACTTACAATGATTATTGTTACTCATGAGATGGCATTTGCAAGGGATGTGTCCACCAGAACCATTTTCATGGATTCCGGCTATGTGGCAGAGGATGCAGCTCCATCCGAACTGTTTACCAATCCGAAGAATCCGAGAACACGGGAATTCTTAAGTCGTTATTTAGCAGGTTAAAGGAGGACAGAAAATATGGAGAATTTTGTAATAACCTTTGCAAGAGGATTCGGAACAGGCGGAAAGGCGATTGCTTCCCAGCTGGCAAAGGAGTTAGGTATTCACTGTTATGAAAACCGAATCTTAACGCTGGCAAGCCAGCTCAGTGGACTGGA
>OOBN01002316.1_pt1 | contig 11788 bp, 9 predicted proteins | sample 1671091 | NCBI WGS metagenome assembly OOBN01 (sample SAMN06348121, study PRJEB24527) | human gut metagenome | biome: human gut; feature: ankylosing spondylitis patient; material: feces | host: Homo sapiens | place: China | collected 2015-10 | reverse complement strand
ATTGTACCAGATCGTGATCTCCTGCTCGACGAGCGCCTACGGCGACTTCATGGCAGGCTGCAAGTCGAACATACTCTACGTCGACAATTTCGAGTGGGTCTATTGACAATGCCTATTTTCGCAACCCGCAAGAAGCAGAGCCTCACCGGTTCTGCTTTTTGTTTACCCCGGCGGTCCGAAAAAAAACGCCGGAGGGGGTAGGGTTTCAGCGCTTTCATCCGTGATATAGATAGAATGAAGAGACCCGAACATATCATCGAAGATCTGATAACCCGCCAACTGGACGGCACACCCCTCACCGACACGGAACGCCGGGAACTGCAGGAGTGGCTCGAAGCATCCGAAGCCAACCGCGACGCCTTTCTCCGGGCTTACAAAGCCTGGGGAAACGCCCGCCTTGCGGAAACCCGGTTCAACACCGGGCAAGCCCTCGAAAACGTCATGGCCCGGATTGCCGAAGCACCCAGACCCCGGTCTTTCCTGCGGCCGCAACTGCGCCGTCTGGGCATCGGCATCGCAGCGGCAGCCTGCGTCATGCTGGCCGTTGTCGGTTACTACCGACTGCAACCGTCGACCGTCCCGGACATCGAAATGTTTATCCGGCAGGCCGACACCCCCGTATTCACCCAGAAAGAGGTGCAACTGGTGCTGTCCGAGCAGAAAACCCTCCTGCTCGAAACCCAAAAATCGACAATCCGTTACGATTCGACCGCCATCCGGATCAACAACGCCGAAAAAACCATTCCCAAAAAAGAGGCTGCGACGTTCAACCAGCTGGTCGTTCCCTACGGCAAGCAGACGACGCTGACGCTCGCCGACGGAACCCGCGTCTGGATCAACGCCGGATCACGGCTGGTCTACCCCGTCGTATTCGAAAAGCAGAAGCGCGAAATATACGTCGAAGGCGAAATCTACATGGAAGTGGCGCACGATGCCGAACGGCCTTTCTCGGTACACACAGGCAAGATGGATGTCTGCGTTTTGGGAACCAAATTCTACATATCCTCCTACGGCCGCGATCGCACGCAGGAGGTCGTCCTGCTCTCCGGCTCCGTCAGCGTAGCCCCTGCCGGACGATCCGACCGCGGAATTCGCATCGTTCCCGGCCAACAAGCCATCCTCGACACCTCGGAATCGCTGGAGGTCCGCGAAGTGGAAGCCGAAAGCTACATCAGTTGGATTCACGGATACCTGCCCTTCGACAACGACCCGCTGTCGAACATCCTCGAACGCCTTTCCCGCTACTACAATTGTCGGATCGAGTGTACGCCCGAAGCCGAAGCGCTGACGCTCTCGGGCAAACTCGAACTCAAAGACGATCCGGCCGAAGTGCTGAAAATCTTGAGCGCAACAGCCCCTATCAACCTGCAAATCTCCGGATCCGGGAATTTCCGAATCGACTATAACCCGACTACCAACAACCCAAACTGACCTGCCTATGTAACAGCCCGTATCCCTCCAAAAAAAGACCGGATGTCGTCCCTCAACGACATCCGGAGCGATTGAAAATCTAAAATAGCCTTTTAAACTTCAAATCTTTACAAATGTACAACAAAAATGGTAAAATCGGTCTTTTTAAGGCCGATAATGGGGGATTATTCCACCGATTCCGGATAACATTCCTGTTTTTGCTGGCAACAATCGGGTTCATCCGGCCCGTCAGTGCACAAACGGCAGAGGCGGCGAAAACCATCACGCTCAACGTACAGAACCGCCCCATCAAGGAGGTCCTCACACTGATCGAACGCCAAAGCGACTACATCTTCGTTTACTACGACAACATCTTGGACATCCACCGCAAAGTCACCCTGAAAGTAACGAATCAGCCCATTTCGGCTGTCCTGAAACAGTTGTTCGCCGGAACCGACAACACCTGGAAACTCTCGGGAAGGCAGATCGTCATCGGACGCTCCGTAGCTGCGGCCGCAGCTACACCCCGGAAGATCACACGCATCACAGGCGTCGTCAGGGACCAGAACAACGATCCGCTCATCGGCGTCACGATCCGCATCAAGGCCCGTCCGAACATCGGTACAGCCACCGACATCAACGGCAAATACCTGCTCGACGTTTATCCCGACGAAGTGCTGGAATTCAGCTATGTAGGTTACAAATCGCAGGACGTTTCGGTCGCAGGGCAGGAAATCGTCGACGTGGTTATGCTGCAAAACGACGCCATCCTCGACGCCGTGGAGGTGGTGGGCTACGGCGTGCAGAAAAAGATCAGCGTCATCGGCTCGCAGCAGACCATAGCGACCAAGGAACTGAAAGTTCCCGTCGCCAACCTCACACAAGGCCTTGCGGGCCGCGTATCGGGTCTGGTCTCGGTACAGCGAACCAGTGAACCGGGCTTCGACGACGCGAACATCTACATCCGCGGCATCTCAACGCTGACAGCCAGCATGAGCGCCCCTCTGACGCTCGTCGACGGCGTTCCCCGCTCGTTCTCCAACGTCGACCCCGAAGACATCGAGAGTTTCTCGATCCTGAAGGACGCCTCTGCAACTGCTGTTTACGGCGTTCGCGGCGCCAACGGCGTCATTATCATCAATACCAAAAGCGGTCTGAAAGGACGCCCCAAATTCAGCGTACGCTATACCGAAGGCCTCACCAAACCGACCAAGATCACCGATTTCGCCGACGGCGCGACTTACATGGAGATGTCGAACGAAGCGTCGCTCACCCGCGGCGGCGGCAAACTATACAGCCAGGAGATCATTGATAAGACCCGCCGCGGGGAAGACCCCTATCTCTATCCCGACGTAGACTGGATGAAACAGATCCTGCGTAACTTCAGCCGCAACCGCTCGGCCAACGTCAACGTGCAGGGCGGTTCCGACAAGGCGGTCTACTACATCGGCCTGGCCTACTACGACGAGAACGGCATGTACAAGGACACGAAACTGGCCGACTACAACTCGAACACCTTCTACCGCCGTTACAACGTCACCTCGAACCTCACGCTCAACCCGTTCCGCACCACCGAAATCAAACTGGGCATCCAGGGCTACCTGGCCAACGCCAACTATCCGGCATCTTCGCAGGCAAGCATCTTCGAATCGGCCTATTTCACACCTCCGACCTATATCGCGCCGCTCTACCCCGACGGCAAGCTCGGCGCCTTCTCGGGCGGCGATATAAACCCCGTGGCACAGCTCGGCGCAACGGGCTATGCCAACCAGTGGCGCAGCCAGGTTTATTCGAACCTGCGCATCACGCAGCAGATTTACAAAGGACTCTCGGTTTCAGGCATGTTCTCGTTCGACACCTACAACTACACGAGCAACCGTTTCACCAAAACCCCGAACACCTACCACGCCACAGGACGCGACGCCAACGGCAACCTGCTCTACGAGCAAACCCGCCAGGGAACCGAGAACCTGGCCTACAGCCTCAGCGCAAAGGGTAACCGCGCCATCTATCTGGAGGCCGCAGTCAACTACCGCAACACTTTCGGCAGACACACCGTATCGGGCATGATGCTCTTTAACCAGAGCGACGAAATCAATACCAAAGCCACCAACGTCGAAGAGGCGCTGCCCTACCGTTTCCGCGGCCTGGCAGGACGTTTCACCTACTCGTTCGACGACCGTTATTTCGGGGAGTTCAACTTCGGATACAACGGTTCGGAGAACTTCGCCCCGAAAAACCGTTACGGCTTCTTTCCGTCGGTCGGACTTGGCTGGGTAATCAGCAACGAACCCTTCTTCAGAGGCGCCACAGAGGTGATCCAGTACCTCAAACTGCGCGGCACATGGGGTCGTGTCGGCAACAGCCAGATCAGCGGACGCCGTTTCGCCTACCTGGCTACGGTCAAGGACACCAACGACACCAGTTACCAGTTCGGAAAGAACATGGACCAGACCTACGGGACTACGGCCATCGACGAATATGCCGTCGACGTAACGTGGGAGATCGCCGACAAAACCAACATCGGACTGGACATGCGCCTGCTGAACAACAAGTTCAACCTGCAATTCGACGCCTTCAAAGAGTCGCGCAAAGGCATTTACCTGCGCCGCACAAGCATTCCGTCCTATTTCGGTATGATCAACAACCCCTACGGCAACATCGGCAAAGTCGAGAACAAAGGTATCGAAATGTCGGTCAGCTATGCCAATTCGTGGCGGGACTGGTCGTTGAGCGTCATGGGTAACTACTCGTTCAACCGAAACAAGGTCCTCGAAGACGACAGCACCGTGGCCTATCCCTGGCAGAAAACCATCGGCAACAAGGTCGACCAGCGGTTCGGGCTCATCGCACTGGGACTCTTCGAAAGTCCGGAGGAGATCGCCGCAGCGCCTGTACAGGTCGGCGACACGCGCCCGGGCGACATCCGCTACAAGGACATCAACGGCGACGGCAAAATCGACGAATATGACAAAGTGCCCATCGGCTGGGGAAGTGTCCCCGAAATCGTCTACGGCTTCGGATTCTCCGTAGGCTGGAAAGGCCTCTCGCTGTCGGCCATGTTCCAGGGCGCCGCACACGTCGACGCGATCCTCAGCGGCGAAGGCGTACTGCCTTTCGCACAGGGATCGAGCCGCGGCAACCTGCTGAGCAACATCACCGACCGTTGGACCGAGGCCAATCCCCGCCAGGATGTCTTCTACCCGCGCCTCTCGATCGGCAACATGAACATGAACTACGAAGCCAGCACGTGGTGGCTCAAAAATACCAGCTACCTGCGTCTGAAAAACATCGAACTCTCCTATACGCTCCCCGACCGCTGGATGAAACGCATCCACATCAACAATGCGCGCATCTTCATACAGGGCGTCAATCTGCTTACATTCAGCAAATTCAAACTGTGGGACGTGGAACTGGGCGACGGCCGCGGCGCAAAATATCCCAACATCGGTTCCGTCAGCCTGGGTATCAATTTCAACTTCTAAAATCCCCGACAAGCTATGAAACTTAAAACAATACTCACTTTACTGGCCGCCCTCGGCATCCTGACCGCCTGCAACGACGACTTCTTCGACCAGGTTCCCGACGACCGGATCACCATCGAGCAGGTATTCCAGCGCACCTCCTACTCCGAGAAATACCTGGCTACCGTTTACAGCTACATCCGCGACGAGTCGCACCGCACCAACGGCGTGCCCTGGGACCCGTGTTCGGACGACCTGGACGTTACCTACGACCGCGAGGATTACAACTCCTTCAAGATGAACCTCGGCAACTGGAGCGCATCGTCGAACTACTACGAGTACTGGTCGCACTACTACCGGGGCATCCGCTCGGCAACCTACTTCATCCAGCACATCGGCTCGAACCAGGAGATGCTCGACGATCCTACGCGCGGCCCGATCGTCGTCGAACAATACAAGAACGAAGCCCGCTTCCTGCGTGCCTGGTTCTATTACTGCCTGCTGCGCCAGTACGGTCCGTGCGTACTGCTGGGCGACGAAGTCCTTCCGGGCGACCTCGACCGCGACGATGTGAAGATGAACCTGCCGCGCAGTTCCTACGACGAGTGCGTGGATTACATCGTCGGCGAACTGGACGACATGATCGACAACAACCGCCTGCCGCTGCACTTCACCGTGCAGGCCGACAAGGATTACGGCCGGGCGACACTGGCCATGTGCATGGGACTCAAAAGCCGCGTACTGCTGCTGGCCGCCAGCGACCAGTTCAACGGCAACCCGGCCTACGCCAACGTGGTCAACACGGACGGCAAACACCTTTTTTCGACCCGAAAAGACCCCGAAAAGTGGAACAAGGCCGCCCAGGCTGCAAAAGATGTCATCGACCTGGGAATTTTCGACCTCTACAAGGAGTACCACACCGACGGAACGCTCGACCCTTACCTGTCCTGCCGCAACGTTTTCCTGGAGAACTGGAACAGCGAGGTGATGATGGTCCGCATCAGCAACTACCTCAAACATTGGGAACGGTCGGCTTCACCCCGGCAGTTCAGCGGCTATGAAAGCATGGGGGCGACCCAGCAACTGGTCGACGCTTTCCGCATGAAAGACGGCACGGCCATTACCCCGGACAAGGAGAGCGGCTATTCGAAGGCGAACTACTCCGACCCCAAATCGGGCTGGGTATTCGCTCCCGCCGGTACGCGCAACATGTTCGTCAATCGTGAACCGCGTTTCTACGTCAACATCTGCTTCAACGGCGCCTACTGGATCGGCGATCAGAAAACCCGCATCCAGCTCTACTACACCGGAGGATCGGGAAAGAAAGGCACGTGGGACTTCCCGCGTTCGGGATACATCGCCATCAAAAACGTTTCGCCCTCGTCCAATCCCAAGAACGGCAACTACATCAAGCGTCCCTTCGTCATCATGCGTTACGCCGAGATACTGCTCAACTACGTCGAGGCGCTCAACGAATACGATCCCGGGAATGCGGACATCGAAACCTACCTGAACAAAATCCGCGAGCGCGGCGGCCTGGGACCGGTCCAAAGCGATCTCAACCAGAGTCAAATGCGCGAGCAGATCCGCCTGGAACGCCGCATCGAACTCTGCTTCGAGCAACTGCGCTATTTCGACACCCGCCGCTGGCTGATCGCCGACCAGACCGACGGAGGACCCTTCTACGGCATGAACGTCGACGCAGGCAACAGCTTCACCGACGAGGCGTTCTACGAGAAAACCGTATTCGAAACCCGCGTGTTCCGGCCCGAGTTCTACCTTTTCCCCATTCCCCAGTCCGAAATCAACCGCGATCCGCAGATCGTCCAGAATCCCGGATGGTAACCGTAAAAACGAATAACGACTATGAAACTTACGAAATACCTGGCTGTCCTCTGCTGCGGAACGCTCTTCGCAGCCTGCGAAAACCCGATTCAGGACGACCTGAACGTGGACAACCCCGAGAACTATACGCGTATTTACACGGTCAACGCCGTCGACGACGCCTCCAAGAACACACTCTCATTCCCGCTCGAACGCGACACGTCGCTCATGGTCTACGCCAACCTGAGCGGAATCCGCAACCCGGGATGCGATGTGACGGTCAAATTTCGCGTCGCCCCCGAACTGGTGGATACCTACAATCAGAAGCACCAGAGCAGCTACCCGATGATGCTTGATGGAAGCTACACGATCGAGAACCTCGAAGCCGTGATTCCTAACGGGAAATACATCTCCTCGCCCATCCGGATCGCCATCAACAGCCAGGCGTTCGACGGCGTGGGCGTCTTCCTGCTGCCGGTACGGATCGAGAATGTGACACCCGACCTGGCCGTCAACGAATCGTTGCAGACGGCTTACCTGCGCATCAACGGCTACTACACCGAAAATCCGTTCCCGAGATACGACAGGAGCGGCTGGTCGATCGCCGGGTTCTCGACGCAGGAGGCTGAAGCGACATCAACCTACCCCAACCGCGGATTGGCCGTTTCGATCATCGACGGCGAAAACAACACCTATTGGGGTACGCAGTGGCGCAACGCCAAACCCGGCCCGCCGCACTGGATCGCCGTCGACATGGGCGCACCCAAGGAACTGCACGGACTCACGATCCGCGGACGGTCTGACAAAGAAGGCTCCGACGTTCCCAAGAGCAGCGGCAACCCGCGTATCTTCAACATCGACGTGAGCGACGACAACCAAAACTGGACCCATGCAGGGACCTTTACCGTCGAAAACCGGATCGAGAACACGGTATACCTCGACCACAAGGCAACGGGGCGCTATTTCCGTATCTTCGTCACCGCCACGCAGGCCGACCTCTACCAGACCTGCATCGCCGAAGTATGGGCATTCTGATCCGACTAACAAATTTTTAAACCAAACAAAAGACTATGAAAAAGACTATATGTCTGTGGGCGCTGCTCCTGATTGTCGTTTCATGCACCAACGACGACAATTACAACGACGAGCACGGAGACAAGGCAGTCATTCCACCCAAAGGCAGGATCATCCGCATAATGACCTACAACATTTACGGCGCACGCGCCACAAGCCCCGCCAATGCAGCCGATCTGGACGCGCTGGCCGAGGTAATCCGCCGGCAGGACCCCGACTTCGTAACCCTCAACGAGGTGGATGTCTTCACCAACCGCACGGGAAAAGACGTACACCAGGCCCGCGACCTGGCAGCCAAACTCGGTATGGAGTGGCACTTCTCGAAAGCCATCGACCGCGACGGAGGCGAATACGGCGACGCCGTGCTGTCGAAACACCCGATTATAGAGACCCGCAGTTACCGGCTCCCCTGCGCCGCTTCGCAACCGGGAGAGGACCGTTCGCTGTGCGTCATCCGCGTCGAGATCGACGGCAAAGACCTCTATGTCGCCTCGACGCACCTCGATCATCTTTCGGGCGATGCGAGCCGCCTGGTGCAGGCCAATGAGATCCGCCGTATCCGCGACACGGAACTGGACGGAGACCTCATCCTTGCGGGCGACCTCAACGCCATTCCCAGTTCGAACGTCATCGCCACGATGACCGCGTTCCTGACCAATGTCGGAACGATCGACCAATACACTTTCCCGTCGGAGAATCCCACCCGCAAGATCGACTACATACTGTATGCCCCGATCGGACACTTCGGCGTACAGAACTGCACAGTGGTTTCGCGCAGCGACCAGCAGGTCGACGGCGTCGACGCCTCGGACCACCGCCCCGTCGTGGCCGACATCCGGTTCCAGACCGAGGAAGACCTCCCGGAGAATCAGGAATAAAGCGTTCGGAAGATGAAAAAACTGCTATTCACACTCCTCGGGCTGGCAGCGGCACTGACGCTGCCGGCCCAGGATTTCAAGATCACGCATGGCCCGTGGCTGTGCGACATGACCGAAGACGGCGTAACCGTCCTGTGGACTACCAACAAACCCGCTTTGTCATGGGTCGAGGCAACCGAGGACGACGGACGCAGTTTCTACGCCGCCGAACATACCCGCCATTACGAAACCGTCGCGGGCCGCAAACAGGCACACAAGACACTGCACGCCGTGCGGCTGAACAACCTGCGTCCCGGAACGAAATACTGCTACCGCATCTTCTCGCAGGAGGTACTCGAATGGAAACACGGAGACAACGTCCTCTACGGCAGGACCGTTGCCAGCAATGTCTACAAACGCGCGCCGTTCCGGTTCCGGACATTCCCGGCAACGGGAACCGACTGTTCGTTCGTCATCCTGAACGACATCCACGGACGCGCCGACGACATGACCGAACTGTGCCGGGAAATCAATTTCGGCAAACACGACTTCGTAATGCTCAACGGCGACATGTCCAGCAGCATTGAAAATGAGGAGCAGTTGTTCCGGGATTTCATCGACGCCTCGGTAAACCTTTACGCCTCGGAGACCCCGATACTCTACAACCGCGGCAACCATGAGACGCGCGGCGTCTTCGCCGACCGTCTGCACGACTATTTCCCGACGCGTAACGGCCGCCACTACCAACTCTGCAAAGTCGGATCGGTCTGTTTCTTGCTGCTCGACTGCGGCGAAGACAAGCCTGACACGGACATCGAATACGGAGGGCTTGCCGACTACGACGCCTATCGCCGCGAAGAGTGCGAATGGCTCCGCAGGGCGGTGGCCTCCGAAACCTTCCGCAACGCCTCGGCACGCGTCGTCTTCCTCCATATTCCGCTCGACGGCGGAACGTGGCACGGCAGCAACCACCTCCGGAATCTGTTCCTGCCGATCCTCAACGAGGCCGGCATCAATATCATGTTCTCCGGCCACACGCACCGCTACGGCTTCCACCCGGCAAACGACGAAGTTCGGTTCCCGGTCGTGGTCAACGGCAATCAAAGCTACATACGGTGCGACATGACGGGCGACCGAATCGCGATCCGAATCGTCGGTCCCGGCGGACGCGTCGCACACACACACGAATTCCCACTCCGCTAACGAGGCGGAAAAAGCAATGCCCTGCACCGTTTCGGTGCAGGGCATCTTCTGTTTTTCAGAGGAAAAGCCGCAGAAATCCGCTGCGGCTGAGCCGGAGCCGAAGCTGGGAGAGCGCCGCCCCGATATGCTTTTCGACGGTCTTGACGCTGATGTTGAGCCGCTCAGCGATCTCCCGGTTTTTCAGGCCTGTCGTGCGGCTCAACAGGAACACCCGGCGGCACTGCTCGGAAAGTCCCGAAATGCAGCAGTCGATCTCCTCGCTCAACTGCGATAACTGGAACTCCTCTTCGATATGGTCGGCGACAAGCGTACGAATACAGACATCCAACTCGTCCAGTCCGGATTCCCCCCCCCGCCCCTTTTTTTGGAGCGCAGCAAATCTATGGCACGGTTCTTCACGGCGACAAACAGCAGCGGCAGCAGCGGCCGGTCGAAGTCCACCTCCTCCCGCCGTTCCCACAAGGCAAGAAAGACATCCTGCACGATGTCTTCCGACGCCTTGCGGTCATGGACCATCTGAAAAGCCCGTGCACACAAGGGTTCATAGTGATCGCGGAATAGTTGCTGAAAATACGCCGAATGGTTTTCCACAGTTTTCTCAAAATATGTCGGAATACTCCGAATCATTCAAATATAGCGATAATTCGGGAAATTGCAAAATTTGGACTGCCGCCAACTATCTCCGTCTTCGAGTAGATTCCACACCGCAGGGCATCCTGTCCCCGCTGCGCGGGGCACAGGCACAAAAAAGGCAGGACCGCTCTTGCGGGTCCTGCCTTTAATTTATCCTGCCGCCGTTACCTTCCGGCGATGCGGCAGTATCTGTCGTAGCGTCCTATCACGTCGTTCACGTAGGCCAGCGTCTGCCGGCTGCCGGTGAATCGTCCGCATCTGACCACTTCGTTCTCGTAGAATTCCGGCTCGGCCTTCAGCGTAAGGTACCGGGCCACGACCTCCCACGAGTTGGGGTTCTCCCCGTTCAGGCGGGCCAGACGGCGGGCGTCGTTCACATGGCCGATACCGCTGTTATACGAGGCCAGGATGATGCTCATGCGGTCTTTTTCAGGTGTCCCTTCCGGAAAACGGAGCGACGACATGATCTTCGACATCAGTTTGTTGGCCAACCAGATATTGGTCCTCGGATCGGTGATCTCGGCCGCGGGGACGTCGAACTGACGCGCCACCGAAGGCATGATCTGCATCAGGCCGCGGGCCCCGCTGCGCGAGGTGATGTCGGGCGTGAAGCGCGATTCGTGGTAGGCGATGGCGCTCATCAGGCGCCAGTCGTGGCCCTCCTCTTCGCTGATGTTGCGAATCAGATTGTCGTAGGCCGAAATGACGTAACTGCCCTCGGGGAGCAGCGAGTGGTGCATCTCGGCCAGTGCGTTCAGTGCGTCGTCCGTCGCGGGTGCGCTGAACTGGGCGTTGAAGCCGTAAAATGTCGTAAGAATGGTTAAGAACGCAAACGTTAATACGGTCTTTTTTAACATAAAATGTTGTTTTGCGGGCAGCTTACACCGCGCAGAACAGCACGTCAATCATAGAATCCCCATGAGATACCGATTTTGAACATGCCCGGATTGAGCGGATAGCGAGCCGCCGAGAAATATTCTCCGTTACCGAACAGTCCCTTGTTCACATGCTGATATTTCAGGAATATCCGCATTCTCTTCCACTTTCCCATGACGAAAGCGTCCATATAGGGGTAATTCCCCGTCTCGACCTCCCGTTGGTTGTAATACACCGACAGAGCCGGATTGTAACCGGGCGCATAATACTTGGTATTATAGCGTCCGTCCAGACCGATCTGCAGGCGCAGCACATCGCGCACGACCCAGAATTCGTAGTAATACGACAGGAAGGCGCTCAAAAGCGGAACGGGTACAACATCTTGATCCGTGCTCCACTGCAACAATACCCTGTTGTCCAAATGAAGTCCGCCTAAGCGGAAATCTT
>OOBN01002306.1_pt1 | contig 11852 bp, 9 predicted proteins | sample 1671091 | NCBI WGS metagenome assembly OOBN01 (sample SAMN06348121, study PRJEB24527) | human gut metagenome | biome: human gut; feature: ankylosing spondylitis patient; material: feces | host: Homo sapiens | place: China | collected 2015-10 | reverse complement strand
ATTCCATACCTGTTCCAACAACAGGAGCTTCTGTAGAAAGAAGTGGTACTGCCTGACGCTGCATGTTGGATCCCATCAGCGCACGGTTGGCATCATCGTTCTCCAGGAAAGGAATCATGGATGTAGCTACTGAGAATACCATCTTTGGAGATACGTCCATTAAGTCAAGGTTTACTTTATCAAATTCTGATGTATCCTCACGGAAACGTCCAGATACATGAGTATTTACGAAATGTCCATCTTCGTCAACAGGTTCGTTCGCCTGTGCTACTACATAATTATCTTCTTCATCAGCTGTTAAATAAACAACTTTGTCTGTAACAACTGGATTCTCAGGATCTGATTTATCCAGTACACGATATGGAGCTTCGATAAATCCATACTCGTTAATTCTCGCATAAGTAGCAAGAGAGTTAATCAGACCGATGTTAGGTCCTTCAGGTGTCTCGATCGGACACATTCTTCCGTAATGTGTATAATGTACGTCACGGACTTCGAATCCGGCACGATCACGAGACAGACCACCTGGTCCTAATGCAGATAAACGTCTCTTATGTGTTAACTCAGACAGTGGGTTGTTGTGGTCCATGAACTGAGATAACTGAGAACTTCCAAAGAACTCTTTCACTGCTGCTGTTACTGGTTTGATATTGATCAATGACTGTGGTGAGATAGATTCAATATCCTGAGTTGTCATTCTTTCACGAACAACTCTTTCCAATCTTGAAAGACCGATACGATACTGGTTCTGAAGCAGTTCACCTACAGCACGGATACGACGGTTTCCTAAGTGGTCAATATCATCATCATGTCCAATTCCATACTCTAAATGGATATTATAGTTGATGGATGCTAAGATATCTTCTTTTGTAATATGTTTTGGAATCAATTCATGAATATTCTTCTTCAGAGCTTCTTTTAATTCTTCTCCTTCATATCCTTCTTCTAAGATCTTCTCTAATACAGGATAGAAAACATCTTCATGAACACCGATCTCTTCTGGATTGAAATCTACATATTCAGCAAGATTTACTTCCATGTTGGAAAGTACTTTTGTAGCACCTTCTTCTGTCTGGATCATAACACTTGCTACGGCTGCGTTCTGGATCTTATCTGCAAGTTCCATGTCCACATTCGTTCCAGCTTCTGCTAATACTTCTCCAGTTGTTGGATCTAAAACATCTTCTGCTAAGATAAATCCACTGATACGATTTCTTAATGCTAATTTTTTATTGAATTTGTAACGTCCAACTTTCGCAAGATCATATCTTCTTGGATCGAAGAACATGCTGTTGATCAAGCTTTCCGCACTATCTACAGATAATGGTTCTCCCGGACGGATCTTCTTATATAATTCTAACAGACCATCTTCATAGTTATCAGATGGGTCTTTTTCAATACTTGCAAGGATCTTTGGTTCTTCACCAAATAATTCTTTGATCTCTGCGTTTGTTCCGATACCTAATGCACGGATCAAAACTGTGATAGGCACTTTTCTTGTACGGTCTACACGTACATTGAATACATCATTGGAATCTGTTTCATATTCAAGCCAAGCACCACGGTTTGGAATAACTGTGGAAGAGTATAACTCTTTACCAATCTTGTCATGAGCAATTCCATAATAAATTCCAGGGGAACGCACTAACTGACTGACGATAACACGTTCAGCTCCGTTGATGATAAATGTTCCTGTTGCTGTCATTAAAGGAAGATCGCCCATAAAAATCTCATGCTGCTTGATTTCATCAGTCTCTTTATTATGAAGTCTTACTTTCACTTTTAAAGGTGCAGCGTATGTTGCATCTCTTTCTTTACATTCTTCAATTGAATATTTGACGTCATCTTTACATAATTGATAGTCAACAAATTCCAAGCTTAACTGATCGCTGTAATCTTCGATTGGGGAGATATCTTCAAATACCTCTGCTAATCCTTCTCTTAAAAACCAATCATAGGAATCCTTTTGAATTTCGATCAGATTTGGTACTTCAAGGACGTCATCCTGTCTGGCATAGCTGATTCGCATCCCTGTACCTGATTTTATTGGCTGTATTCTGTTCTTTTCCATGGACGTTTTTCACCTCTTGATCTAAACCTGGTTTATATACTACATCAACTGTAAGAAACCCTCTATCTTACTATATCTTTCTTACAATCTTATTCTTAATTTTACATAGAGTGTGGGCAGACAAACCCACATTAAGACATTTTCTTATATTACCACATAGAATTTATCATGTCAATAACTATTTTTAAATACATGAAAAAAGCACCTGAAAATGTTTCTCATCTGCCTTTTTCAAGTGCTTTTTATTGAATTACGTTTTCTACATTTCTTTGATATACTTCGCGATCTCATCAATACAGTCTTGTGTCTGTGGAAGGCTTCCAAGACGATCGAAGAACCCATGGTCTAGTCCTTCATAATAAATGACATCAACATCTTTTCCTTGTTCTTCTAACTTTTTCACAAATTCTTCATTACAGATTTTAAAATAATCGAATTCTGCTTCGATCATCAGAACTTTTGGCAAACAGTCAAGATGTTCACTGAACAATGGGGAAATTTCTCCATCTAAAGTTGATTCCCCATTTTGTAAATACAGCTCATTCATAGAATCATTTAACTCTTTAAAACGGAACAGGCGGTTCATGATATAATCCTTTTGTTCTTCCTCCATCTGGTATAGTGAGTAATCCCAATTGTATGGTGTATCTTCTGCTACACTCATATCCATAACTCCGTATACAGGTACAACCAGTTTCATTCTTTGTTTTTTATCTTTCAGGCAAGCATTAACCGCCAAATGGCCTCCTGCACTTTCTCCCATGATTGCCATCTTATCCGTATCAATATTGAATCTGTCTGCATTATCTTCTAACCAGTCGATCGTTCCAAGTACGTCTTCTTCCGCTCCTGGATATGGAGTTTCAGGTGCCAGACGATATTCCGGTGAGACAACAACCGCACCAGATTGTTGTGCAAGATAGCGGCATTGATTTCCTTTTGTCTTTACATCACCACCGATAAATCCTCCTCCATGAACAAATAACGCAAGATTCCTTTTTTCTTTTGAATCTTTTTGATCTTTTCTTTCATAAATGGTGATCTCGATCATATGATCTTTCAATGGTATGATCTTTGTCGTTTCTATGATTTCTTCTGTTGTGATATCCTCACCTTCACGTTTCATGTCTATTCGAATCTGTCCAAGATCGATATCTTCCAGCAAAATATCATTTTCCTTATAAAATTCACCAACTCTTGGTGCTCCTTTTGCTTTTTCTCTCTGCAAAACTTTCTTTTCAAATGCATGTTGTTTCGTTTCTTCCAGTTTTTTCTTTATTACCTTCTTCATAATTATGCCTTTCTTCAAAAAATCCCAAAGAATGAAATTCTCTGGGATTTTATCTTTATAGTTATTTTGTTTCTTCTATCAGGTAATTCGCAACTTTCTCGTCTGTGATCAGTACATTCACATAACCACCTCGAAGTACTCCGAGAATTGCCTCTTTCTTGTCAAGACCATAAGCAACTCCGACACGGATTGGTATTTTCTTAAATTCTTCAAGATCAAGACTTAGCAAATGTTCTTCAAATTCATCTTTCACCAGCTTTCCATCTTTATCTACCACATGGGAAAGAATTTCTCCTGTACCACCTTTTTTCTGTAATCTCTCAAATTCTTCCATCGGAATAAATTCTGCATTTGTCAAAGCTGAGTTATGATCTAATGTTCCTATACCAGCTACTGCAATATCAGCACTCTTTGCAAGATCAAACACTTCTTTGATACTTTTCTCTTCCATGAAAACTTTTTTAGCTTCTGGAGATGTCACATATTGTGGTGCAAGCATCTGATAACTATTTCCATTAATAATCTTCGCTACTTCTTCGATCAGATAATTTGAATAAGCCATTCGATATCCCTTATCCATTGAAACCGATATATTCGTTGCTGCCATCAATGGTACAACATTCACATCATCCGTTTTTAAAAATTTAAGTCTCACATCTTTTCCGAGAAATTCTACCATATTCTGTAGTGTAACTCCTCTTGTAAGAGCGATTGTCATATGGTTTTTTAAAGTTCTCAGCAGATAGTCTGATGCAAAAAATGCGATCTCTTCTTTTAAATCATTCTCATTAAGTGAACTTGCGATCACAGCTTCCTTCAGACCAAATCGTTCTTCCAATCGTCCTTCAAGATTAATTGCTGAATCTTCTGGATAATTAATCTTAATCTGCACATATCCCTGTTTCTTAGCCTGTGCCAGTGCTCTTGATATCGTTGTTCTTGATACATTTAATTTTTTACCGATTTCTTGTTGCGACAATCCTTGTTTATAATGCATTTCAACTACTTTGATAATAAAACGTTCTTCCCTCAACTTCCCTGCCCTTTCTATCATTACTCGTCATTGTATATCTTTAACCATAGTATATATAACATTAGCAAGGGACGTCAATCAAAAGCTTTGCAGCCTTTTAAATAATCACTCCAATGCATCCCAGAACCAGAGAAATAATTGTAACTCCTAATGTTGCTGCAAAATAATTACGTTTTACTTTTGCTAAATATCCCCAGATACAAAGCACTACGATCAATGGAAGAATTCCTGGTGCGATAGAATTAAGGATAGACTGTAAAGTTGTTGTATATGTACTTGTTGCAAATTTGATTGGTGTTGATACTGTTACATATGTTGCTGCAAGTCCACCCATCATGAATAATCCAAGAATACTTGCACCTGTGATGATCATATTGATTAATCCAGATTTCAGCATATTTTCTGCAAATGAATATCCAAATGTATAACATTTTGATGTTAAGAAATATCCAATCCCAAAACAGATCACTGTTAATAATACGATTGGTCCAATACCACCTAATGGATTCCCCTTTTTAGCAAGTGGTAAGAATAGTCCAATAAACAGATACATTAATGTTGACCATGAGATCGTATCTCCAATACCTGCTAAAGGTCCCATAAGACCGGCACGGATACCATTGATCGCTTCTGCATCGATATCTTCATTTCCATTTGCTTTTGCTTCCTCAAGACCAGCTGTGATACCTACGATGATAGATCCAACCTGTGGTTCTGTATTAAAGAAAGCTGTGTATGTATTCATTGCTTCTTTCTGTTCTTCTTTTGTATCATATAACTCTTCTACCAATGGAAGCATTGCACACAGATAACCAAATGTCTGCATATGTTCCTGAGAGAAACATGTTAAGTTTCCATAAGCCCAGTTACGGAATGATTTATTTAACGCTTTTTTAGATAGTTTTTTCTCTGCCATATTAAATATCCTCCTCGTCATCATCGTCAAAGGAACCGCCAGAAGCTAAGGCTGCTTCTTTTGCTCTGATTCCTACCATTTTAATGTTGTAGTAAATAATTGCGAACATTGCTGCTACAACTGTTACTGATACAAGGTTTAATCCCATACTTGCTGCTAATGTAAATCCGAAGAAGAATGGTATAAAGTCAACTGCTTTTGTTACTACCTGTTTTAATAAGATCGCAATACCTACGCAAGGAAGCAAGCTACCTACTGTAAACAGTGTTTTCATTGCAATTCCATCCATTGGTAATGTTGTTTTGATCGCTTCTACAACTGGAACTCCTAATTTACACATTACAACTGCTGGTAAGAAACTGCAGATGATATGAGAAATCCATGGAAGAACCATATCTACAACGTATAATCTCTTGAATTCACCTTTTTCAACGGCCTGCCATCCAATGTGCTGCCATACAAGGTTGATCGTTGCTGTTCCATAGAATAATACTGTACCGATTGTTCCTACCATTGCTCCAAATGATGTTGCCATGGAGATACCTTTTGCTGATGCAGGATCTAATCCGTATGAATTTAATGCTAACATTGCCAGTGGAATACCGATATAAGATACGGCACGAACGTCTGCTGATACAGTTCCTCCTGGTGTAACCAATGCGATATATACAACCTGCATTGCCGCACCGACTAAAACACCTGCCTGAATATCTCCAAGTACGATACCACAGACAAGACCTGCAACTAATGGTCTTCCTAATGTGTAGTTACCAATGGTTGTACCTCCCATACCAGGCATACTGGATAAGCAGGCAAAAATACCTAAAATGATTGCTTGTAACCAACTAATTGTCATAATAGTTTCTCCTCTCTATTGGTTTTTTAGTTAAATCCAAACTGACCTCTGAATTTGTCCCATGTTCCGATGGACGCTTCTTTGATCAGTGCGAATTCGATTTCATAACCAGCTTTGCTGATCGCTTCTAAAGCTTCTGCTTCTTCCTGTGTAATAGATTGGTTATTACCAAGTTTGACAGCTTCCGGTCTGTCATTACATGGTCCTACGATTACTTTCTTTACATCACTTGGAACAAATCCATCATCCACTAAGATCTTCTTCATCTGGATTGGATCTTTTGTGATCAGGAAGTAATTGTCTTTGCTGTCTAATACTTTCTGGTTTTTCTTTTTCCATGCTTCATATGTCCAAACAAATGTTTTCTTTGTGCTGGCACTCTTGTATGCCATCTTAAGTGCATCTGTTGTTGCTGCTTTGTCGTTCACTGCGATCAGCCCATCGCATGGATACTCTAGTGACCAACGTGTTACTGTCTGACCATGGATCATACGGTCATCAATTCTTAAAAATGAAACTGACATATTTTTTTCCTCCTTAAAATTTAAATATCGTCTTCTTCATCATCGTTTGCTGATGTCATAACAAATTCTTTAACTGCATCTTTTGCCTCATTGATCAAGCTGTCTTTTAGCATGTCTGTGTCTACGCCGTCTTTCATTAATGTTGCTGTCAATGCCATTGCCAGGTTCATTCCACCAAAGATCACTGTCTGACCGATCAGTCCTTTATTTGATACCTGTTCAATTGCATTTGTAAGAGGTGATCCACCCACAATGTCACCAAGAAGAATGATCTCATCGTCTTCTGTGATCTTGCTGATCGCATTGCTGAATTTCTCTGCGAATTCATCAGCACTCATTCCGTCCTCTAATCCGACGCTGATCACGTCTTCTCTTTCTCCACCAGCTAACATCTTAAGTACACTGTGAAGTCCTGGTGCAAATGTTCCGTGGCTGACTAATACTACGTATTTCATCCTCTTCTCCTTTCTTATTCCTATCTCTTATTTACAAACTTATTCTACCAAGCATGTAAAAAAAGGACATCTGTAAATTGTCATGACTTTCAATTTACAAATGTCCTTTTTTATGTGACAAATGTCATATTCGTGTTTTATTTGTTTTGATTTTCTTATTGTTACTGATTTAAAAACTTATCAATCTCTTGTTTTAGTTTCAAGATATTGGAATCAAATTCTTCTTCATCTGTAAGAATTCTTGTCATCTCACTGTCAATCTTTTGGTAGGCTTCATTGTATCTTCGGAATTTTGGAATCTGCAAGGCATTGTTCATGAGTTCATCTAACAATTTCATTTTATCTGTCATATTCTCACCCATGCTTTTTTCTAATACCTGCTGTGCTTGTTTTGAATTCGTCACAGCTTTTAATGGTGAGATTCCCTGACGATACTGAAAGATCTTTTGCTGTGTCTTTGTTTCATAACATAATTTCTTTAAAAACTGCCATGCCATATCTCCTTGCTTGGTCTGATTGCTGATTCCCATCAGCAGATTATCTACCTGTGTCTTATTCTCTCCATCTGGTCCGGAAGGGAGTCTGATACAATCCCATTTGAAATCAAAGTATTTATTGATCTTCCATGGATATGGTTTATACGTTCTAAATTCTGAAAATGTCATAGGACGAAATGCAATATTTCCAGAATCAAAATCATCAGATGTCAGATTTCGAAAAGATGATATTTTTTCAATCTTCTTTGTAAAGAGGATTGCATTTTCAATTGGTTCGGATGACAAGTTGCATTTTGTTCCACTTTGATTAAACAATGTTCCGCCATTGCTCAGAGTTGCATCATTCCATTTATAATTATATACACCAAATTGGTCTAAACGGCCATCTCCATCGGTATCTTTGGTTACTTTTTGACAGATCTTATAAAAATCATCCCAAGTCCAGTGATTCCCTGGCATTTTGATATGCTCTTTTTTTAGTAGTGTCTTATTGACTAGCATCAAAGTTGGTACACTTTCGTATGGAAGAGCATATTGCGTTCCCTTATAGGTTCCAGCATCATAACTTCCTTCATAATAGTTGCTTTTTTTGAACGCTTTATCAATCTTTGTATAGGAGTCTAAGTTCTTTAACATTCCTACGGATGAAAATATGCTAAAATCTTCTGGCAAGACCATAAAAACATCTGGCAGATCTCCTTTTAGTGCCTTTTGTGACAGCCATTCTGAATAATCATCTTTCATCACACCACTTTCGTATTTGATCGTGACATTCGGATATTCTTTTTCAAATTCTTTGATTACTTGATCGATCATCTGATAGCAATTATCATCTGGAACATCCCACTTGTTTCCTGCAAACATTCCAAAGGTTAAAACAATTTTTTGTTGTTTGGGATAGATCACAAAACCAACAGATAATAAACTTATGACCAATCCAACAGCAATGATTCGTTTCCACCATTTTTCTAGTTTCTGTCTCATCTATCTTCTCCCGTATTTGGCTGAACCTGACTGTACTTCCCAGATTGCAAGCTGGGTTCTGTCTCTTAGGTCTAGTTTACTTAAGATCGTGCTGAGATAATTTCGTACAGTTCCTTCGGAAAGGCTTAGTTCCGTCGAGATTTCTTTATTTGACATGCCTCTTCCGACTAATTTAATGATCTCCCATTCTGCTTCTGTGATTTCTTCTACATTCTGTGCATGAATCGATGTATCATAATTGCTTTGTGCCATTTCAGAAAAGAAATCAACCACTTTTGTCGCTACCTCTGGATTGATCATGGCTCCGCCACTATGAACTGTCTTGATTGCTTTTTCTAATTCGTCCATAGAGATTCCTTTTAACAGATAACCGCTTGCTCCATGTTTTAATGCATTGTATACATACTCATCATCATCGAACGTTGTCAAAATAATGATCTTGACATCTGGATATTGTTCTTTGATGATCTGTGTACATTGCACTCCATCCATTTCTGGCATACGCACATCCATTAAAATAACATCTGGCTTGTCTTTCCTGACTTCCTGAATGACTTCTCTTCCGTCCTTGGCAGTTGCAGTAACTTCGATTCCTTCTTTCATCTCAAGTACGATCTGTAAACTTTGTCTGATCAGTTCCTGATCATCTGCTATCATTACTTTAATCATAGTTTTTCACCCCATCTGATCGGTATTCTTGCTGTGACTTTAAATCCATTACTTCCATCATATTCTACAGTTCCTTTTAACATCTTGATCCTCTCTTCGATATGGATCAATCCAAATCCTGTATGAATCTCTTCACATCCGATTCCATTGTCTTTGATCTCTAGATTGAGCCACTTATCTTCCTTCCATAAGTTTACATCAATCTGCTTCGCTTTTCCATGCCGGATCGCATTTGTAATACTTTCCTGTACTACACGATAGATCATATCTTCTTCATCTTGATTGAATTTCAAGACCTCTACCTGACAATCATAATTAATCTTAACATCTGATACCTGCATCGTCTCATTGATCATCTTTTCTAAAGCTTCTTGCAATCCACTATGCTCTAAGGCATCTGGTCTTAATTTATTGACCGATCTTCGAATATCTTTAATTCCTTGCCTTGCAACCTGTGATATTTTATTTAACTGTTCTTTCGTTGCATCTACAGAAAAATCGATCATCGCGATACATGCGTCAATTCCTGCAGACAGTCCAGTCATCGTATGCCCCAGTGTGTCATGAATCTCTCTGGCAATTCGATTTCGTTCCCTTGTCTCCGCCATTTTCTCTGTCATCTCTGAATAGTCCTTCAGCTGTTCATTCATTTCTTTTAAACGTATATTGGCTGTCTGAAGCTGAAGGTTTAACAATCCAATCCTTGCATTCTCTTTCATCTGATTTCTCATCAAAATGATCATGTATGCAATAAATGCGATCGCATTCAATGCAACTAGTATATTTCTTGTTCCTTGGATCATCATACTGACTTTCGCCGGGTATACACTCAAAAATTGTTGGAACGATATCATATCTATAAACATTGATATGATATCGTAGTCTGAGAATAAATATATCATTCCCATGATGACAAAGAAAATTCCCCTAGTGTGTTTATCTTTGATATCCGTTACAATATCTGCAATGACAAGAAGAATGATTCCATTATAATTTACATAAACAAATTTAATAATGATCAGACATAACAAAATCTCTGCTGCATATAAGATCACGGATACCTGTTGCCTTTTTCTTTGTTTTCTTCGAATTTCTATAATGCCTAACAATAAGAAAAAAGCAATAAATATCAACACTGTTGATGTCACTGGTTCGTTTGGGAGATACGTGATATTCTCTAAGAAATTCCTTGCTCCAAAATCACGATTGATCTTATTTAATGTTAAAATAAAAACTGCAGAAAGGAAGGATAAAATGATGAAGTTTATGACTCCCATCAGAATCTTGATATAATATAAATTTTGATTTTTTCGATCCATATCAGTCCCTCTTTACTGCCAACGGCTAATATCAGTCTGCTCTACATTCTTTTTTGTTATCATTTGAACAGAGATTACCTTTTTCTTCTTTACTTTTTTCCCTTGCAAAATCTTGTATGCTGCATTGATCGCTGTGTCTGCCATCTGTTTGGGAGATTGTGCTGCTGTTCCTGTCATCATACCTTCTTTGATCAGTTTCTTTCCTTCTGGAGATCCATCAATTCCGTATACGAGAACACCTTCTCTAGCCCCCTTACTGTCAAGAGCTGCTAAAGCTCCCATCGCTGCTGGGTCATTTAATCCCATGACGACATCAATATTCTTGTATTTTTCGATGATCTTATCTACCTTAGGAAGTGCACGTTCGATCTGTCCCTGAGTATCTGCAGATGCAAGGATCTTATAGTTTTTATTTTTCTTGATCGTATCTGTAAATCCATTGATACGATCTACCGCAGATCTTGCTGCATTATGTGTTAACAATACAATATTCGCATGATCTTTTTGCTTCATCATTTCCTTTGCACATAAAACACCTGCTTTGTAGTTATCTGACACGATCGTCATTGTGACAAGATCATTTCTATAAACCTGTGAGTCGATAACGATCACTGGAATCTTCGCTTTCTTCGCTGCCTTCAATCCAGACTCTACTTCTTTCCAGTCGACTGAATTTAAAAAGATTGCATCTACCTTTCGTTTAACCAGCTGTTTGATCTGCTCATTCTGCTTCTTCTGATCAAGTGCCGGATCCAATGTGATCATCTCATCTCCATTCTTCTCAACCTGCATGCGAATCTGGTTATTGACCACTTTATAGAATTCATTATTCATCGTCATATAAGTCGCCCCGAATAATTTTCTTCTTGTTCTATTTCCTTTCAGATAATTTGAACATGCACTGACATAGATGGCTATAAAAAAAACAAAAACCATGATTCCTGCTAAGCTTATGATCTTATTGGTTAGATTTCTTTTCGATTGTTGATTCATATTTGTTCTTTCATTCCTCTTTTTCGCATTTTCTTTCCGTAATATATAATCATTATAACGAAATTTATTTATAATTCCAACAAATTTTCACATATCCTAAAACAAGTTATGTTCTTTATTTTTACCAACAAACTTTCACTAAAATAAATAAAAGCCAGTTGAAAAACATAGGAGCTCGTCGGCACTTAATGAGCAGTGACGAGTATTCGTCGCTGTCGAATTTAGTGTCCGCTACGTGCGAATC
>OOBN01002301.1_pt1 | contig 11886 bp, 10 predicted proteins | sample 1671091 | NCBI WGS metagenome assembly OOBN01 (sample SAMN06348121, study PRJEB24527) | human gut metagenome | biome: human gut; feature: ankylosing spondylitis patient; material: feces | host: Homo sapiens | place: China | collected 2015-10 | reverse complement strand
AAAATTATTACTGGAGTCAAAAGAAAAATGACCATTAAATCTCTAAGAAACCATAATGGACCATCCCATGGTTGTGTTAATACTCCTGTAATCCCCCCCTAGGTAAAAACCAAAATCCTTTAATAAACTCATATACTGTATAATCTTTATCAAGCGAAAAGGTTATAAAAAAAATCAAATTCCAAATAATATATGGCAATAATAATGTTGTAGACTTTTTTTCGAGAAGACTGCGATATCCATGCCTTCTGATTGAATAAAAGCACAACATACCTGATATTAAATAGAAAAGAGGTACAGCTATATCTGCCAAAGTGTGAGAGATAAAATTAACAATATGATAACCGATATCGTATGCACAATTAACTTGCTTGCCTGCGTAAGAAAATTTTTTTGTAAAATCAGCATGTACGCAAACAACTAAAAAAGCCAAAGGCATTCTTAACCTATTTATCGCATCAGACAAGTCCCTATTTAGCATTTTAATACAGTTGAATAATACATCACAATTTGATTTAAATCCTGGTTTTATAACTGAAATCTGTTAAATAAAAATTGTAATAAAAAGGATACACTTAACCGCATCTCCTATAACTAAATTAGGTTCTGCGGGATTTAGTGTGAGTTAACATAAAGTGCTTTAAAGTTCATCCCTCATTAGAGATATAAATATAGAGCCGTGTACGGCTTTTTGAGGTGTTTCTCTTTTAGGGAAGCCTGAAAAATGTTAACGGTTTAACGTTTCGAGATTGTTAACTTACACTAATTACGGTAGAACCCTAAATTATTTCAACTTTATTTGTTTACAACCTTCCATCCACAATATCACGAGGCAACAGACCTTTTACATCGTAGATAACTCCACCTTCTTTGACAAGCGATTTTACATCCAGACTAAGGAACTGCTTGTGAGCTACACCCATGATGACGGCATCAAACTTTTCGATGGGAAGTTCGGTGGTTATATCTATGCCATATTCATGTTTTACCACATCTGCATTGGCCCAAGGATCGTACACCGTAACATTGTTGGTATACTCCTGCAAAGTAGTATAAATATCTACAATTTTGGTGTTGCGCACATCGGGGCAGTTTTCTTTGAAGGTAACCCCCATCAGCAATATCTTGGCATCTTTCACCATCACACCCTTTTTGTTCATGCATTTGATGGTTTGGTTAGCCACGTATGCCCCCATACCATCATTCAAACGGCGAGCAGAAAACATAATGCGTGGAAGTACACCATATACCTGTGCTTTTTGAATGAGATAATAAGGGTCAACACTTATACAATGACCACCTACGAGTCCAGGGTTGAGCTTAATGAAGTTCCACTTACTTGCTGCTGCTTCAATCACATCATGCGTATCAATACCCATAGCATTGAAAATCTTGGCAAGCTCGTTCATAAAGGCAATGTTCACATCGCGCTGTGAATTTTCGATAATCTTCGAAGCTTCGGCCACTTTGATTGAAGGAGCTTTATGCGTTCCATTTATCAATACGGCATTATACACACTGTCTACAATATCGGCTATTTTCGGAGTTGAACCAGAAGTCACTTTTTTGATTTTCTCCACCGTGTGCTCCTTGTCTCCCGGATTGATACGTTCGGGCGAATAACCGGCAAAAAAATCTTCATTAAATTTCAGACCCGACACACGCTCTACAACGGGAAGACACTCTTCTTCGGTCACACCGGGATAAACTGTCGATTCGTAAACTACAATGTCACCTTTCGAAATGACCTTTCCTACAGTTTCACTGGCACCCCAAAGCGGATTTAGATCGGGGCGATTGTTATCGTCAACCGGAGTGGGAACTGCTACCACGTAGAAATTACAATCGCGAATTTCTTCCAAATCAGTTGTACACTTGAAACCATTGGCAATAGCTTCCTGAAGCAAACAATCATCAACTTCGAGTGTTGCATCATGACCGGTCATCAAAGCATCTACACGTGCTTGGTTCATATCGAAGCCAACAGTGGTAAACTTAGTTGAAAACAGTCGGGCAAGAGGCAGCCCTACGTAACCCAAGCCTATTACGGCAATTTTTATGTCGTCCATTTTTAATAAATTGATTTTATGTTATCTCTAATTCTTAAATTTTCATGTGTTATACCGAAAGCATATTATCAATCGTAAGCACTCTATTTAAGGTATCTTCCTTTGAAAGGGCACATAAGTGTGCTCTAAATCAAGTTTTATTTATTAATTAGTTTTGACTTTATAGCCTAACAGAATTCCAAAATGAAACTAGGCAAATCTATCTCGTTTATATTTAAAAGATTAACACTTTTTCGAAATATATTTCTATTTGACTATAACTATGGCATTGACAACATCCACTTAAAACTTAATACATCCCCCTTTACCCTCATTTAGAAATACTTTAATAGTTCCATCTTGAGAAATCTTAAAGGCTACTCCATTGGAAGCTAATAAACTGGCTACAGTTTCTCCGGTTCCTTTCACCGCATTGACTTTTGCTGAATCCATATTGACAATACAACCATAATATTTAACAGTACCATCAACAGATATAATAGTAGCTCCATCACTTGACATCATCCGCTTTACTAATCCGCTGTAATTACGATCCATAATATTGAATGAACTACGAGTAAAGGAATGGAAAGACTTCAAAAGAGGTTGGACTTTCGAAATGTATGCCGGAACCCAAATAATCGAACTGATATCATGCTTCGAACAATATAATACATAATATAGTAAAGAGTTGTACACTGAATCTGATAATTTTACCTTTGCTTGAATCAAAGCCTGAAGCATATCATAATTCCTGAACCTCCACACGTTTTCCTGATGGATGAATTCGTATCCTTTAGATGTCACAATCGACAAATCTCTACCATTTTCCACACGAAAAAGTAAATCAGAACCCATTAATACATTTTTTAACAACACACGATTTAAATAACTCGGATCAGTATCCGAATTGATAAACACATAATGAATATCTTTCTTCAAATCGGTCAAATAGAAAGAGGAGTACCCATCTACCAAATACCAATAGCGAGTATCGATACGAGAAAACAGTTTACTACATGTATACAACGATTGTAAAATTCCAAAATGATTGTTTGAGCTGTCCTTATAATCATAAATTGACTTTGTAACAATAAGACCGGATGAAAAATACTTTCCTTCAAACGTAGTGGAACGCAACCTTGTAAAAAAGTCAATACTACTATGGATTTTGTAAGAATTGTAAACTCCCTTCCCAACAAAAAGGGAAATAAATCGTTTTATCAGAACATCTCCCAAAAGCCAAATTGCTTTAGTAAATGAGTCTGCATAAGATTCTGTTAATGATTTTGAAATACATGAAGCCATTACATTAAAGATCTTTGGGCGATTTTCTAAACCGATACTATTTCCTTTCAACTGAATGACAAATAAATAATGTGCGTCCGAAATAGGATTAACAGTAATCAATAAGGATACTTGGTTATTATTATCGACATAAACATTTCGCTTAGGATTGTTTTGTATCAATGCCAATAAATCATTATCCAGTAAAGGTGAAAAATTATAATTCACTTCTACCGAAAAGAAATCTTCCAAAGTATTCTTCAATAATTCAGACGGATGATGCATGAAATTAATATATCCTCTTATCTCTTTGAAGTTATAATAGGAATGATTATCAATAGAGATTTTCATAAATGTACAAAGTTTTCTATTCTTTTTGACGTAAGATGAAACCAACTATATTCTTACAAATTTCACCTTGCAAAAACCTTTGATAAGAAGCTGCCGAATGTGTATCTCCCCCCATCCTATCATACATTCCGGCTTTCAACAAATCTTCCGCCTTTTTCTGTACATGCTTTCCATACATACCTGCCAGTGACGGCAGATTCAACTGAAACGAAATATGTTCCTCTTTCAAAGTATTATAGTCTTCCTTCTGCATATATTCATACCGTTCCGGATGTGCCAGCAAAGGATAATAACCTTTCTTTTGAATGCGTTGCAGAACGGACAAAAGATCCATCGGAGGGTTGAAGTAGGAGGTCTCCACCAACAAAAAACGTTTTCCTTCTTCCAAAAGAAGCAAATCCTCTTTCTCCAATCGCTCTTCAAAAAGATTATCGAGCATATATTCCGCAGCAAGCTTCAGCTCCACCGCACCACGGTACTGCTGCAACAGTTCCCAGAACTTACGCTGCAGCGCAAGGGTCTCGTTGGGGATGTCTTCCATGATGTGGGGTGTGAGCCATACTCTACGAATCCCTTGTTGCTCCATTTCCCGCAAAATTTGCAGAGACTCTTCCATGGATTGTACACCGTCGTCTACTCCGGGAAGCAGGTGACTATGGCAATCCACCATACCTTTGAGTAAGCCACTTCGAGAAAGGACTGTTGTTTTATGAAACAACCACATGATTACTTAGACCTGTCATTGTTTCCATAATAAGAACCGCTTCCATAACCATACTGATAGCCGTAACGATAACCATAACGTCCGCCAGAGCCTTCCGTCCCATTGAGGATTACAGACATATTCTTGTATTTCTTTTCTCGATAGATGTTTTCCAACTCCGGAAGCATGCTGCGTTCCAGCAAGCCTGCACGTACCACAAAAACGGTACGGTCGGCCAGTTTCTCTATGATTTGCGTATCGGCCACCAATTCAACTGGCGGGCAGTCTATCAATACAACATCATATTGCTGCTTTAAGGTATGGATTGCTTTCTGTAGACGGTCATCGAACAACAGTTCGGTCGGGTTGGGGGGGATAGTGCCGACAGGGATGAAACTGAATGAAGGGTGCTGCTCGTCCGTAACAATAATATCCGAAAGTTTGTCGATTTGTCCTCCTAAATAATTACTCAAACCAATTTTGGGCGAATGGATATAAGCTGAAGCAGAGGCATGGCGAAGGTCGCCGTCAATAACCAATACTTTTTTATTTTTAATGGCAAGACTCATGGCTATGTTCATGGTCAAGAACGATTTTCCACTGCCCGGATTGAACGAGGTAACTACAATCACATTGGAGGATTGATCTTTGCCAATCATGAATTCCAGATTGGTACGCAAGACACGAAAAGCCTCATTCATAATATCACGGCTTCCTTCTTTAACCACAATGGTATGTGCCTCATGTGATTTTACTCTTTTCTTACCACGTATAGACAAAGGAATCTCTCCGATAAAAGGAACGCTCAAGCCCTCCAGGTCTTTTCTTCCACGAACACGGGTATTCATGTTTTCACGCATGAACACAATGACTACCGGTATCAATATACCCAAGGCAAAAGCCACCAGGAAAATGTTCTTCTTTACGGGAGCGGTAGGAATCATGCTTCCTCCAGGCTTTGTTATAATACGGGTATTGTAGGCCGTAAATGCCTGAGAAAGCTCGTTCTCCTCACGTTTTTGTAACAGATATAGGTAAAGTGACTCCTTCACCTTTTGTTGGCGTTCCACGCTAAGCAGGTATTTGGATTGCTTCGGGTTGGAGGCAATCTGCGAAGTAGCCTGTCCCCCAATGGCCTCCAAACTTCTGATTTGTGCACGCAAAGCTACCATTTGGTTGTCAATGGAAGTGATCAAAGCGCTTCGCATATCATCCAACGACTTGTCCATTTCCCTGACTAAGGGGTTCTTGACACTACTGTGAGACACCAAGCTATTGCGCTCCAATAACTTGGTATTATATTCATTCAGTTGTGTGGCAAGGCTTGCATTTTCAATGCCGGAATTGGCAGGGAGTAACTGATGTTTATTGTTTTCATTGGTCAAATAGTTCTTTATGTATCGGGCCATATATGCCTGGTTGTTCAATTCACGAATTGCAGCATTGGCTTCATTGGCTTGAGTCATATACATATTTGCCGCCGCCTGTACATCCGGCAGCAAATGCTCACTTTTGAAAGAAGATATATCATCATCCACATTGCCAAGCTCACCCTCAATCACACCCAAACGCTCATTGATGAACATGGATGTACTAACCGCTATCTGATTCTTGTCCCTTACCCAGTTCTCATTGTAAACGGATATAAGGGTATTGAGCACATCTTCCGCCCGTTGGGTGGACACATCCTGGAAAGACAACGTGATGATATTGGACTTCTCATCGTTCTGGGATATATTCAAGCGAGCAGAACAGCCAGCTGATGCCGCAGACAAAGACTGGCGGGTTACATAAATTGTGCTTACCGTTTTATCTGAATAGGCAGCCGATGGAATAACGACAATAGGGCCTAGGGGGCTTTGAATACTGTCATTCAAATTGCCTTTCACAAAACCATCATTTTCTATTTCTGTTCCATTCCGTGTAAAAGAGGATAATTCCACTGCACCATCCTTTGCCAGATGCAGTTCGAAAGTTGCGGATTCATTCTCGGAAAGATTAGGAATCACCACCTGGACAGGAAGTTGGTTTCCATACACAGTCTGTTTATGAAAACGTCCGTCTGTCTGATAATTCATTTCCAAATGCAATCGAGACACCACTTCACGCATGATGTCGGGAGACTTCAAAGTTCCCATCTCGTTATAGACATTGGTGTTGGTCGTAAACAGTCCCAAATCGGAAAAAGACTCCATATCCGTAGAAGAAGATTTCCCTTTGGAATCGTCTTTAATCAAAATAGAGGCAGTCCTGACATATACCGATGGGGTTCTCAACAGATAAAAGGTTGCAACCCCTAAACATAAAACCAACGAAATGACAAACCAGTGCCATTTGTTCAGGCAGAGATAAAACAAATCCTGTATGGTAATGAAATCCTGTGTATTTTGTACAGTTGATTTATTCTGAATAGTAGTCATTTCTCTTTTTATTTAACGATAAGTACAGCAATAGAGGTCAATAAAGATGCCAGGGAAATCCAGAAAGAGGTACTACGCACATTGTTCCCGTTTACGGTAGACTGACGGGCTTTGGTAGCATTAGGCTCCACATATACCACATCATTCTGTTGCAGATAATAAGCAGGCGAAGTGTAAAGATGCTCGGCAGAGCAAAGATTGACTCCATAAACCCGTTGTTTTCCTTCTTCTTGACGCAACACCAATACCTTTTCCCGCTTTCCGTAGATAGTGAGGTCTCCCGCCTGGCTTAAGGCATCCAGGATTGTAAGGTTATCCTTGTCGATACTAAAACGGCCGGGGTTGTTCACTTCACCCATTACAGCTATGCTGAGATTCATATATTCTACCGTAACAACAGGGTCTTTAATCAAATCATGCGACTGTAGCTCTTTCTTAATATAGGCAGCCACCTCTTCACGGGTCATACCGGCTATGTGAATTTCTCCCAACACGGGAAAGTCAATGTTCCCTTTGGAATCTACCGTATAACCGGACACACCACGATTAGAACCGGAAGAGCCCTCCATGCCGATCTGTGGCGAAACAATCGGCAAGTTAAACAGGTTGGTCAGGCGCAAATCCTGGCTGTTGACTAAAATAGACAATTTGTCTTTCGGTTGAATCTTAATCTCTACCGGAGCAGTAAGCGCCAATTCGCTTTCGCCCGGACGTAAATCTTGAAAATAAGTGACTTCTTTTGAAGTTGAGCAAGCTCCTAAAAACAGGAGTAATATTGCCCCAATTAAATTTTTGCAAAAATTCATATTGATATAAAACTATAGTTTCGAATGAACTATATGGATTCTCCGGGTTAACCATAGATTACCCAAGGTCCATATAAAGATGTCCAGTATTAAAAGCAAGGTTACATTTATATAACGTGAAAGCAGAATATTGCACAGTGTAAAACAGACAGATACCAGTACAATGGCAATCATAACTGTACGCTGTCTCATGCCAACAGCAAGCATTTTGTGATGGATATGGTTCTTATCTGGCAAAAAGGGATTCTTTCCGTTTCGCACACGATGCAAATAAACCCGTACCACATCAAAACAGGGAATGATAAGCGGTGAATAGGCTAAAAAGAAAGCATTAGGCTGTTGCATAGAGGGATTTACCGGAAACCCGTCAAGCAGTTTCAGACTTAAAATGCAAGTCATCATGCCAATCGTCAAGCTGCCGGTATCCCCCATGAATATTTTGTTCTTTTTGGCAGGATCTCCAAATACGTTATAATAGAAAAAGGGGACGAGCACTCCAAGTGTCGCAAAAGCGAGCAGGGCATAAATGTATTCGCCTATTCTTAAAAACACCAATCCATAAAAAAGCATAGCCACTCCACACAATCCGGAAGCCAATCCGTCTATCCCATCTATCAGATTGATGGCATTGATAATAAATACCACGGCGAATAAGGTAATGGGGTATCCAATCCATTCAGGAAGAGCGTGAATAAACAGCAAACCGTGCAGGTTATTGATCCACAGCCCGCCTGCAATGACCAGTAATCCGCAAATAATCTGTATGGCGAACTTGGCACGGTAACGGATACCAATCAGGTCATCAGCCATCCCAACCAGATAAAGCATCATAATGGTACAGAAGCCGAATGCCAACGGGCGGCTTTCACTGCCGATATTACCAAGAAGCTGACCGTATCCCAACAACATACTGAGTCCCAAAGCAAGTGCCACCGAGAAAAAGACAACCGGTTTGAAGGCTATCCCTCCTAAACGGGGTACTACTCCCTGATGGATCTTCCGTTCATCAGGCACATCAAACAGACGCTTACGAAATGATATCAACAAGATTTGTGGAATCAAGACGCCGGCACAAAATACGCTCAAGGCGAATACAAACAAGGAATTGACAACCCAAAAGGCCCTAGGATTGTCAATTACATTTAAAATAACAGTCATAAATATCGTATCAGACAAATTGAATATATTCAGGAAGAACCTCCACACCAACAGCGAGATAACCCTTTAATTCGACAAGCAAGCGTTTTATCTTGCTGCCTCGTATTTTAAGCAAACAGCCCTCATATCCATTGAGAGAGCCTCCTATAATCCGAATTTTACGTCCGCACATCTGAGGGGTTATCTCTTCCGGCAAATAATATTTGGGTGAATCGGAACTGCTGACGGCTTGCATGAATCTGTCCATTTCCAAATCAGACACAGTCATAGGTTCCCGAAACGTATTCCGCAACCAACGGTATTGAAGCGTTTTGGTTCTTTCCACAATGGAGTCCAAATGCTGACGGGAATCATAAACAAAGAGCAAATCTTGAATGACCGGAACTTTCTCACGCACCTTTTTACCCTTTTGCAAAATGATTTGCCACTTCAAGGGGACAAATACCTTTACTCCTGCTTCTTGCAGTTGTTTGTATGCCGGCTTTTTAGCATTACACCGTTTTAAATCACGCATGACATACCATTGTGCGTATTCAGTATTTCCCATTGATATACTTTAGTTCAGGCAAATATCACCAATCCTGCACGATTATTCTATTTATTAATAATCAAGCAGTTACAAAACACTTTCCAAAAGTAGGAATCTTTTATTCCTTTAATCATTCCTTGCATCGCTATTCTAAAAGGCAAGTGTTCACTTATACTAAAACATACTACTCTTCTTAAGAGAAGTACATCTTTTAGTTATAAAGCGATAATAACTTGATAAACAAAGTCATGTTAGAGGATATATGGGGATGATTGTTTTTCATTTTACGCATTATGTTGAAGATTCTTAAAAATAAGTAGTAAAAAAAGTTCACTTTATGCCTTGATTTTTAGATTTTTTTCGTACTTTTGCAAACGAAATATACTTCTCTTAAGAAGATAAAGTGACTATCGCTACTCTTTCAAGTTCATTATATAGATGTACTTCTCTTAAGAAGATATGTACCTTTTTCGGTATTTATTTATATAGACATCAAAATGAGACTATTTGCCGTGTCTACAATAGATGCATCTAAAGAGGCAAGATAAATTCGGGTGGTTTGCTCCGAATCATGTCCCAGTGCCTCACTGATGACAGGCAAAGAAACATTTTTACTTTGAGCGATGCTGGCCCAAGCATGGCGCGCAACATAGGTGGTAAGTGGAATACCTAAACCTATTTGTTTGCCAATGTGTTTCAGATTTCTGTTGATACGGTGCGCTTCATTTTGGTATTGATGCCATTCGTCCACACCATTGTTCTGAATAATTGGTAGCAGGTAGGAAGTTTCAGAGGTATTGTATTTATCAATAAGTTCCTGCATGGGCTTTTCCCATTTGATAAACAATTGCTGACCGGTTTTTTTTCTCCGATAGGTCAAGATTCCATTCTGGAGGTCTTTCTTTTTCAGGAATGCCATATCCACAAAGGACATTCCACGTGTATAAAAACTGAACATAAAGATGTCTCTGGCAAAAATGAGAGACTTCTTATTAAGATCCAAATCCCGTATTCTTCGAATCACGCTGAGGGAAACCGCCCGTTTCTTCGTTTTGTCTATGCCGGTATAGACATGCTTGAAGGGATTTCGTTGAACAACAAGCCCTTCACTCACGGCCCGGTTATAAATGGCCCTGAGGTTACGCATATAATACGAACTGGTATTCGGACAGACACCGGTTCCTTTGAGCCAGCTTTCATAGGTTATCATCTGATTGGAATCCATTTCATCCAATGGGATATCGCCCCGGTGTCCCCGAAACCGCTCAAAACTGTTCAAGGCATTCTGATAGGTGCCGGCTGTGCGTACCTTACCTATCTGCCTCAATTCTACCAGCAGTTCTTTTCCATATAAAAGGAAAGTGCAATTCCCTTCAGGAGCAGTGTAAAGTTCTATTATACGGTCCACAGTGAAAGGGGTGTCTTCCTGATTCAATCGGTTGATGCATTTCTTTATTCGGAAAAGGTCTTTATCAATTTGATTTTTTAATGCAGCAAGATAGCTTTTTCGGCCTTCTCCACTTCCTGCCGAGACATTGATTTCACCGGAAGCAGAAATCCACTCACTTGGAAACAGTTTGTAACCGGTGCGGATATGCCGTACTTTACAATGATGAATTATTTGATAATGAACCGATCCCTCTTTAAGGATAACGGATGAAGGAGTGAATTTTACTTTTACACTAGTCATAAATAATCAATTATTAGTTTAACATATGGAATAAAAACCGGAAGCAATTCAAAAAGCTTCCAGCTGTTATGTATATCTCCTGCTAAACTATTCTTGATTGATAAAAGATGCTTTAATTATTTTTATCCCATGAAGACATTACTTTAGTAACATAATAAAAGACCTTGTTCTGTATATTAAGCGAAAACTTGAAACGGAGTGTCAGGGTTAATACCAAAGAATATCTTACCACGCAGAAAATAAAATGTTCGAAATGGAAAGACCATTGCCTGAACTCTTTCCTTCCGAGCAAAAGAAGTGTTTTCTAGTTTTCAAAGAACACTAGACTGCCCCTTAATAAATAACTAAAGAAAAAATTGCATAACAGATCTGTCTATATGATTATCGGATTCACCTTCATGATTTTCAGATTAAGGTACAGCTCGTTATGCTTGATCATACCGTTTCGGAACATTTTCTACAAAATGTTGTAGACGAGTAGTGCCAGTGTGGAGTTGATGAACAGGTCCTGTTTTTCCAATGCTTCGGCCAGCGAACGTTCTGAAGCAGAATTAGAATAATTAAGCAGAGATAATAAACTGAGGGCTACAAGGGTTATATAGGTTAGTTATCGAAATTATGGTAAGAAAAAATAGCTAATAAATAAAAAGGCACTATCTTTGTAGAGAAATAGGGTGTTCTTTTAACTAAATGCAAAATAAGGCAAATATATGTAGTTCGCTCGTTTCTAAATCGTTACCTGACCAAGAGGAATAAACATGTAATTATCTGTATTTCAATTAGAAAAGAAAATTTAAATATCTTGCTGTGTGGTAGACAAGGTCCTGGCTGAGCCCCACCATTAGGCGCAGGGATTTCATGTTTGCCCTGAGCGTGTGGTAGTCCTGCGGCGGG
>OOBN01002300.1_pt1 | contig 11894 bp, 9 predicted proteins | sample 1671091 | NCBI WGS metagenome assembly OOBN01 (sample SAMN06348121, study PRJEB24527) | human gut metagenome | biome: human gut; feature: ankylosing spondylitis patient; material: feces | host: Homo sapiens | place: China | collected 2015-10 | reverse complement strand
CTGGGTGCCGGCGTACTTGCTGGTGATGACCTTGTCGCCCACCTTCACGGTCATGGTGACCTCCTTGCCGTCTACCATGCCGCCGGGGCCCACGGCCAGGACCTCAGCCACTTCAGGCTTCTCCTTGGCGGCGCCGGTGAGGATGATGCCGCCCTTGGTGGTCTCCTCGGCCTCTACCAGCTTGACAACAACGCGGTCTGCGAGGGGTTTGAGTTTCATAACAGGTTCCTCCTTATATGATGATTGGAATAAACAAAGTAAATGAATTTTTAGCACTCTTTCTTTCTAAGTGCTAACCACAGTTCTCATAATACCCTTGTCAAAGAAAAAAATCAACCCCTAATTTCAAAAATTTTGAGATCAGTGGGGAAGAATTTACTCTTTGTTCACAAACAAATGTGGTCAGTGCTAATTCCGACGCTTTTCCGGCTGGTAGGACAGGCCGGCCGGGTAGAAAAAGTTCACCTGTTTTTCAGACAGGCGGACGGTAAAGCGGGTGTCCTCCATAACCTCCCCGTCCACCACCACAGTGATGGGCGCTTGGGCGGAGAAGGACACCTCCCGGCCGTGATACGCGTCGATCCACTGGGGGTATTTCCAATAAAGCCCCTTGGCATACTTCCCAACCAGGCGCAGAAAGGTGGGCAGACCCACATCCCCCACCCGCAGCGCGTCCAGAATCCCGTCATCCGGCATGGCGTCCCCCACCGGCATGAATCCTCCCCCGTAGTGCCGGCCGTTGCAGATGCACAGCACGGCGGTGGGAGCCTCCTCCCAGCGCCGCGCTCCCATCTCCACCGTCATGGGGCGGGTAATCCCCCGGAGGAACACCTGCTCCGCCAGAGAGAGCAGGTAGGCCCACCGGCCGGAGACGCCCTTCAGCCGCTTGTACCGGTGCACACCGGCGGCAATGCGGGCGTCCACTCCGGCGCATATCACGTCTAGCCCCAGCTTCCCGTTGCAGTCCATCAGGTCAAAGGCCGTCTGAGGGCCGGCGGCCAGGGCCTCCAGATCGGAGAAGCGCTCCCGGTACTGGGGGCCGAACAGCTTGAGGAAGTCGTTGCCCGTCCCCTTGGGCACGTTGGTCACCGCCAGGAAATCGTGGCCCGCCGCCCCGTTCACCACCTCGTTTAGGGTGCCGTCCCCGCCGCAGGCGTAGAGCCGGGCGGGGACGCCCTCCGCGGCGGCCCGCTCCGCAATTTTTCTGGCCTCCCCCGCCTCCCGGGTATAGAAGACCTCATGGGGAACACTCAGCCGGGAGAGCTGTTCCTCCAGCCGCCGGGTGGTCTCCGGCTTTCCGGCGGCTGGGTTGATAATAAAAATGTGGCGGATGACAGACGCCCCCTTTTTCCCATGTCCGGCCGCCTGCGGCGGCCGGACTCGCATCGTTACAAATACATAAAGAGATCACACTTGAGCATGCCGTTATAGAGCTTGCGCTTTTTGTCCGCTTTCTTGCCAAAGGTACGCTCGAACTCGGTGTGGGAGGAGAGCAGGTACAGCTTCCAGCCCTCGGGGAACTTGCTCCAGGCCCTGCCGAAGGCCCGGTAGAGCTCCTCGGCCTCCTTCCGCTCCATGATCCGCTCGCCGTAGGGGGGATTGGTGACTACCCGGCCGTACAGGCCGCCCCAGTGGAAGGTGCGGGCATCGTCCACGCCGAAGCGGACCACGTCGTCCACCTCGGCCAGGGCGGCGTTGTGCCGGGCCAGCTCCACCGCCGCCGGGTCCAGGTCCCCGCCCCAGATCTCATAGTTCCCCTGAAACTCCTTGTCCATGGCCTCGTCCGCCGCCTGGAGCCACAGCTTCTTGTCCACACAGGCCCACTTCTGGGCGGAGAAGGTGCGGTTCAGGCCGGGGGCCCGGTTTTTGGCGATGAGGGCGGCCTCGATGGGGATGGTCCCCGACCCGCAGAAGGGGTCGCACAGGGGGTCCCGCCCCCGGTACCGGGACAGGAGCACCATGGCCGCCGCCAGGGTCTCCCGCAGGGGGGCGGCCACCCCCTGGGCCCGGTAGCCCCGCTTGTGGAGGCCCGCTCCGGAGGTGTCCAGCAACAGGACGGCCTCGTCCCCCATGATGGAGAACTGCACCTGGTAGAGGGCTCCGGTCTCCGGCAGGGTGTTCAGGCCGTACTTGGCCCCCAGACGGGCGGCGATGGCCTTCTTGACGATGGACTGGCAGGCGGGCACCGAGTGGAGAGCGGAGTTGAGGCTGTGGCCCTTCACCGGGAACTGCCCCTCCCGGGGGATGAAGCGCTCCCAGGGCAGGGCCCGGGTGCCCTCAAACAGGGCGTCAAAGTCGGCGGCCGGGAAGGAGCCCAGCACCAGCAGCACCCGCTCCCCGGTGCGCAGGTTCAAATTCAGACGGGCGAGGTCCAGGGCGGCGCCCTGGCAGAACACCCGCCCGTTCTCCGCCCGGACCTGGTCCAGGCCCAGGCGGCGCAGCTCGTCGGCGGTCAGGCCCTCCACCCCGAACAGGGTGGGGACGGAAAAAGTCAGCTCTTGAGACATGGGAGAACCTCCTGAAACGCCGGACGAGGGCATCCCGCCGGCGTATGTTTCTGATTCCTCCTCAGTATACTGGAAAATGGGGCCGTTCGCAATTCCCCCGAGAAACTTTGTCCGGGCCCGAAAACGAAAGCGCGGCCCCGTGCGGATGCGTGCGGATGAGCCGGGGGCGCCGCGGAGGTGCAAAACGGCCAAAATCTTAAAAAAACCTTACAAAACCGCTGTGGAAAAAACACGAATCTTGTGGTATTATAATGGTGCAGCCAGCAAAATAGGACGTGTGGCCGAGACTGGAGCTCCGAAGCGGACCTGGACGGCTGGAGGCAGAGCAAATTAGCCCCTTCCAACGCAAAACTATGAAGAAAGGAGCCGCATATGCAACCTATATTTTGGCTGGCCGCCCTGATCCTGTTCGGCGTCGGGGAAGCCGTGACGGTGGGCCTCACCTCTATCTGGTTCGCCCTGGGCTCTCTGGGCGCCCTGATCGTCAGCAGCCTGGGCTTTGGATTCTGGCCGCAGTTCATCACCTTTGTGGTCCTGTCCGCCATCTCCATGGCCCTCCTCCGGCCCATCGCCCGCAAACTGCTCAAGCCCAACTACTCCGCCACCAACGCGGACCGGGTGCTGGGGACCACCGGACTGGTTACCGAGGAGATCAACAACATTGCCGGCAAGGGCCTGGTCAATCTCTCCGGGCAGGTGTGGAGCGCCCGCAGCAGCCAGGCCGACGGCGTGATCCCTGCCGGTCAAGAGGTCCGGGTCCTGAAAATCCAAGGCGTCAAAGTCATTGTCGAACCTGTGTGAGGCAAAGGCTGAAACCTCCAAACGCGTCAAAATCCACAGTATTCTAAAATATTATCAAAGTAAGGAGCGGAGATCATGTTAGACAGTATTGTTGCCTTTATTGTCCCCGTCGTTGTGATTGTCCTTGTGCTGGCCGTGCTGGCCGCCAACATCCGCGTAGTCCAGCAGTCCCGGGCCTTCGTCATTGAGCGGCTGGGCGCATTCCAGACCGTGTGGGGCGTGGGCCTCCACTTCAAGATCCCCTTCATTGAGCGGGTGGCCAAGAACGTGTCCCTGAAGGAGCAGGTGGTGGATTTCCCGCCCCAGCCCGTCATTACCAAGGATAACGTGACCATGCAGATCGACACCGTCATCTACTTCCAGATCACTGACCCCCGCCTGTACACCTACGGCGTGGAGAACCCCATGGGGGCCATTGAGAACCTCACCGCCACCACCCTGCGGAACATCATCGGCGACCTGGAGCTGGACCAGTCCCTCACCAGCCGGGACCACATCAACACCCAGATGCGGGCCATCCTGGATGAGGCCACCGACAGCTGGGGCATCAAGGTCAACCGGGTGGAGCTGAAGAACATCATGCCTCCCCGGGACATTCAGGAGTCCATGGAGAAGCAGATGCGGGCCGAGCGGGAGCGCCGCGAGGCCATCCTCCAGGCCGAGGGCCAGAAGCAGTCCCAGATCCTGGTGGCCGAGGGCGAGAAGCAGTCCGCCATCCTGCGGGCCGACGCCGAGAAGCAGGCCGCCATTCTCCAGGCCGAGGGCGCCAAGCAGGCCAAAATCCTGGAGGCCGAGGCTCAGGCTGAGGCCATCATGAAGGTGCAGCAGGCCACCGCCGACGCCATCAAGCTCATCAACGAGGCCAACCCCGGCGACGGCGTCCTGAAGATCAAGGCCCTGGAGGCCTTCACCGCCGCCGCCAACGGCAAGGCCACCAAGATCATTGTCCCCAGCGAGATTCAGGGCCTGGCCGGTCTGGCCGCCGCGGCCAAGACAGTGTTTGACACCGAGGACCCCAAGGCCACCATCACCAAAACCGTCCCCAAGCAGTAACTTCCTGGCAGAAGCAAGGGCCGCCCCAGCAGAGGCGGCCCTTTTTCAACCCCTGATAGGAGAGTGAACCACATGAAGAAATGGTGCTTTCTGCTGGCCGCGCTCCTTCTGATCCCCCTGAGCGCCTGCGGCGGCATTGAGGATGAATCCTACCTCCGGGGCCGGGTGGCGGAGGTCCAGCGGGATTCCGATGGGTCCCTCTCCGCCCTGATTCTGGACACCGGGGATGGGGAGCGTGAGGGCGTGTTTTGGGACGAGTACACCCGTGTGGCAGTCTCCCAGGCGGTGGAGGAGGTCCTCGCCGGAGAGAGCTTCCAGGCCCTGATCCCTCTGGGCACTGAGTTGACCGTGGATCTCCGCCCGGATGCGGAAGGAAAACCTCTTACCGCCCAGGACGGCACGGAGTTGCCTGATGCCGGCACGGCGGATTTTCTGACGGTGGAGGAGATCCAGTCCCAAGAGTCCCTCACCCTCTCCGACGGAACAGAGGCGGAGATCTGGGTGGACTTCTGGGGGGACCGGTTCTACCGCCTGTCCGACGGGACGGAGCTGCTCCGGGAGTTTCCCCAAGAGACGGATTTTTCGGGTTATTATGTGGAGAGGGACACCTCGCGTACGGAGCTGCCCTCCGCCCTGCTGGATGGGATCACCGCCTATTACCAGGAGCGGGGCGCACTCTATGACATCCAGGAGGTGGTGGAGCGGGCCTATCAGGCCTACCGGCAGTCGGAGGACCCGGAGGAGTTTTCCTACTTCCTGGTGGGACAGCGGGTGGAATGGACCGCCACCGCCCCCGGGGTGTACTACTTCCGCACCACCGTGACCCTTCCGGTCCGGGAGCAGGAGATCACGGAGTACCAGTTTACCGACGCCTTTGACAAGGAGACCGGTGAGCACATTCCCAACCAGGACCTGTTCACGGTGGGACAGGCGGAGGCCATCGCAGCCATCGTGGCCGGGACTCAGGCCATCGGGCAGGAGGCCCAGGCTATGGAGGAATATTTTCAGTGGCCCTATCTGTCCTTTGAACCGGATGAGCTGGTGGTGTGTTATCCGGCGGGAGCTCTGCCCGGACAGGAGCCCACCAGTATCTGGGGGGTGGACTACAGCGGACTGGTGGACGTGCTGCACCCTTGGGCGGTGCCCGAGGCGCCGGAACAGTGAAACAAGGACACAGCAAGCCGCCCCCGCCGGAGCTTACGTCCGGCGGGGGCGGCTTCAGCGGGGCGGAAAAGCCCCTTGAAATTCCACAGACAGGTGCTGGCACACCCCGCGGCCCTGTACGAGTGACGGTACCACTCAGCACAGCAATCCAAGGATTGCACCACAGGCCTATTATCCCCATCTTTCCTTTCCATTGCAAGGCGGAGGATGGGCGTTTGGCCGTGCGTCCGCATGGAGAAATGCAAGGCGGTGTTGAGGGAGAGCTCGGCACCGCTTTTTATGTTTCCGGCGGACACCCAAGGCGGGGGAACACTCCCCCGCCCTCTGGGGCCGTCCGTCGGAATACGACAGGGTCCAGGAATTTTTAAGGAAATCTTTATTTGACTTTCCACTGCCCACTGCTACAATGAAAGTATCGTTCCAGAAGAATTTCGGAGACCCGGAGAAAGGAAGATGCACGTGAAAAAGAAACTCATCAGTCTGCTGCTGGCCCTGGGTATGCTGGGCGGCACCCAGACCGCCCTGGCGGCAGAGCCCGCCGCTCAGGAGGCGGCCCCCCTGCCCGCCTGGTCCTACGGCATGCTGGCCGACGGCTACTCCCTGGGGCTGTTTGGAGACGAGATCTACACCCAGCACAGCCAGACCGTGACCACGGAGCAGCTGGATACCATGACCAAGGTGGTGGCCGACAAGCTGGCCCTGCTGGAGATGGAGACCCGGCCCGCCGCTGAGGAGGGCCTGGTCATCGACACCACCCGGGGCGGCGTGGTCAACGCCCTCTACCAGGAGGCGGCCGCCTACGCCTTCCCCGGCATCGAGGCGGGGGCGGAGGAGTTTATGACCTCGGTGGGCGCCCTGGCCGGCGACGGCTCCAGCCTGCGCCTGGAGGAGCCCTGCACCCTTCTGGAGGCCGCCGCCATGGCCGACAGCCTGATTCTCAACCTGTACGACCAGCAGAACGCCGGTTCCCTGGGCCTGCTGTGGAAGGCGGACAACGGGGAGGGCAACACCCTGTACCTGCTGGGGAGCATTCACACCGATGTGAACAACACCTACCCCTTCCACAAGCAGCTGCGGGACATCATCCTGAACGCGGACCAGGTGTCCTTTGAGCTGGACTTCAACGACCAGGCCCAGATCGCCGAGTTTGCCGCCATGCAGGTGTACTCCGACGGCACCACTCTGGCCGACCACGTCTCCCCGGAGCTGTACCAGGCCACGGTGAAGGTGGCCGCCCAGCTGGGAATGGACGAGCAGGCCATCGCCCAGTACAAGGCCTGGGCCCTGGCCACCTCCTTCCAGTCCCTGGCCACGGTGGACGAGACCACCAGCTCCAACGCCATGGCGGTGGACCTGTACGTCAACGCCAAGGCGGCCAACGCGGGCATTCCCATCGACGCGGTGGAGACCTACGCCTTCCAGGGCGGCATCTTCGATAACCTGTCCCCCGAGTACCAGGAGACCTATTTGGCCAGCGGCCTGCTGATGGCCGTGGACGTGAACACCGTGGACCAGGAGATTCGGGACGCCCTGGTGTCTGTCCTGGGGGAGGAGGCCCTGGAGCCCGCCACCCAGGAGGCCATCCAGGCCCAGGTCGACCAGATCAGCGCCATGATGGAGACCTGGAAGAACCGGGACGTAGCCGGCTTTGAGAAGATCTATAACAAGGAGGCCATTCTGGAGAGCGACGACGAGCTCAACAGCAAGCTCTTCACCGACCGGGACCCGGGCATGATCCAGTACGCCGCCGACTACCTGAGCCAGGAGGGCTCCCACACTGGACTGATGGTGGTGGGCGCCGGACACATGGTGGGCGACACCGGCATCGTCCAGGGCCTCATCGACCAGGGCTATACCGTGGAGGTTGTCCCCAACCCCTGAGATCCCCAATACATCCTATCCCCGGCCGGATGGCCGGGGATTTTTTAACTTCCGGTTAATGTCCGGTCCGGCTTTCCTTCCCACCGCTCCGTTGTGCATCGGTGCAAACTCTGGTAGGATAAGGACAGAGAGAAGGAGGGAGCGCCATGAAGCTCAACAAGGTGATCCGCACCCGGCGGCAGGCCCTGGGCCTGACCCAGGAGCAGCTGGCCCAGAAGCTGGGGGTGTCCGCCCCGGCGGTAAACAAGTGGGAGCGGAATCTGAACTACCCGGACATCACCCTGCTGCCTGTCCTGGCCCGGACCCTGGGGGTGGACCTGAACACCCTGCTGTCCTTTCAGGAGGACCTGACCGACCAGGAGATCGGGCTGTTTTTAAACCAGCTGTACGAGATCAGTCAGGAGGCGGGCTGCGGGGCCGCCTTCCAGCTGGCCCGGGACAAGCTTCGGGAATACCCAAACAGCGACAAGCTGGCCTACAACACGGCGGGGATGCTGGCGGGTGTCCTGGCCCTCCAGCCGGAGGACGGCAGCCCGGAGCGGCAGGCACAGGAGGCGGAGGTCACCGCCCTCTATGAGCGGTGCGTCCGCAGCGCCGACCCCCAGGTGCGGGAGTGGTCCACTTACGCCCTGGCCTCCCGCTGTGTGAAGACCGGGGAGCTGGACCGGGCGGAGGAGCTGCTGGGGCAGCTGTCCGACACCCACCGGGAGAAACAGGAGCTCAAGGCCCGCCTGCGCTGGGCCCAGGGGCGGCGGGAGGAGGCCTGGGTGCTGGTGGAGCAGGAGCTGTTTAACCAGGCCCTCACCATCCAGTCCACCCTAATGTCGATGCTGGACTGGGCGTTGAAGGAGGAGGATCGGGAGCTGGCCCAGGTCCTGGCGGACACCGCTGTTCGGGCCGGAGAGGTCTTTGAGCTGTCCGACTACGCGGCGCTGTCCACCCCCTTCCAGCTGGCGGCGGCGGACCAGGACGGCCCCAAAGCCCTGGCGCTGCTGGACCGGCTGCTCCACAGTCTGACGGTGCCCTGGGACCTGGCCGCCTCCCCCCTCTACCCCCACCTGCCCACCAAGGACGCGGTGGGGGAGGATCAGCGCGCCCTGATCCCGCCCATCCTGGACAGCATGGAGCGGGACCAGGAGTGCGCCTTTCTCCGGGAGACGCCGGGGTACGCGGAGTTGATTCAGCGGTACCGGAACGAGGTCACCTGACCTTATATACAAAAGCCGTGGGAGACGCCTTTCCATGCGTTCCCACGGCTTTTATTGACTCAGCTTTGTTCAGCGGGCGGCGGTTTTCTTCTCCGCCTGGGTGTGGCAGTACCACAGGAGCAGCCCCACCCCCAGGCCCCCCGCCAGATTGCCCAAGGTGACCGGAATCAGGTTGGCGGCCGCCCCCGCCAGGGTGAGGGAGGACAGATCCACCCCCGCCTCCACCGCCAGGGCCGCGTACTCCGGCACGGCGGCGGCCATCAGGGCGGCCCCGATGTAGTAGAGGTTGGCGATGCAGTGCTCAAAGCCGCACAGCACAAAGAAGCACACCGGCAGATAGGCCCCCAGCAGCCGCCCGGCAGTGTCCTTGGCGGAGTTGGCGGCCAGCACCCCCAGGCACACCAGGAAGTTGCATAGAATCCCCAGGCCGAAGGCGTTTCCAAAGGACATGGCGCACTTGGCGGCCCCCACCCGGATGGTGTACACCGCCAGAGCCCCGGCGGAGTAGTCCAGCTGGCCGCAGAAAACGCACAGGGCCGCCACCAGTCCGGCCCCCAGGATGTTGCCCAGGTAGGACAGCGCCCAATTTCGCAGCAGCTGCCCCACCGTCCCGCCTCCGTCCAGCAGGGTGATGGGCAGCATGCAGTTGCCGGTGAACAGCTCCGCCCCGGTGACCACCACCAGCCCCAGGCCGAAGGGGAACAGCAGGGCGCAGACTGTCCGGAGGGTCCAGGTGTCCGCGATGCCGTAGGCGGCGGTGTTGGTGGCGGCCCCGGCCACCGCGATGATGGCTCCCGCCAGAATGCCCAGCAGCAGGAGGCTGGCTGTCGGGCGGTTCAGCTTTCCCCGGCCCGCCGCGCTGTAGGCGGCGATCATTTCCCCGGGGGTGAGATAGAGACGCTCCATATTTGTTTCCCTGCTTGAGACAGGGTACACTCCTTTCCCATCGGATTTTGCGTAAAAGAGGAGGCAGGGAACTGGTTCCCCGCCTCCGTTCTGTCTTCAGAAAGGGGATCAAAACAGGCCGGTGATCTTCCCGTTCTCATCCACGTCGATCTTCTCCGCGGCCGGGACCTTGGGCAGGCCGGGCATGGTCATGATGTCACCGGTGAGGGCCACCAGGAAGCCCGCCCCCGCGGACACCTTCACATTCCGGACGGTGACCGTGAAACCCTTGGGGGCTCCCAGCAGGGCGGGGTCGTCAGAGAAGGAGTACTGGGTCTTGGCCATGCAGATGGGCAGGTCCCCAAAGCCCAGGTCGGTGAGCTGCTTCACCTGCTTCTTGGCGGCGGGGGTGAGGACCACCCCGTCCCCGTGGTAGATCTTCTTCACGATGGCCTCCAGCTTCTCCTCAATGGGGAGCTGGGTATCGTAGGCGTACTGGAAGTGGTTCTCCTCCTCACACAGGCGGACCACCTCTTCGGCCAGGGCCTTGCCGCCCTCGCCGCCCTTGGCCCACACCTCACTGAGGGCCGCATTGACCCCCAACTCCCGGCACTTGGCCTCCACCAGGTCCAGCTCGGCCTTGGTGTCGGTGGGGAAGGCGTTGATTGCCACCACACAGGGCAGGCCGTACACGTTTTTGATGTTGCTCACATGCTGGAGCAGGTTGGGCAGCCCCTTCTCCAGGGCCTCCAGATTCTCCTGGTTCAGTTCCGCTTTGGGCACGCCGCCGTGGTACTTCAGGGCGCGCACCGTGGCCACTACCACCACCGCTGCGGGAGTCAGGCCGGCCATGCGGCACTTGATATCCAAAAACTTCTCCGCCCCCAGGTCGGCGGCAAAGCCCGCCTCGGTGACCACATAGTCCCCCAGCTTCAGAGCCATGCGGGTGGCCATGATGGAGTTGCAGCCGTGGGCGATGTTGGCGAAGGGGCCGCCGTGAATAAAGGCGGGTGTTCCCTCCAGGGTCTGGACCAGGTTAGGTTTCAGGGCGTCTTTCAGCAGGGCGGTCATGGCCCCCTCCGCCTTCAGGTCGTGGGCGGTCACCGGCTTGCCGTCGTAGGTGTAGGCCACGATGATGCTGCCCAGCTTCTGCTTCAGGTCCATCAGGCTGGTGGCCAGGCACAGCACCGCCATGATCTCGCTGGCCACAGTGATGTCAAAGCCGTCCTCCCGGGGCACGCCCTGCATCCGGCCGCCCAGGCCATCCACAATGTGGCGCAGCTGCCGGTCGTTCATGTCCACCACCCGCTTCCAGGTGATCTGCTTGACGTCGATGCCCAGGGCGTTACCCTGCTGAATATGGTTGTCCAGCATGGCGGCCAGCAGGTTGTTGGCCGCGCCGATGGCGTGAAAGTCGCCGGTGAAGTGCAGGTTGATATCCTCCATGGGGACCACTTGGGCGTATCCGCCGCCGGCGGCTCCCCCCTTGATACCGAACACCGGGCCCAGAGAGGGCTCCCGCAGGGCGGCGATGGACTTCTTGCCAATCTTGCGCAGGCCGTCGGCCAGACCCACAGACGTGGTAGTCTTGCCCTCACCGGCGGGGGTGGGAGTGATGGCGGTCACCAGAATCAGCTTGCCGTCCTCCGCCTGTACCTCATTCAACAGCTTGTAGTCCACCTTGGCCTTGTACCGGCCGTAGCACTCCAGGTACTCCTCTGGAACGCCTGCCGTCTCTGCGATCTCCTGAATGGGCTTCATTTGGGTGCTCTGCGCGATTTCGATGTCAGTCATCATGTCCAAATTCCTCCTTCGTCACATAAAGCGGTGAGCCCTGCACAAAAAAAGGGCGCACCCTTGGTTTGGTGCGCCCAGACGGTCGGCATTGAGGCGGCTTCGGCGCCCGCTATACTTCATGTGGTTTCCATCCACTTCCGTCAGTCGTATAGCTCCTGTCCCCTACGGGAAAGTATTTGTAGTGTATCACAGCTTTTTTCACCCGTCAAGTGTCGGTTCAAGCTCTTCTTTCGCTGGAAAATGAAGTCCGGATTGGTAGAGAATCTGATATTTTAATCTTCGCCGGTCTACCAAATGTCTACCAGGTCTACCGCCGGGAAGCCTTGCGCGCCAAGGCTTTCCGGCGGTTTTCTTTTTGCTGTTTTGGGTGTTGGTCTACCAGATGTCTACCAAGGCAATTTTTTGAGGGAGAAACCCGCGAGTTTCTCCCTCTTTTTTGCGTTTTGAGCACGTTTTAGAGTATGCAAGGGGCGTTATGCTGTCATAGTTGGCGGAAAATCCCTTTTTCTTCTAGTTTAAGGGAGTTTCTTCCTTGTTTTGGCGGAGAACTTTCCTCCGCGCCTGAATTTAAAAGGAGGAATTCCAATGAGAAACCTGA
>OOBN01002292.1_pt1 | contig 11911 bp, 5 predicted proteins | sample 1671091 | NCBI WGS metagenome assembly OOBN01 (sample SAMN06348121, study PRJEB24527) | human gut metagenome | biome: human gut; feature: ankylosing spondylitis patient; material: feces | host: Homo sapiens | place: China | collected 2015-10 | reverse complement strand
GTGGCGATCACCGCGCTGTGCTTCCGGCTCAGAATCAGAGAAAACCAGAAAAAAGACGGGACAGGTAAGCCAGACCCGCAGAAACAGGAGGGAAAAACGACATGAAAAAACGAATACTTAGCATCCTGCTCGTCTGCTGCATGGTGCTGACCATGCTGCCGACAGCGGCGTTTGCAGCGGTGAGCGATTCGCTGGGCAACACACCCAAGGAAAATCAGGCGATTTTGGAGCAGCTCTCCGCCTTGACCGGCGGCAGCAGCGACCAGGTGCTTTCCATGCTGAACGCTTTGGGGCTGCTGGATGAAGACGGCAATTTCAAGGTGGATCAAACCATCACGCTGGACGGCCAGGTGTTGACACTGGCGGCTGTCATGGAGCTGCTGGAAAATCCCGCCACGGATCTCACCCGTATAGCCGACGTGGATGGGACTCCGGTGGCGCTGGGCGATTTGAAGACCATGATCCAAATCGAACAGGAGCTGCAGCGGATCAAGGACACCTATTTCTCCGGCAGGGAGTTTACCGGGGAAGCTCTGGAGAATCTCAATAACCTGATGGAGCAGCTGGAGCTGCAGGGCATCAGTTTGCAGTATTCCGCCTCTGCCACAGCGCCTGTGGGCGTTGAGACGGTGGATATGAGCGGCATGATGAGCCAAACGCTGGGGGATCTCGCAACCAACAGCTGGAGCTCCGGGACTTTTACTGTATACGGCGGAAAACCGGTCGGCTTTTCCTACCGCATTCAAAAAGGCCAGCTCAGCGAGTATATCACCGGTGTGGAGGTCTCGATAGGCGGGAAGAGTGGGGAGCTCCAAGGCGACGGGTCCTACAAGCTGACCTATGCGGTAGACGACCCGAATTCCAGTTTAGGTGGTTGTCAAATCACTGTCAAGGTTACAACCAAAGGAAATACCCACTACTGGCGCGATAATACTTATTCCTATGGCGACCTGCTGGGGATGATTGAATTTTACGATGCGGAAAATCTGGTGTTCTATAACGGCGCCAGCTATGCCGACCACCATCAGCTCAAGCTAATAAAGACGGTTGACGACCCCGCAATAAAAACAGAAATGACCGCGCCGAACTATGAGGAAAGATACGAAAGTACAGACACAATACAGGGGGATATGTATATTCCTTTGCTGGCAAATAAATACACTGTCGGCGGCGGTGCCGACAATCAGGACTTCGTTGCGCTAAGCGATACCATCAGAATTCTGGATGGCGCTCGCAACTCGGTGCTTCCCGTCGGCTCCGACCCATTTTATCAGCCATACCAAATCGACGCCAGCATCGAGTTTGACTGGAGTACCAGCTTAGCTGCCTATACTGGCAATGCGCCGTATGGCTGGTATAAAGACCAGCCCTATGCCCCGTTCTATCTGACGGAGTACAAGTTCAATGGAAGCCTTCTGGAGCTCAGCGGAGACAGAACGAGAGCGCTGGGCTGTACGATTAACAAGGGCGAAACGGTCAACATCTCCCTGCAGTCTACCACGCAAAACAGAGGGGATCAGCAGTACTGGCTGCCCTTCCGACTGTATATGAAAAGTGTACAGGGCGAAATCCCAAATTCCTACGCCACCACCAAGAACAGCAACGTCTCCGCCACGCTGTTGGACGCGGACGCCCCCACCATTCAAAGCGTCACGGCCACGGCGGGAACCTATGCCAGCGGACAGCACGTGCCCATCACAGTTACCTTTAGCGAGTTCGTGGATCTTAGAAACGCCCGCGTGACCATCAATGGCAAAGACTATAGCGCCGCTGAGCTTTCCATGAACAACTACGGCGTCAAGGCAATGCTCTGGTACCCGGTGCAGGATATGGATGCCACCGAGGTCACCGTCAATGGTATGACCGGCGTGAAGGATGTTTTCGGTCATGCGCTGGATCCCGCACACTATCTAAGCAAGCCGATCACCGGCGTTGCGCTGAAGAGCGTCTTGATGCGCAACGCTCCCACCGCACTGACCGCCGACTACGCCAACGGCAAGGCATCGTTCACGATGAACGCCAACATGGAGCAGGCCTACAAGACCGTATACAGCAATTATCACACCCCGGCAGGCACAGAGCCGAAGGAAGCCCCGTTCCGACTCGAGCTGAGATACAACTCCACGGAGGAACCAATCCATCGGCAGGTCTATCTGGACACAGCGAAGGAAGCCTTCACCATTGACGGCTACGCAATCACACCCACTGCTTCCGACCGCACCTACACGGTGACGCTGCAGGCCAACGAGGGCTCGAGAGACGATCCTATCTGGGTGAATGTTCTTCCCCTGACCCGGCAGTTCACGGTGGCAAAGAAAGTTTCCGCGCACACGGTGAAGGTCGTCCCGGAAGCGGATCCCACCAACTATACGATTTCCCTCGCCGCAACCGCCCGCCCCACGCTTAAGGCAGAGGTTTTTGGGGAAAACGATGAGCAGGCCAGCTACACCACCGGTAAATGGAGCAGCAGTGACACGCTCATTGCCACCATCAACGAGGATACCGGCGTTGTTGCCACCACAGGAACCAAGGTGGGAGCCGTCACCTTTACCTTTACGGCGGACAACGGGACTGAGGACACTGCCGATGATGTGACGGGCAAGTCAAAGCCCTATAACGTGACGGCAGGCGATTCCCTGGCACTGGTGATTCCCGGCGGCGCGTCCATCGTGACGCGGGTAAATCAGCCCGCCACCGTGCTGTGGAGCTCCAACGCCACGCTGATGGCGCCGAACAAAGAGTTCAATTACAGGATTGACCTGTATGAGGGCAACTACGCGAATGAGGCGGCGCTGAGCGGCCGCAAGCCCGTTGCGACTTATACCGTCGGCAAGGATAAAAACAGCGTGCGGATCGAGGAGAATGTGCTCTCCAAGCTCTCCAACGGCAATACCCCTGCCTACACGGTATTGGTCTCCATGCCGCACCCCAACGCCGGCGGTGAGGACGTCCGCCTGTCGGCACTTGCCTGGATCATCGTGCAGGCACCACCTGCCACAGCCAAGCTGACACCGCCCCAGAGCATTTACCTCAAGGATACCGACGGTGCCGTCAATATCGACTGGTCGGTGGAAAACACCACTGAGGGCGCCCCTTTGCAGCCCACGCTGACCATCACCCGGGTCACAGAGGACAACACCACCAAAGTGGTGGACAGTGAGCGCCTATCCGGCACCTCCGGGAGCTTCCCCCTGTCATTACAGAGTGTGCAAGCCGGCAATCTGAAGGACACCTATCAAGTGGTTTTGAGCGTGGAGAATCCTGGTGAGGAATCTCCCAGCACCGACTCCTTCCCCCTGTATGTCTACGATGCCGACGCACTGAAGGTGCAGAACGACAAAGGAGAAACGATTTCTAAGCTGACCATGGACAATACCTCCAAGGTCAGCGGCAGCCTGCCCACCGTTACAGCTGAAATTTTGCAGCTGCGCCAGGAGTTGGGGCTGATCGAGTACATAGGCATCAACTATGACGAGTACGGATGGAACTCCTTTAAAGACGGCATCCGGTGGCTCTCCAGCAACAACAATGCCATTTCCGTCAACTACAAGCAGGGCGGACTGTATGAGGACATCAGCAACTTCTCCTTTGATTCCTACCTTCCCGAAACCAAAATGGCGCTGTCCGGCCGGGCCGACGGCACCGCAACCGTCACGGCTACCCATGCCGCCACGGGCATGCGTGCCGCCGTACAGGTGACAGCGAAAACGCTGCAAAACAAGTTCTATCTCTTCCAGCTGACGCCTGCGGCGAAAACTACGCTGCAATACACCGACGGCAAAGGCGCGCCCAAAACGGTCACGACCAACGATGATGGCGTGCTGGCGCTTTACGAACCCAACGGAATCGCCAGTGAGGTGTCTCTGCGGTCCGGCTCCGGCGCGGATATTTATCTGGGCACCATCTATAAAGAAAATCTGCGTTCCGGCGAGCGGGATGCCACAAAACTGCAGCTTTATCCCTTGAATACCTTCAGCCTTCGGCGAGTCGCCCGGGCATCTGTGACGCTCATCACGCCGGGCGGCGATCCGCTGGCGAACAAGACGGTGACCGTTCGCGGCGGCGTTTATAAAAACGGAGGCTACTGCCAGACAGCTCTGCTGGGCTCCAGGGCAGGAGCACTTGTCAGCGGCATCACCGGCGACACCTATACCACGGATGCGGCGGGAAATATAACCGTCTATCTGGATTCCACCCAGTTCTGGTCGGCCGAAAAGGGCGAGAGCAGCACCACGGCGCTTTCCGCTCTGGATCAGCTGGAGTACATTCTGGAGATCAGCGCAATTGACGGCGACAAGTACTATCCGCTGCTGCTGACCGTCAACGGCAAGCTGGGCGTGGACGATGTAATGCGCACCGCAGAGGGCGTTGTCTCTCTGGAGCGCGTGCCGGCGGGGGAGGAAAACAAACCCTTCATTGTGGCGCAAAGCGTTGATTACGGTCTTGCCAACGGTCAGAAGGTGGATGTCCGCAGCTCGACTGGGAAGATTGGCCCTAACAGCAGCTTTAAAACAGCAAGCCTGCACACCACCATGTTCCTCTGGGGCGAGGATATTGCCAACGCGAAGAATTACAGTCTCAAGCTGGCGGACGAATACGGCGTTCTTCCTGCCGCCCAGAGCAGCAGTACCAAGCAGTATCCCTTCTCATCCATCCCCGTAGCGGAAAACGATCTGACCCTCACCGAGGCCACCATGACCACCTCTGGATGGATCGCCGACGGCAAGGATGTGGGTATGAAAACGCAGCTGAGCCTGAACGGCAGCCTGCTGCAGGAGAAAATAATGCCCTTCCGGGTCGTTGATCTGACCCGAGTGCCCAAGGTGACAGAGGATGAGCGCGTCACCGGTATTCTGGCGACGATGGGATCCTCCAGTGGAGTGAATCAAGTCGACTTTGGCGGAGTGGGCGATAGTAACATTCTCAAGGTGCTGACCGGACGGCTGGATGATCTGAGCGGTCCGGTGGACACTTCCGTGTTCAAAATGATTATCACCCCCAGCGAAGATCCCTCCGTGTTCCGTGCCATGATTTGGGCCGGGTACAATACGCTGGAGATGGAGGACATGGACTATTCCGAGGACGGCGTGGCGTTGGGTGCGAATGTGCTGACGCAGAACCTGGAAGTGGGCGTGCCTGGTACCGGGGACCTGAGCCAGATGGCCCAGGGCACCTATGATCCCAAGGGGGACTACAAAACCAACTCCATAGCCGACAATGTCACCAGCACGGATCTCAACTTGCAGTTGGAGGGCTTTTACGAAGCGGAGATCCGCTATAACGCCGAAAAAAAGGAGTGGGAGGTTTTCACCGTAGGCGGCGGCTTTACCGCCGGCGTTGGCGTGGGCTTCTCCTTCAGCGTGAACGCCATGGCTGGTCCCGTGCCGTTGACAGCAACCTTTGAGCTGGGCGGTGCCATTCAGCTGGATTTCCGTACCGCAGTGCGCTACGGACGGCAGGGCGAGGGTACAGAGCTTGCCTGGAGCGATCCCACGGCCACGGCAGTGAATGACTTTTTGACCACGCTGCGTATCAACGCCTATGTCCACGCGTTTGGCGGCATTGGCTTTGACTATTCGGTCGTGGCGCTGAAGATCGGCCTATTCGGCAATTTGGATGTGGACAGTCAGAATAAGTTCCTTTCCCGCACCTATCTTGCCGACGAGAAAAAGCACCAGATCAACGGTCAGGCCCTAGGGATCCAAAGCGAAGTGGGGATCAAATTTGTGGCCACCTTCCTGTTTATCTCCTACGAGGCGGTGATCGCCTCCGGAACCTTTGGAGCCGCCAAGACTTTTAATGACTGGCAAACAATCGACAACTACTGGAATAACGCCACCAGTGGGCTGAGCCTTGCCTCGCTGCGGATGGCGGCGGCCCAGAGCGGAATGCAGGTGGCTTCTGCCAGTGCAACGCTCCAAAGCCGGGACTATCTGGAGCAATATGCCCGTACCTGGGGCCAGCCCCAGCAGCGGATGATGCTGTTCTCTCTGAACTCCACCAGTGGGCTGAAAAACATCCAGACCAATGCCAACCCCACATCCTATCCACAGCTCAGCGATGACGGGAAGGTATTGGCCTACATCAACGACGGCGACAGCAGCAGTATTTACGACAGCCGGGCGCATTTCTCCACCCTCAATGGCGGCGTCTATACTCCCTCCAGTGAAATTGCCGCTCCCACAGAGTTCCCCGGCTACGGCGACACGAGCGTTTCTTTGTCCGGCACTGGCAGCTTCGCGGCGGCGGCTTGGGTTCGCATGGGCACCGAGCTACCGGGTAAAAATGCCGGTGCTGCCGTGACATTGGAAGAGCAAAACCTGCTGATGAACAGCACGGAGATCGTAGCGTCCGTCTATAACGGCACAACCTGGACCTCCACCCGCCTAACCAACGACGGCACGCCGGATCTGGCCCCAGCCACGGCAGTGGGCGGCGACGGCAAGGCCATCGTGTTCTGGCGCAGCGTCTACACCCCCGATCCCGGTACGCAGGGCAGCAACAACCTGCTGAACTTCACGACCAGAGATTGTATCATGTACCGTTGCTATGACAGCGGCACCTGGAGCGAGGCAAAAATGCTTTATAACGGTGCTACTGGCAGCGTGAAGGCGTTGCAGGCGGCCATGCTGCCCGACGGAACCGCTATGGCGGTTTACTCGCTGGACCGCAGCGGAACCGGAGATACCTCCGCCTACGAGATCGCCTATTGTACCGTGGCTGCTGACGGAACTCCCGGTACAGCCATGCTGGCGACCTGTGACAGCAATCTTGACGAAAACCCCCAGGTCGTTGCAGCCAACTTCGGCAGCGGGGATGACCGATTTGTCATCGGTTGGCACAGTGTCCGAGACGGCAGCAGCGATATCCAGCTGTTGGCTGTGGACGGCAGCGGCACCATGTCCAACAGTTTCCCCGGCTCTCTGTCTGCCCTGACCAGCAGCGGCAGCGCCGCCGTGGGCGGAGACTTCCGCTTCGCTTCCCTCAGCGGGAATCATCGCAGCCTCAATGATCTTACCATCGTCTGGAATGAGACTGTCAACGACGCCAAGGGCGCGGTAGATCACGGCATTTTGAAGGCGGCCAAGCTGCGCTATGCCAAAAATACCTACACGCTCTCCGCACCATTGAAACTGGCAGAGCTGCCGCCTCGCACGCTGGCTGACCACTTTGATGCCTATGTCAGCGGCACCAATCAGGTGCAGGCCGCCATTCAGGCCACCCGGTATGACGATGAAAACCCGCAGGTAATCGGCGGCGTGACCGTTCCGGGTGAGGAAACGATCCTCTATACCGCTACCTCTGATTTTGTCACCGATGCGGTGGCAGTGGAACAGATCGGCGTGGATTATGCAACGCTGGCGCTGAACAGCCTGACACCCATTCGCTTTACCATCCGCAACACCGGGCTGAACGATGTGACAAACCTAACGGTCAGCCTTGGCAGCGGGGAAACCGCCACCCTTACGGAAACACTGCTGCCCAATGAAAGCACCACCCTTACCGTCTGGCACCATGTGAAGGACCGCGTGACCGACCCGAGCTATACCATCACCGCCGCCGGCGGCATCGACAAAAACGGCACAGTGTATCTGGATTATCCCGACATTGGCATCTCGCAAATGGAAGTGATTGCGGAGAGCGCCGGCAAGCGCACGGTGCGCATGACCCTCTATAATTCCTCTGCCGCCACGCTGGCTGGCGGAAAGAACCGCGAGGTGAAGCTTGCGTTCTATGCGGATGATCTGCATACCGAACCTGCAGAGGTAGCCTGCACCACAAACGGCGTATCGGTTAACGGTAATGAAATCACCATTTCCGAAGACAGCGCCCTCGCCCGCATCGATCAGGGAACCTTTACACTAGACCTGACCTATGATCTGGGCGAGTATATGAACTCCATTGGCAAAACCGAGATCCCCAATGTGGGTACCTATCTGTACGCCGAGGCGTGGGCGGAAGGCCAGATCGGTGGAACGGGAAGCAATCAGCGCCTGCCGGAGTATGACGGCAGTGACAGCGAGGCCAGCGTCCATATGACCGGCGCACTGGCCCGCACCGGAGAGAAGCTGACGATGGATGTGGCACAGGGGAACGACGGCAACGGTCACAGCACCGCCGCCATTACCCTGCGCAACAACTGCCTGCAGTCTCAGACTAGCGCAGAGCTGGTGGCCACGCTGCTGGATGCTGCCGGGACCGTTCTGGAAACGAAAAAGACCAGGATTGGCGGTGCCATCTCCGGGGAAACCTTCCAGACGGAAACCGTCACCTTCTCCCGGCTTGGCACCCGCGTAGTGGTGCGAGCCGCAGTGTCCGGTGATGACCTTCTGACCTTTGACGGTCTGGCAGTGGGGCTCGGCGATTTTACTGCCAACGGAACGAACTATACCTATACGCTGCAAAATGATAGCGGAGCAACATCTACGCTAGTCACAGCGGTGTCTGGAAACGGCGAGCCCGTGAGCATCAACGGACAGGCTCTGTCCACCGGCGGCAGCGCAACCGTTGCCATCCCCAACAGCGGCACAACCGACATTGTCGTGAAGATCGGTGCTAAAACCTACACGCTGACGATTCTGCGCAATGGCGGCAATGAAGGCGGTGGCGGCGGAGCGACCAGCTACACGCTGACCTTCGATACCAACGGCGGCAGCGCCATTTCCAAGGTATCTAAGACCAGCGGCACCACGGTTGACCTGACCGGCTATACGCCTACTCGTGACGGCTATACCTTCGATGGTTGGTACAGCAATAGCGACCTGACTATCAAAGTCACTTCTATCAAGCTGACTTCCAATACCACCATTTACGCAAAGTGGACGGCAAAATCGGATATGTCTTTCACCGATGTGGCAGACAAAGCATATTACAGAGATGCCGTTGAGTGGGCTGTTAAGAACGGCATCACGAAAGGCACCACCGCAACGACCTTCAGCCCTAACGCTACCTGCACCAGAGCGCAGGCCGTGACCTTCCTGTGGCGCGCCGCTGGCAGTCCCAAACCCGAAACCCGCGCCATGCCGTTTACCGATGTTCCCGTGGGCAGCTACTACTACGACGCTGTGCTGTGGGCAGTAGAAAACGGCATCACCAAGGGCACCAGCGACACCACGTTCAGCCCCAACATGACCTGCACCCGCGCCCAGATCGTCGCGTTCCTGTGGCGTTCCGAGAAGTCCCCGGCAGCGGGTACAGCCAATCCCTTTGCCGATGTGAAGTCCACCGCCTACTATGCTGATGCGGTACTGTGGGCGGTCAAGGAGAACATCACCAAGGGAACCACCAGCACGACATTCAGCCCCAATGCGGATTGCACCAGAGCGCAGATCGTGACCTTCCTCTGGCGCTGCAAGAAGTGACCGGCTGACATACGGCTAAACATCAAAGCCGCTGGCATGACCCCATAAGCGAACATCGGACAGCGCAGCGGACGGGCATCTCGCCCTGAAGCTGCGCTGTTCTCTTTTCGCTACAAGAAACAAATCAATGACATTTTGAGCTGCGCCGCTATCCCAGCGCGGCAAGGAGACAGCATTATGAAAAGAATCACAAGAATCATTCGTCCGATCATCTGCATGGCCGTCCTTCTCTTTGCTATGACCACGGCAGTCATGGGCTGCTATCAGAAAGGGACGGAGCCTATCGACATTCCCGACAGAACGCCTTCCGGCACATCTGCGCCTCAGCCATCAGCGACTCCCGCGGGCGAAGTTATCCCCTCGGTGGACAGGCAGGCAGAGTTGGCGGAAGCCAGAGCGAAGAATCCCGACACCGTGGCGTGGCTGTATATCCCCGGTGCGGAGGTGGACGACCCTGTGATGCAGGCGGAGAACAACGGCTACAGACCATAAGGCGGATCCCGTTCAGGCTGTCAAGGCGCTGGTAGAGTCTGCCGACTTTACGAACACGGAATGGAACGAAGCTGCAATCAAGGCTAAGGCTACTGAAGTGCTGGCTGAAAAGGCCGACGCAAAGGTCATCTCTGTCAGCGTTTCCGACAGCACTGCCAAGATCACGCTGCGTTACGGCTACTCCGAAGCCACTGCAACGATCTATACCCCGAACGATGCTGCGGCGCAGTGGACCGCCCACATTGAGTCCACAAAGCTCGGCTCCACCACGGTTCCCGGCTCTGACATGAAGTACAGCGAGGCCCCGGACATTCAGAAGGCAATGGCTGATGGCTATTCCGCCGTCTGGGCTGCGAAGACCGAAGTTGATGCAACCAAGGCGCTGGAAGATTCCAAGGCTGCACTGCTGAAAGTTGTGCAGGACTATGTCAAGTTCCTTGCCGACACTGTTTACAACAAGGGCGAGGCAACCGTCATCGGTGATAAGTCCTACACCGTCAGTGAAACCGACTATAACACGGCTGTTACCGCAATCACCGGCGCAGAAAATGTTGCCAAGGTGCTGAACGCTTATAACACCATGCTGTCTGCACAGACCAGCAAGCAGCACCCCTATTTGACCAAGACCGAAGCCAAGGCTGCGACTTATAAGAGACCGGCAATCATGAATACTACACCTGCTCTGTTTGCCAGAAGGTCTTTAAGGATGCGGCTGGTACACAGGAAACCACTGTTGAAGCGGAGACGATTGCAAAGCTGACCCGTCCGTCCTCCGGCGGCTCCAGCAGCCGTGGGGATTGTGATCCCAGCTATGCAGTGACCGCACCCAGCACCAAGAACGGCGATGTGACCGTCAGCCCCAAGAACGCATCCAAGGGTGACCGCGTGACCATCACCGTGACCCCCGATAAGGGCTACGAGTTGGACAAGCTCACCGTCAAGGGCGCCAGCGGCAATAAACTCAAGCTGACCGATAAGGGCAACGGCAAGTATACCTTCCCCATGCCCGGCAGCAAGGTTACGGTTTCTGCTGAGTTTGTCGAGGAGCAGGCGGCTTCCATCTTCGCGGACGTTCCCGCCGGCGCTTATTATGCCAAGGCAGTGGAATGGGCTGTAAAGAAGGGCATCACCAACGGTCTGGCTGACGGAACCTTCGGTGTCAACAACACCTGCACCCGTGGCCAGAGCGTGACCTTCCTGTACCGTGCCTATCAGGGCAAATAAGGGGCATCAGCCTATATAATGCAAAGCGAGGCCACCGGAAATTATCCGGTGGCCTCGTGCTCTGCTCATGAACGGTATTTGGTTGATGCCCCTCTGCGGGGGTGCCTTTTCCTGCCGGTCCTTTTTTGCGTCTTACGACTGTGCCATGCGCTCAAGGAGCTGAAAGGCCTCCTCGAGCTTGGGGTCGACGTGGTCGGTCTGCAATGCCTCGCGCACGCAGCCTTCGATGTGCGCGCGCATGATCTGCTGATTGGCGCTCTTCAGGAGCGACTGCGTGGCGAGAATCTGATTGGAAATGTCCACGCAGTAGCGGTCATCGTCGATCATCTGCAAAATGCCGTCCAACTGGCCGCGGGCGATCTTAAGCTTGCGGCGGACGGAATCACGGTCGGCTCTCATGACCTTAGCGGATGGAAACGGCCTGATAGCCCGCCTCATCCACGGCGGCCTTGAGCGCCGCATCGCTCACGCTGCCGTCTACGCTGACAGTGGCGGACTTGCTCTCCAGGTCGACCTTGGTCTCCTTTACGCCGGGGACGGCGGCGAGCGCATCCTGAACGTGCTTGACGCAGTGCATACAGGCCATGCCTTCAATGCTGATGACTTTTTCCATACTTGTTTCTCCTTTTTCGTTACTTGCCGCAGCCTGACTGCGTGCTATCTCCACTCCGCTATCCGACGGAGAAGAAAACGTTTTCGCCGCCACTGTGTGCCGGGCTTTGAACCAGCGCAGACGCAGCGCGTTGCTCACCACGAACACCGAGCTGAAGCTCATTGCAAGCGCGCCGAGCATCGGGTTCATCTTGAGCTGGAAGGCGGGGTAGAAGATACCC
>OOBN01002289.1_pt1 | contig 11927 bp, 10 predicted proteins | sample 1671091 | NCBI WGS metagenome assembly OOBN01 (sample SAMN06348121, study PRJEB24527) | human gut metagenome | biome: human gut; feature: ankylosing spondylitis patient; material: feces | host: Homo sapiens | place: China | collected 2015-10 | reverse complement strand
CATTATGAAAAAGGTGACCGGTCATTTAAATTTTTAGCAGCCTATGCCGGCACATTGAAAACGGCAGACGAAAATGAGAAATTTCAGGAAGTAGCTGACTATTATTTGGAGCATATCGATTCTGCCGGTCTCTATTTGCCACAGTCGTGGGAAATCCTTTGGAATAAGGGGAAAAGATATGACAGCGAATGGTTCCGTTTTATCTATGACCACAGAAATGAGTTGGTGGAGAAAAACGGAGAGAAAGTACTGAATTTTATAGTACAGGTACTTTTTCATCAAGTTTATCCTTACATGATGTTTGAAAAAGTATATGATATGGATTTCATTTCAGAAATAGAACAAAAAGCCGGTCACCTGGAATTTACTTCACTTAACCGGGACCAATTGTTGGATATGTGTAAGATTCTGCATTTCAGACAACAGAAAAAGTATTCGGAAATGCTGGACCTCTGGGGAAAAATGGTCCCGAACCTGCCGAATGAAGCCTTGAAAGTCAGATATGACGCTACATTGGGACGTTTGCAAGATATGAACGAGACTGAAAAAAAACAGGCAATCGCTTATCTGAAAGAAAGAATGGCAGGAATGACAGGTTCAACCCTGGAACGCTACCGTCAAATTGTAACTGAATTGTCAGACTATCAAGGAATACGGTTTGAAACAGGTGGTCTGCAGGAAGCCCTGGCAAAAGCCCGGAAAGAAAACAAAGCGGTTTTTGTCGATTGTTACACCAGTTGGTGTGGTCCCTGCAAAATGATGAGCTCTAAAGTCTTTCCGGATAAGCAAGCCGGAGACTTTTTCAATCCCCGTTTTATCAGCCTTAAAATCGATATGGAAAAAGATGAAGGCAAAGAACTGGCTCAAAAATGGAACATTCGTGTATTCCCGACTTATCTGATTCTGGATCCTCAGGGAGAAATCGTGTATACTTCACAGGGATACATACCCGCCGAAGAACTGATCAGGCGGATGAATGAAGGACTGGAACAATGGAAAAATAATATAAAAACCGGAAAATAACGAGCATATGATACACAAAATCTTACATCGATTATATATGGGAATTGTTACAATCGGCTGTACAATGCTATGGACTTTGTCCGGATGCGATAACGATACGTTAGATAGCTTTTTACAATTCTCTGATGATAATCTTTTACTAAGAGCGGCCGGTGATACTGTTGTCATTGACGTGACTGCCGGGTCCGGATGGGAAGCCGAAAGTATGGCCGATTGGTGTACTGTGGAAAAAAACAGGGAGAACCCTGAAGGAAAGTTGGTCATCCGGGTTAGTCCGTCGGATGACATATACGAAAGAGGAACGGCTGTAAAAGTAACTTGCGGAGACAATGTAATGCGTTTGGCTGTGCGTCAGGAACCGATGGTATTTGAAGTGACGGACGGCAAGAAATCGTTGGCTTTCAATAAAAGAGTTAGCTACGATACCCTGAAAATTCATACCAATATGGATTGGAAAGTAGAAATTGCCGATACGACAGGTTGGTTACAAGCTGCAGATACCGTGGGTTCGGGAGATTCCGAACTGGTTTTTATAACTACGGATAATAGCCAGAAAAAAGAAAGATCGACAACCGTTCGTTTGAAATACGGCGTACGTACAATGAAATTAACCGCTTCCCAGGATGGAGGGATCCGGGCAGACGGAAATGTCCAAAAACACCAGGGAGAACGTGAACTCACAAACGGCTTTAACCTGATTTTTCTGGGAGATGGCTTTACGTCCGATGATCTGATTGCAGAAACGGGAGTATTCGACCTGGCGGTAGAAGAAGCTTGTGAGGCCTTATTTACTGTCGAACCCTATAAAACTTACAAGGAATATTTCAATGTTTGGTCAGTGGCTTGCGAATCACAAGAGCGCGGGGCCGGAACTTCCGAGTCAGGAAATACAGCATTATTCAGTTACTTTAACGAAGATAACCGCATCATCGGAAATAATACAACGGCTTTCAGTTATGCAAGCAAAATATTGGGAATGAATGACGCCATACTGCAAACGAATTCCGTCGTCATTGTATTGGTCAATGACGAACGTTATGGAGGCTCGACTTATTGGTTCGGCGACCCGACTGATAGAAATGATACTGATTACAGGACAATCAGTTATGTCCCTTTGAACAGAGATATTCAATTACCGGGAGGATTCACCAACATTTTTCTGCATGAAGTCGGTGGACACGCTATCGGAAAACTGGGAGACGAATGGTCTACCGAACAGTTGTTTACTACTGAAGATAAAACTTTAATAACTTATTATAAAAATTACAGGTTATATTGTTATAATGTAGGACTACCAACAAGTGAAAGGCTGATAACTTCTTATCCGGAGATGAGTTGGCAGTTTTTCCGATATGTCAGTGGAAGCACAGCTCGTTACAGCGAAGTGTTGAAGCCTGCTGACGGAGGCTATGGATGTGTCAGTGATATTGCTAACAAGGCATTTGTTTCTCATTGTGAAGAAGAGAGTTGTATGATAAACAACGTACCTTATTTCAATGTTGCTTCGCGATATGCTATCGTACAATGGCTTTTGTTCCGTCTCAACGTATATGAATACTCCCCTCAAGGCATGACCGGATTGGTTAATTACTTTTTCGAACATGACCAATATGAACTACCGGCCGACTATACCGTATCGGACAGACCACCCCTTCCGATGCCGGCTCAGGTAAAATAATAGAGCTTTAAGCCGAATAAAACATCAGATCCTGTCATAACTTACCGTTTAGCCGGAACATTATGGCAGGATATCTTTTTTAGAAATCTGCATAATCATAACTAACAGTACCAGATTTCGCAGTCGATTTTTTAAATAACGGAAAGCATTTTTCTTATGGGTTTTGACAGTAAGCACAGACAGATTCAGCAGTTGGGCTATTTCCTGATTTTTCTTACCCTCTAAAGATAAAAGAATGACCTCCTGGCTACGTTGCGGCAATTCACCGATGGCTGCGTACAACTCCCGCAATATTTCTTCCTCTTGCACTGAAAAATCGGGTAGTTTTTGTTCATAAAGCACATGTGCCATGTATTTTTCTTCGACTGCCCGGTGTTTCCAGTAATCTGCACAACGGTTCGAGACGGCTTCGTACAAATAAGCTTTAAATCCGTTGATAGAATTGTATTGTTTGTTACTTTCCCAGATATTGATAAAGAACTGTATGGTAAACACGCAAAGAACCTGATGAAGACTGATGTGAAGGAAAAAGACGGAAACTACGAAGTAGCGATCGACCTTCCAGGATTCAAGAAAGATGAGATCACAGCAGAACTGAAAGATGGTTACTTAACGATCAGCGCAGCAAAAGGACTTGATAAAGACGAGAAAGACAAAGAAGGTAAATACATCCGCCGTGAACGTTACGCAGGAAATATGAGCAGAAGCTTCTATGTTGGCAAAGATATCACAGAGAAAGATATCCACGGTAAATACGAGAATGGTATTCTGATGCTGGATATTCCGAAGAAAGCTCCGGAAAAGAAAGTAGAAGAAAAGAAATTCGTAACGATTGAAGGATAAAAGAACTTTCCCCGGGATGATCAGATTCCCGGGGAATCTTTCTATCTATTTGAGAATGAAAGGAAAAGAAGGTGAAACGAAATGGCAGCAAAACGTGATTTATATGAAGTTCTTGGAATCAGTAAAACTGCAGATGAAAAAACGATCAAGAAAGCATATCGGAAACTGGCAAAGAAATATCATCCAGATATGAATCCCGGAGATAAAACAGCAGAACAGAAATTCAAAGAAGCGACCGATGCTTATAATATATTAAGTGATCCAGAGAAGAGAAAATTATATGATCAATATGGTCATGCTGCCTTTGACGGAACCGGAGCAGAATCTGAGTTCTATAAGAATTACCAAAACTATGGTGGTGCTCATGGAGGATATCAGGAATTCCACTTTGAAGGTGGAGATGGCGATGATATCTTTGGTGACATCTTTGGAAGTATGTTCGGTGGCGGAAGAAACAACAAAGGATTCCATCGAAGCAGTTTCCATCAAGGAGGTTTTGGCTCTTCTGATGGATTTGGAGGTGGTGGATTCGGAAGTGGATCCTTCAGACAGAAAGGTTCCGACGCACACGCAGATATCTCTATTAGTTTTGATGAAGCGGTTACGGGCTGCGATAAAGTCATTCATTTGCAAGATCAAAATGGTGCGATGCAGTCATTACAGGTTCATATACCAGCCGGAATTGATACAGGAAAAAGTGTCCGCTTAAGAGGAAAAGGAAATCCAGGAATCGGAGGCGGTGAAGCAGGTGATTTATTCCTGAAAGTAACAGTCGGTGAGAAACAAGGATTTGAGCGAAAAGGAAATGATGTGTATACAACGATCAATGTTCCATTTAGCACAGCCGTTTGTGGAGGTGAAGCAGTGATCAAGACATTATATGGAAATGTTATCTGTAAGATCAAAGAAGGAACTCAGTCAGGATCTAAGATCAGACTGCGTGGAAAAGGAATGCCGCTTATGAAGAATCCATCTCAGAAGGGAGATCAATACGCAGTTGTTCAGATTCAGGTTCCAAGAAATGTCTCCCAGCAGGCAAAAAACAAATTAAAAGAATTCGAAGCACTTTGTGGTCAAAGAGGAAATGCCTCTTATTAAGCATGAAACTTCTTGATAATAGATAAAAAAGGTTGTTATTTGGAGACAAAAAAACAGATAACAGCCTTTTTTGCCTTTATAAATTGTGTCAAATAAGGTACAATAAAACCACATATGAAAGAAGGTGGGACGAGATGGACGTATCAGAGAAAATGAAATATAAATTAGCAAATGCAATGAAAGAGTTGTTGGTGCATACGCCAGTAGATAAGATTACAGTGAAACAAATTGTAGATCAGTGCAATGTAACTCGTCCAACCTTTTACCGGCATTTTAAGGATAAATATGATCTGATCAATTGGTATTTTGATGTATTGGCTCAGATGTCGTTTAAACAGATGGGTATCAGTCTGACATTAAGAGAAGGGTTGCTCAAGAAATTTGAATTCATCAAAGGTGAAGGACAATTTTTCGCAGCAGCTTTTTCGAGCGAGAGTCAGAACTGTCTGATGGAGTATGATTATCAGTGCATTTATCAATTCTATTGTGATATCATTCACAAACAGGGAGTTGATAAAATTCCAGAAGAATTGGAATTCTTATTGAGAATGTATTGCCGAGGTTCAATTGCCATGACTGTAGAATGGGCGACAACAGGAATGAAGATGTCGCCGGAACAGCTCGCAGATCAGCTGATTGATGCGATGCCTCCAAAGCTATATGATCTGTTCAAAGATATATAAAGATAACAAAATGTTACACTTTTGATGAAGTGTAACATTTTTTACATTTTGCCAAATGTGTAACTTGTATTTGTGAAAAAACAATTTTATACTGAAGATAGTTAAAAAAATGTCAATATAAAAGGAGTGTATAAAATGGTAAATCGTATCGTATTAAATGAAACATCTTATCACGGAGCAGGAGCAATTCGGGAGATCGCAACAGAAGTAACAAAACGTGGATTCAAAAAAGCATTTGTTTGTTCTGATCCAGATCTTGTAAAATTCGGAGTTACAAAGAAGGTAACAGATGTATTAGATAATGCAGGACTTGCATATGAAGTATATTCACAGATCAAACCAAATCCAACGATAGAAAACGTACAGACAGGAGTTGCAGCATTTAAGGCAGCAGGAGCTGATTACCTGATCGCTATTGGTGGTGGATCTTCTATGGATACAGCAAAAGCTGTTGGAATCATCATCAACAACCCAGAATTTGAAGATGTGAGAAGCTTAGAGGGAGTTGCAGATACTAAGAAACCTTGCGTACCAATCATCGCAGTTCCAACAACAGCCGGAACAGCTGCAGAAGTAACGATCAACTACGTTATCACAGACGTTGAAAAGAAACGTAAATTCGTATGCGTAGACCCTCATGATATTCCAGTGATCGCAGTGATCGACCCAGAAATGATGTCTTCTATGCCAAAAGGGTTAACAGCAGCAACAGGTATGGATGCATTAACACATGCCATCGAAGGATACACAACAAAAGCAGCTTGGGAAATGACAGATATGTTCCATATCAAAGCCATCGAACTGATCTCTGACAGCTTAAGAGGAGCTGTTGAGAATACACCAGAAGGAAGAGAAGGAATGGCAATGGGACAGTACATTGCAGGAATGGGATTCTCAAATGTAGGACTTGGAATCGTACATTCTATGGCTCATGCATTAGGTGCAGTTTATGATACACCTCATGGAGTAGCGAATGCGATCTTACTTCCAACTGTTATGGAATACAATGCAGATGCAACAGGAGATAAATACAAATATATCGCAAAAGCAATGGGTGTAGAAGGTGTCGAAGATATGACACAGGAAGAATACAGAAAAGCAGCCGTTGATGCGGTTAAAAAATTATCAGCAGATGTCGGAATACCAGCAGACTTAAAAGAAATTGTGAAAGAAGAAGATATCCAGTTCTTAGCAGAATCTGCTTATGCAGATGCATGTGCACCTGGAAACCCTAAGGATGCAAGCGTTGAGGATATTATTGGATTGTATAAATCTTTACTGTAATTTTGTAAATAATATTTAGGTTTCAAATAAGATTCGGTGTATTAGTTTTTTGGAGGATGTAGTTTATATGATTACTCCAATAACTAATACATCGAATTTTTTGACATTATCAATGTATTAGTGGTAACGAAATATCAAGATTATTGATTGTCTTATCTCGGGGAAATTGTTATAATAAAAAGATAGTTTAAAATACCTTCATGAAGAGAGATACAGTTATGTTAGATGCAAGAATGAAAAAAATTATAATCGAATTATCTGACAGCGAATATGTTACAGCTTCAGAACTTGCAAAGATTTTGGATTTGAATGAGAAGACCGTCAGAACAACAATAGGAAAGATGAGGGATTCTTTGGATGAATATGGGATAGAGATCGAATCTAAGACAAGAAAAGGATATCATCTATTAATTTATGATAAGGAGAAATATCAGGCTTTTATTAATAATGATGAATGGTTATCAAAGAATGATATTCCGAATAATTCAAAAGAAAGAGAAGAATGGCTGTTAGATTATTTATTAAAACAGCACAAATTTGTTCGAATTGATGATTTGAGTGAGATGTTATATGTGTCTAGGTCAACAATTACTAATGATATAAGAAATGTCGAGGATAGCTTAAAAAGTTATCATATAACGTTGATCAGACGTCCAAATTATGGATTGCATATTCAGGGTAGTGAATTTGATATTCGTAATTGTATGATATCTCAGTTTAAAGATAATAAATGGGCACAAAGATTTTCTGATAAAGAAGAAAATGAATTAAAGGAAATTTCAAAAATTCTTTTAAATAATATCCAAAATCAAAAAGTCGTTTTGTCAAAATCTATGATTCAGGAAATGACATCCTGTATTTATATTGCAAAAGTACGATATGAAGAAAATTATAAAATTACGGTTAGTAAAAATGAAGTAGTTCACAGAATTTATAAGCCGTGCATTGAGGTTGCAACTAACATAGTAGAAGAATTAAATGAAAAGTTTCATATACATCTTCTGGATTCAGAGATATATTATATAGCTATCAATATTGCTGCAAGAAGTGATTATAATGTATTAGAAGGAGAATTGGAATCTGGAGTTATTAATCAGGCAAGAAAACAGGCAACACAAATGCTTGATTGTGTTTATGATATGATGCATTTGGACATGAGACAGAATTTGTCACTGCTTTATGATCTGATCAGTTTTTTGATTCCTATGGATATTCGAATGAGGTATGGAATTATTGCAAAGAATCCATTTGCAGAAGCAACAAAGAAAAAATATTTTTTCGCATACAATGTAGCATCACAGGCAGTAATTCCATTGAAGAAAACCTATTTTCATGAACTTCCAGAAAATGAAATTGCTTATTTGACCAGCATTTTTGCATTATTTATTGAACAGGAAAAAGATAAAAAGAAAAAATATAATATTCTGGTAATCTGCGCAACCAATATGAGTACATCAAAGCTTTTGGCATATCAGTATAAGAAAAAATTTAAGAAGTATATAGATGAAGTATATACATGCGAGATGTATAATCTGGATTCATTTGATTTCTCAAAAGTAGATTACATATTTACAACGGTAGAGATCAACAGAGTTTTGCCTAAACCAGTGTTGGGAATTTCGGCATTTTTAGAAGATGAAGAAGTGGAAAAGATCAGTTCCATTTTGAAATTTAAGTCTTCGAATACGATTGCAGATGTATATAGTGAAGAACTGTTTTATGATAATATAAAGGGAGAAACAAAGGAAGAAATCTTATTTGAGATATGTAAGAGAATTCCAGAAAAATATGGAATTCCATCGGATTTTTATGAAGGATTATTAAGAAGAGAAGAGATAACAGGAACAGATTTGGCAAAGCATGTAGCACTTCCTCATCCGTATGAAACAACATCGGATATCAGTTTTGCATGCATTTCGGTACTGGATCATCCCATCCGTTGGACAAGGCAGGATGTGCAGGTTGTTATTTTGATGGCGGTGGCAGAAGATGAGCAAAGAGATTTAACGAATTTTCTTCAATTGATTTCAGAATTTATTGCAAATGAAAGCGCTGTTTTGCAGTTGGTAGAGGAGCCGGATTTTACGACTTTTGTGAATCTGTTATCCCAGATAGAAATGTAAAAATAAATGAATAACAAAAAAGGAAATAATGAATTACGGTAATGATTGATATGTCCTTAATAGACACTTTTAGATATTGAAATGTCCGTAATGATAACGGACATTCCTGTTGTGGTGTCTGATTTTGAAACGTTGTATATTAAAAACATGTTAAAGATGTAATGTGTTTTAAATATACAACGTTTTTTATTTGAAACAAAAGGAGGTGTTGTAATGAGAGGAAAACAGATAATGACAGTCACCGGGCCAGTGAATGCGAATCTGTTAGGAACTGTGTATTCTCATGAACATTTGATTGTTCAACCACAGTTTCCCGATGAAAAATATATTGCCTATACGCTAAGTGACGAAAATGCATCTGCAAAAGAAGTACAGTTATTTGCAAATGCAGGAGGGAAGACAATTGTAGAAATGACTCCGATCAATTATGGAAGAGATGTTTTGGCATATCAGAGAATTGCGGAAAAAACAGGAATTTATGTTATTTGTTGTACAGGGTTTCACAAGGAATTATTTATGCCGTCATGGTTTAAAGAAAAAAAATCCTCACAGATATATGATGAAGTTTTAAATGAGATTGAAAATGGGATAGATAAGACTTCAATACGTCCAGGCGTAATAAAAATGGGAACAAGTTTTGAAAATATCACAGATCAGGAAAGAAGAGCAGTTGAGATTGTTGCCAGACTTCATCAGGATACAGGAATTATGATCAGTACACATTGTGATAAAGGAACAATGGGGATAGAACAATTAGATTTATTAGAACATTATGGTGTATCTGCAAAGGATGTTTTGTTAGGACATATCGACAGCAAACATGATATAGATTATGCAAAGGAATTGTGCAAAAGAGGTGCAAAGATCTGTATTGATCATGTAGGAAGAAGTTTAAGTGACCATGATGCGTTCTGTGTACAATTAATCACAGAATTAATAGAAGCAGGATTTGTAGATCATGTTGTTTTATCAGGGGATATGGGAAAGACAGATTATCTTTTGTCATATGGAGGAACGCCTGGATTTGGATATATATTAACGGAATTGAAAAAAACCTTACTTCAATATATTTCAGAAGAAGATTTTTCTAAGATGTTAATAAAAAATCCACAACAATTTTTAAGTGGAAATAACGATTGAAAGAAAGGGACAGACGATGCAGTTAAAAGATATGTTATTTCCGGAATGTACATTAATTCATGTAAAAGCTGACAGAAAAGAAGATGTTATCTGGAAGCTCTATGAAAAACTGTTACAGAATGGAAAAGTTAAAGAAAATTTTTATGAGGCTGTTTTGGAGAGAGAAAGGGAATATCCAACGGGACTGAAATTTGAGAAATGGGAAGTTGCAATTCCTCATGTTTCGCCAGAATATGTACTCGAATCTACTATCGCAATCGCAGTGTTGGATGAGCCAGTAGAATTTAAACGAATGGATGATGAATCATCTGTTCATGTAAATGTAGTATTTAATATTGCATTAGGGAAAGATGGAAAACAAATAGAGATTTTGCAGGATATCATGGCAATTTTTGCAGATTCCGAAAAAATGGAACGGATTGTAAAAGCAGAATCACCAGAACAAGTTATTTCAATTATTAAAGGTTAAATTAGGAGGAAATGAAAATGAAAAAAATTATGGTATGCTGTGGGTCTTCAATGATTACTTCAACAATGGCAATCAATAAATTAAAACAGGCAATGCAGGATGCAGGAATTGATGCAAAATTTATTCAGTGTAAATTTGCAGAAGTTCAGGGAAAAGTGAAAGAAGAACGTCCAGATGTGATCGTACCAACAGGGGTGTTAAAAGATACATTAACAGATGATGTTCCAGTTGTTGTCGGGACATGTTTTGTTACAGGGGTTGGAGAAAAGGCTACAATCGATAAAATTTTAGAAATTCTAAGTAAATAAGAGAGGGGAGGAAAGTAGATATGAAATTACAGGTAGTTATTGATGCCTTGAATTGGATTTGTGGACTCGGACCAATGTGTATGATGCCGATCATCATGTTTGTTATTGGTATTTGTCTGAGAGTACAGATCAGTAAATTGATCAAATGCTGTATTACAACAGGAGTTGGATTCTGTGGGGTTAATTTAGTAATTAATGCATTTATCGCACAGGTTGGACCAAGTGTACAGAATATGGTAAAAGCATTTGGATTACATACAGACATCATGGACGTAGGATGGCCAGCACGTGCAGCTGCAACATGGGCGTATCCAATGGCTGCAGTTGTCGTATTTGTAGTATTAGGATTAAATATTTTAATGTTAGTGCTTAAGTTGACGAATTGTGTTATGGTTGATTTTTGGAGTTATAACCATTTCATTTTCTGTGCAGCAATTTGTTATTATGCATCAGGAAGTACGATTATTGGATTGATTTGCGGGGCTGTTTGTGCAATCGTTACATTTAAACTTGCAGATTGGACACAGCCAGTTGTAGAAGAAGCATTCGGATTGCCAGGAGTATCATTCCCGACATCAAACAGTATCAGCTGGGCACCATTAGCATATTTATTAGATAAATTATACGATAAGATTCCTGGATTAAATAAGTTAAAAGCAGATCCTGAGTCAATTCAGAAAAAATTCGGAATTCTTGGAGAACCATTGATTATCGGGTTAATCTTAGGTATTGTTTTTGGAATTCTTGGTGGAAATGATGTAGCTGGAGTTATGAGTGTTGCAATGTATACAGCGGCAACGATGTTATTAACTCCAAAAATGATGCAGGTATTAATGGAAGGATTGATTCCATTTGCAGATGCAGTAAAAGAACTATTAAATAAGAAATTTGAAGGAAATAATTTCCATATTGGTATTGATGCAGCATTAACGATTGCAAATCCTAGTTGTATCGCAGTTGGTATTTTAATGGTTCCAACAACAATTGTATTAGCGATGGTGTTACCATTTAACAGATTACTTCCAATTTCAGACATTGCGTATCAGGCAATGTGGTTATCAGCATATCCTGTAGCTTTTAGTAAAGGAAATGTAGTTAGATCATATATTTCATGTGTTATTTTCACAACAATCATGTTATGGGTTGCAACAGCACTGGCGCCAGTTCATACAGCATTAGCCGTTTCTGGAGGATATGAATTAGGAAAAGCTGTTTTAGTATCTACAGAAGATGCAGGAACACATTTATTATCATATATTTTATCTTTAATTGCAGGAA
>OOBN01002287.1_pt1 | contig 11930 bp, 10 predicted proteins | sample 1671091 | NCBI WGS metagenome assembly OOBN01 (sample SAMN06348121, study PRJEB24527) | human gut metagenome | biome: human gut; feature: ankylosing spondylitis patient; material: feces | host: Homo sapiens | place: China | collected 2015-10 | reverse complement strand
TGAAAGTCGGGGCTTTGGGCATAAAAAAGAAGGTGAGAATTTTGACACACCTTCTGATCTTTCATGATTTTATTCAGTGCCCAAGAGTTGTAAATATGACAAAATGTTATCTTATTGTAGTTTTTATGGGTGTGTGTTGCTGTGTGTGCTTTCTTTTTATCATATTTTTCTGTTGTCAAACATTAAAATAGCCTTGAATTTTTACTGTATTTATACTTTGAAAAGTAAATAAAATATGCGACTTTTGTTGGCATGATGAGTCAACCGTTAGCAGAGAGATTACGTCCGAAAACGTTGGACGATTATATCGGGCAGAAACACCTGGTTGGTCCGGGGGCTGTCCTTAGAAAGATGATTGATGCGGGTCGTGTCCCCTCTTTTATATTGTGGGGACCTCCGGGAGTAGGAAAGACTACGCTGGCGCAGATTATTTCGAATAAGCTGGAAGCTCCGTTCTACACATTGAGCGCAATCAGTTCAGGAGTGAAAGATGTGCGGGAAGTGATAGAAAAGGCAAAAGGCAATCGCTTTTTCAATACCGTTTCACCGATCCTGTTTATTGACGAAATACATCGCTTTAGCAAGTCGCAGCAGGATTCCCTGCTCAATGCTGTAGAGACAGGTGTGGTAACCTTGATCGGAGCCACGACAGAGAATCCCTCGTTCGAGGTCATCCGTCCGTTGCTTTCCCGCTGCCAGGTATATGTTTTGAAATCATTGGAGAAAGCTGATCTGTTGACCTTGTTGAATAAGGCGGTTACCGAAGATATCATATTGAAGGATATGAATATCGTGTTGGCCGAGACGGACGCCATGTTGCGTTATTCCGGTGGCGATGCACGGAAACTGCTGAATATCCTGGAGCTTGTCGTTGCTGCGGAAGAAGGAAATGAAAAGATTGAAATAACAGATGAAAAGGTGGTGGAGCGCTTGCAGGAAAATCCGGCAGCGTACGATAAAGGAGGGGAGATGCATTATGACATCATATCCGCTTTTATCAAATCCATTCGCGGAAGTGATCCGGATGCCGCTGTCTATTGGCTGGCTCGTATGGTTGCCGGTGGCGAAGATCCGGAATTTATAGCCCGCCGTCTGGTTATTTCAGCATCGGAAGATATCGGATTAGCGAATCCGAATGCTCTGTTGTTGGCAAATGCCTGTTTTGATGCCTTGAAGAAAATCGGCTGGCCTGAAGGACGGATCATTTTGGCGGAAACGACCGTTTATCTGGCATGCAGTCCTAAAAGCAATTCGGCTTATATGGCGATTAATGATGCGTTAGAGTTGGTGAACCGTACAGGAAACTTGCCTGTTCCCCTTCATTTGCGAAATGCACCGACAAAATTGATGGCGGAGCTGAATTACGGAAAAGATTACAAATATGCGCACGATTATGAAAATCATTTTGTCAAGCAAGAGTTCCTTCCAAAGGAGATTTTAAACGAACGGCTGTGGAAAGGACAGGAAAATCCGTCCGAACACAAACTAATTGAACAGATGAGGCGTTTGTGGGGAGATAGATATCAGAATTGACAATTGATAATAGACAATTGACAATTGGGAAATAAGTGTAATTGATAAAGATAATTATCATGTCGTTTTGCTAATAATTATCAATCATCGATTGTCAATTGTCAATTTATTTTGTACATTAGCCGCCTGTTTTTGGGAAATTAGTTACTTAAATTATATTTAACATTAAAAAAAACATTGGTATGAAGAAGCACAATTTTTATGCAGGTCCCTCTATCTTGAGCGAGTATACAATTAAAAATACGGCCGCTGCAGTAGAGAATTTTGCGGGTATGGGTTTATCTCTTCTTGAAATCTCCCACAGAAGTAAAGAATTCGTTGCCGTGAACGATGAGGCGCGTGCGCTGATCAAAGAATTGCTGGATATTCCTGCTGGCTATGAGGTTGTTTTCCTGGGTGGAGGTGCAAGCATGCAGTTTTGTATGGTTCCTTACAACCTGTTGAATAAGAAAGCTTCTTATTTAGATACCGGTACATGGTCGTCCAAAGCCATCAAGGAAGCTAAGCTCTTCGGGGAAGTCGAGGTTGTGGCATCTTCTAAAGATAAAAACTATACATATATTCCGAAAGATTATACGATTGCCGACGATGCGGATTATTTCCATATTACGACCAATAATACGATTTACGGAACGGAAACTCGCAAAGATCCGGATGTGAAACAACGTTTGGTCGCCGATATGTCGTCCGATATTTTCTCCCGTCCGATCGATGTATCCAAATATGACATTATCTATGCCGGGGCACAGAAGAATCTGGCTCCTGCCGGTGTGACGTTGGCTATTGTTCGTGTGGATGCTTTGGGGCATGTGGAACGCCCGATCCCGACAATGTTGAACTATAAGACTCATGTGGACAAGGATTCCATGTTTAACACTCCTCCCGTGCTGCCGATCTATGCTGCGTTGCAGACATTGAAATGGTATAAGGAACAGGGCGGTGTTGCCGCTATGGAAAAGAAGGATATGGAAAATGCCGCTATCCTGTATGATGAAATCGATCGTAACAAGTTGTTCAGAGGGACTGTTGCAGCCGAAGACCGTTCTATCATGAATGTATGTTTCGTGATGAATGACGAGTATAAGGAACTGGAAGACGAATTCAGCAAATTTGCTGCGGCTGCCGGTATGGTCGGTATCAAGGGACACCGCTCTGTCGGTGGTTTCCGTGCCTCACTGTACAACGCAATGCCTAAGAGCAGCGTTGAAGCTTTGGTTGCATGTATGAAGGATTTTGAAAAACAGCATTGATTATGGCAAAGATATTAGTAGCAACAGATAAACCTTTCGCAGCGATAGCTGTGAAAGGTATCCGCGAAGTAGTGGAAGGGGCAGGCGATGAACTGATCCTGTTGGAAAAATACGGTGAAAAGGCCAAACTGCTGGAGGCAGTCAAGGATGTGGATGCAATCATTATCCGCAGTGACGTGATCGATGCCGAAGTGCTGGATGCCGCCAAGCAGTTGAAGATAGTGGTTCGTGCCGGAGCCGGTTATGATAACGTCGACCTGGCTGCTGCGACAGCTCATAATGTTTGTGTGATGAATACACCGGGGCAGAACTCCAATGCCGTTGCCGAATTGGCTTTCGGAATGATGGTAATGGCTGTCCGCAACTTCTATAACGGAACATCGGGAACAGAATTGAAAGGAAAGAAACTGGGAATCCACGCATACGGCAACGTAGGCCGCAATGTGGCCCGTATCGCAAAAGGTTTCGGAATGGAAATCTATGCATTCGATGCTTTCTGTCCGGCTTCGGCCATTGAAGCGGATGGCGTGAAACCAGTCGCTTCACCGGAAGAACTCTATGCTACCTGCGATATCGTTTCTTTGCATATTCCCGCAACTGCCGAAACAAAGAACTCCATCAATTACGCTCTGGTCGGCAAGATGCCGAAAGGGGGCCTGTTGGTCAATACAGCCCGTAAGGAAGTGATCAACGAAGCCGAACTGATCAAGTTGATGGAAGAACGCGCAGACTTGAAATATGTAACCGACATCATGCCCGTAGCCAACGAAGAGTTTGCCGCCAAGTTTGCCGGTCGCTATTTCTCCACTCCTAAAAAGATGGGTGCACAGACTGCCGAAGCCAATATCAATGCCGGTATTGCCGCTGCCAAGCAGATCGAAGGCTTCCTGAAAGAAGGATGTGAAAAATTCAGAGTAAATAAATAGATTTATCTAAATTATCATGGCACGAATTAAACCTTTCAAAGGAGTCCGTCCTCCTAAAGATTTGATCGAACAAGTGGCTTCCCGTCCTTACGATGTGTTGAACTCGGAAGAGGCACGCGAAGAAGCGAAGGGAAATGAAAAATCATTATATCATATCATCAAACCGGAGATCGACTTTCCGGTCGGGACGGATGAACACGATCCTGCCGTTTATCTGAAAGCTGCCGCCAATTTCCGGATGTTCCAGGAAAAGGGCTGGTTGGTGCAGGATAAGGAGGAATGTTACTATGTGTATGCCCAGACCATGAACGGCAAGACACAATACGGCTTGGTTGTCGGTGCGTATGTGCCCGATTATATGAATGGCGTTATCAAGAAGCATGAGTTGACACGGCGTGACAAGGAGGAGGACCGCATGAAGCATGTCCGGGTGAATAATGCCAATATCGAACCGGTGTTCTTTGCTTATCCCGACAATGCCGAACTGGACCAGATTGTCGCCAAATATGCATCCCGCAATCCGGAATATGACTTCGTCGCGAAAGACGACGGTTTCGGCCATACGTTCTGGATCATTGATGAACCGGCTGATATTGTCCGCATCACGGAACTGTTCGGCGAAATGCCTTCCCTGTATATTGCCGACGGCCATCACCGTTCCGCCGCCGCCGCCCTGGTCGGTGCGGAGAAAGCCAGACAGAATGCGGCTCATAAAGGGGACGAGGAGTATAACTACTTTATGGCTGTCTGTTTCCCGGCAAACCAGTTAACGATTATCGACTATAACCGTGTGGTGAAAGACTTGAACGGCTTGTCGGAAGAGGAATTTCTGGCTAAATTGGAAAAGAACTTCGTCGTGGAAGAAAAGGGCGCGGATATTTATAAACCGGCAGCTTTGCATAATTTCTCCCTCTATTTGGCAGGAAAATGGTATTCGTTGACAGCCAAGCAAGGCACATACAACGATAACGATCCGATCGGTGTCCTGGATGTGACGATCTCTTCCAACCTGATTTTAGATGAGATTCTGGGCATAAAAGATCTTCGTTCGGATAAACGCATCGATTTCGTAGGCGGTATCCGTGGGCTGGGAGAATTGCAGCGTCGTGTGGACAGTGGCGAGATGAAGGTCGCGTTGGCGCTTTATCCTGTCACCATGAAGCAATTGATGGATATTGCCGATACCGGTAATATCATGCCTCCCAAGACAACCTGGTTCGAACCGAAACTGCGTTCCGGTCTGGTTATCCATAAGCTCGAATAAAATGATTTCACATTCACAAGCCTGCTTGATGCTTGTGTGATGCCGATTTACAGTGAAGGCTGAGTATGCGGAGGGTGATCCCGCCTGCATACGGCCTTCACTTTTTTTATTTGGTTGTTCGGACACTTTTATGTAAGTTTGTGAGTATTACGCAAAGAATATGAAAAGAATCAGAAACATAGTATTTGATCTGGGAGGCGTCTTGATCGACCTGGACCATCACCAGGCTGTAAGCCGATTTGAGGAAATAGGAGTGAAGGATGCAAAACAGTTGCTCGATCCTTATGAGCAGAAAGGCTTTTTCCTTGAACTGGAGAATGGAAAGATCGATGTTGATACTTTCTGCCGCAAGTTATGCGAGCATACCGGCAAGCAACTTTCTTATGATGAAATCAAATATGCCTGGATGGGTTTTATTGCCGATGTCCCGCAATACAAGTTGGATTTCCTGTTAGAGCTGCGAAAGAAATATAAGGTTTATTTGTTGAGCAATACGAATCCGATTGTCCAGTCGTGGGCGAGGAGCGAGGCGTTCACCCCCGCCGGTCGTCCTATATCCGCTTATTTCGACAAAATGTATACTTCCTATGAAGTTGGGGTGACGAAGCCGGATGCCGCCATCTTCGACCGGATGATAGAAAATGCCCCGCTTATTCCCGCTGAAACGCTGTTTGTCGACGATGCCAAATCGAATATAGAGGTTGGACAAGGGCTCGGTTTCCACACCTATCAGCCGGAAAACGGAGAGGATTGGCGGGAAGCTGTCCTGAATATACTGGCAAAGTAATCTTTCAGTCTGTTTTTGGGGGAGATGTCTCATGATAAAAAAGCTATAGCCTGTTTCCAAAAAGGTTATAGCTTTTTTCTTGGAAAGCTATGGCTTGTAAACGGAAAACCTATAGCTTTTTGGAGGGCTTGGAACGTTTTTTAGGCCCCCAAATATAGAAAAGGACAATTTGACCGCAATATTTCCCCTACACTTTTTGGAAGCAATAGATTTATGAAAATATTGTATGTGTTTGATAAATAATAGTTTAGATGATTTTTCTAAACCTTTGCCTTTCTTTTCCGTATGGAGGCAGTGCATGCTAAGAGTCAGGCTGTTCAAATGGGGTGGAGGTGTGTGGAGGAGAATGTGTTTTTGTCCGGATTTGGTTTTTTCTTCGTCAGGTAGCTCGTTATTTACCGTTCGCTATTTACAAGGAGTATTGCGGTTGTCGTGTAAGAAAATGAGGCTTGTTTGAAAAAGTGTAGGGGAAATATTGCGGTCAAATTGTCCTTTTGTAGGGATGGTTATTTTCAATATATTGATATACAGTGTGCTGTCTGATGATAAGCTTGTCTTTATACTGTATACACCTTTCCAAGGCTTCTTAATGAAAAAGGGGAGCCGATGGGTTTAATAATGAACTTTGGCCCCCCTTTTTTGTATGGTAACGAGAAATATTCCGATTACATGATACCGCATTCGCGCAGTCTTTCCTGCCATTTCCAGGCCGAAGCCAATGTGTCGGCCAGTGTTTCTGTCGCTTTCCAGCCTAAAACTTTATTGGCACGTTCGGGATTGGCCCAAACCTTTTCGATGTCACCTTCGCGGCGTCCTACGATTTTGTGCGGGACTTTAACGCCTGTTGCAGCTTCGAATGTGTTGATCAGTTCCAATACGGAAACGCCGTTGCCGGTTCCGAGGTTGAAGATTTCCACATTATCCAGAGACTTGCCACCCAACATGCGGTCCATGGCAATCACGTGAGCCTTAGCCAAGTCGACAACATTGATGTAGTCGCGGATGCAGGAACCGTCAGGCGTGTCATAGTCGTCACCGAATACACTCAGCTCTTTGCGGATACCCATAGCAGTCTGTGTCAGATACGGGATCAGGTTCTGAGGAACGCCGTTAGGCAATTCGCCGATCTCTGCTGTCGGATGTGCTCCGATCGGGTTGAAGTAACGCAGGATGATGCTCTTGAAAGGAGCGCCGGCATGGATCGTGTCGCGGATGATCTCTTCGTTGATCTGTTTTGTATTTCCGTATGGAGAAGTAGCCGGTTTGATCGGAGCGTTCTCGGTTACAGGCAGATTCTCAGGGTCAGGCTGCCCGTAAACGGTACAGGAAGAAGAGAATACAATGCCTTCGATATTGAATTCCGGCATCAGTTCCAACAGGTTCACCAGTGTCACTACGTTGTTGCGGTAGTATTTCAACGGCTGCTGTACGGATTCGCCTACTGCTTTGCTGGCGGCAAACAGGATAATCCCTTTGATTCCCGGATGAGCTTTCAGTGCTTCGCGGGTTCCTTCCTTATCTTTCAAGTCCAGCTTGATGAATTCAGGACGGATGCCTGTGATGCGTTCGATACCGTCCAATACTTCTATATTGGAGTTAGACAGGTCATCGATGATGACAACTTCATAACCTGCGTTCTGCAGTTCTACTGTGGTGTGTGATCCGATGTAACCAGTTCCACCTGCTACTAAAATCTTCTGTTTCATGAGGAGAGAAAATTTATGATTTATGATTTATGAAAGGATTTATGATTTATGATTTATAGCGGCAAGCGGTATTACCTGTTATTATCAAGCAGTATTACCTGTTATTATAAATCATAAATCATAAATCTTTAAACGATCCCCGAGAATCCCATAAACGCCATAGCCAGTAGACCAGCTGTGATTAGGGCGATCGGGGTTCCTTTCATGCCATCGGGGACATTTGTCATTGCTAATTGTTCTCTGACACCTGCAAAGATAATCAAAGCTAATGCAAATCCAATAGCAATAGAGAATGCATATACTACAGATTCTAATAAATTATACTGTTTCTGGATGACCTGGATGGCGACACCCAACACACAACAGTTTGTCGTGATCAGCGGAAGAAACACTCCCAATGCCTGATAGAGGGCAGGAGAAACTTTCTTCAGGATGATTTCCACCATTTGGACCAGAGCTGCGATAATCAGGATGAAGCTGATGGTCTGCATAAAGCCCAGGCCGAATACATCCAGCACATATTTTTGTACGAGGAAAGTCACGAGTGTCGCAATGGTAAGCACAAATGCAACGGCTGCTCCCATGCCTATTGCTGTATCCACTTTCTTGGATACGCCGAGGAACGGACATATACCCAAGAATTGGGACAACACAACGTTGTTGACGAATACAGCGGCGATAAATATCAATATATATTCCATATCTTACCTTGTTTTATGCTTTACGCAGTTTATTAACAATAGCTATCAGGAATCCCAGTGCGATGAATGCACCCGGAGCCAACACGAAAATCAGCGAGCCGAACTGTTCCGGCATGATTGTCAGGTTGAACAGTTTACCCGTCCCCAACAATTCGCGGATAGCTCCTAACAGTGTCAAGGCAATCGTAAAGCCGAGACCGATACCGATTCCGTCGAAAGCCGAGGCCACGACTCCGTTCTTGGCGGCAAAAGCTTCGGCGCGTCCCAACACGATACAGTTGACGACGATCAACGGGATGAACAATCCCAAACTTGCGTATAAGGCAGGAATAAATGCTTCCATGCACATTTGCACAACCGTTACGAAGGTGGCGATTACGACAATGTACCCGGGAATACGGACCATATCCGGGATTACATTTTTCAATGCTGATATGACCATGTTGGAACAGATCAACACGAACATGGTTGCAAGTCCCATACTCATACCATTCATCGCTGAAGAGGTCGTTCCCAATGTCGGACACATACCTAACAGCAATACGAATGTCGGGTTCTCTGTGATGATTCCGTTCATCAATATTTTCAGATTACTCATTGTCGTTTCCTCCCTCTTTAGTTGTGTTATCGGATGATGTGGTTGCTCCGGTCAATCCGTCGGCACCGGAAAAAGCACTGTAGGCGCGGTTCACAGCGTTCAGGAATGCACGGCTGGTAATGGTCGAAGCTGTTATGGCATCGACATCTCCACCGTCTTTGGTTACTTTCAGTTCGCCATCAGACAAATTGCGTCCCAAAACGCTCTGGCGATTTTTGTCCGTACGGAACCATTCTTGCATTTTAGCCCCTAATCCGGGTGTTTCGGCATGTTGCAAGACTGAATAGTTCAGCAGTTTGCCTTCGGTGTCAAAACCGACAATCACGCGGATCTCACCGCCGAACCCTTTCATTGTGTTGCTCTCCACTGCGGCACCGACGAATTTGCCGTCTTGTTTTGCCGGGTAGATTTTCAGCGAGTCGCCATCGGCTGTAACTGCCATATAGGCTTCTTCTGTCGGTTTGTTGTCGAATGCCGGAGTGACCGCTTTGATCGCTGCTTCCAGCGCTGCTGCTTTGGTGGCGGCAATCGGACCGGTGGTGTACATATTCACACCTGCTAATATTGCTCCGGCCACTACACAGATGATCGTGAGTGAAAGGAACATATTGGGTAATGTTGATTTTAGTTTTGCCATGCTTATTTCCCTCCGAAATGTTTAGGTTTCATATAACTGTTGATGAGCGGAGTAACTCCATTCATGATGAAGATGGCAAATGACATACCTTCGGGATAAGAACCGAACAGACGGATAACCGTTGTCAGGATACCAATGCCGACACCGTAGACAATCATACCGCTCTTGCTCATCGGCGAAGTCACATAGTCGGTCGCCATGAAGATAGCTCCCAACATCAGACCTCCGGACAACAGATGGACGAACGGGCTTGCGTATTGAACCGGATTCACCAGGTGCATGATACCTGTAAAGACAAATACCGTGACGAAGATGGATACCGGAACGTGCCAGGTGATGATCTTCTTCCATAACATATAGAACATACCTAACAGCAGTGCCAGTGCGCTGACTTCACCAAGGCTACCGCCCATGTTACCGATCAGCATGTCGCTGAGTGTAGGCATTTTGTCGAGTGCACCCTCGTTCATCAGAGAGAGGACGGTTGCCCCTGTTGTTGCATCGGCATAAGATGTCAACTGTCCGACAACGGGCCAGGTGGTCATCTGTGCCGGGAAAGAGATCAGCAGGAAGATACGTCCTGTCAGTGCCGGGTTGAAAATATTGTTGCCCAGGCCACCGAACGACATCTTACCGATACCGATGGCTGCCAGCGCACCGATGGCGATGATCCAGATCGGCAGGTTTGACGGCAGGTTGAATGCCAGCAAAACACCAGTCAGGATGGCCGAACCGTCGTAAATGGTCGGTTCCTTTTTCATCAGGAACTTCTGAATCAGATATTCGAACAGGACACAGAAGAAAACCGAGGCTACGGTTACGATCAGCGCACCCAGTCCGAAAAAGTAGAGTGATACCAGGAAAGCCGGAACAAGGGCAATCAGTACACCGTACATATTTTTGCTTATGCTGTCGCCGCCATGAATGTGGGGCGAGGGAGACACGTATAATTTGTTTTCCATATTGCTCTTGTTTTATGACTTTCTTGCACGAATAATACCCATAACTTTGCCTTTGCCCAACCGGATCTGATCCAACAGCGGGCGGTTGGCTGGACAAGTATAGCTACAGGAACCGCATTCTATACAGTCCTGAATATAGTTGGCCTCGGCTTTTTCCCAGTCTTTGTAGACGGTGAACTTCATGAGGAAGGCTGGGTTCAATCCCATCGGGCAGACGTTCACGCACTTGGCGCAACGGATACAGTCCTGCATCGGTTTGCGGACAGATTCTTCCTTGGTCAGGAGCAATACGCCGGAACTGCCTTTGGTTACCGGAACTTCGGCGCTTACCAACGCTTTGCCCATCATCGGACCGCCACCGATAATCTTACCCGTGTTTTCGGGAATACCACCGGCTGCTTCGATCAGCGTGTTGATAGGCGTACCCATACGGACCAGGAAGTTCGACGGATTGGCAACGGCTTTTCCTGTTACGGTCACGACGCGCTCAAACAGAGGTTTGTTCTTCTGGACGGCTTCGTAGACGGCGTAGGCGGTTCCTACGTTCTGCACGACGGCTCCGGCCGAGATAGGCAGGGCGCCGCTCTTTACCTGGCGACGGATCACGGCGTCGATCAGCTGCTTTTCACCTCCTTGCGGATATTGCACTTTCAGCGGCATGATCTCGATTCCGGGATAAGCGGCTGCCAGCTTCGTCAGGTGGGCGATTGCATCGGGTTTATTGTTTTCGATGCCGATAACGGCTTTGTTTACATTTACGGCTTTCATCAGCAATGTGACGCCCACCAATATCTGTTCGCCTTTTTCCATCATCAGGGAATGGTCGGAGGTCAAATAAGGTTCACATTCTACGGCATTGATAATCACACATTCAGCTTTAAAAGAAGGAGGAGGACAAAGTTTCACCTGTGTAGGGAAACAAGCACCACCCAAACCTACGATACCGGCATCGGCAATCTTCTTCACAATTTCTTCCGCCGAAAGATCGCATTCTTTCACCAGTGTCTTGCTGCGGTCGATTGTTTCTTCCCATTCGTCACCTTCCACATCAATGAAAATAGCAGGTTTCGCATAACCGCTGGCATCGACTATCGTATCAATCTTCGCCACTTTACCACTGACCGAAGAATGAATTGCTGCCGAAACAAAGCCGGCAGGTTCGGCAATCCGTGTGCCTACCTTTACCACATCCCCTTTCGCAACAATCGGCTTTGCAGGTGCGCCGATGTGCTGCCCCAGCAAAATAACAGCCTTTGCAGGAACTTCCGCTGTGATGATAGGTTGATGTGCCGACAATTTATTTTCGTGTGGATGAACTCCACCAATTGAAAATGTCTTTAACATACAATTCTGTATTTTATTCTGTTATTATTCTGTTACTTTCGGAGTAGCCGGAGCTTTCGGAGCAACTGGTGCTTTCGGAGCTTCCACAGCTTCTTCCGCCTTCGGTTTGCGAGGAGGGAAATTCAGCTCGATAATAGAATTCTGCGGACAAACTTCCACACATTTCCGGCAAGATTTACACTTGTCAGGATCGATGAGATCGGAAGAGCGTCGTGTAGGGAA
>OOBN01002283.1_pt1 | contig 11954 bp, 7 predicted proteins | sample 1671091 | NCBI WGS metagenome assembly OOBN01 (sample SAMN06348121, study PRJEB24527) | human gut metagenome | biome: human gut; feature: ankylosing spondylitis patient; material: feces | host: Homo sapiens | place: China | collected 2015-10 | reverse complement strand
AAATGTAAAATAGTCTTTTCCGTAACGGTTGTTGACATAACATTTGTTGTTGCCGGACGGCATCACCACTGCAATATTTTTTCCTTCTGCGTAATCCGCAACACGGGATTTTAGCAGCCATGATGCATAATCGCCCCCTGCGCCGTGTAAAAGATACAAGGTTTTATATCCGCCACGCCCCTGCGGCATTAAGACATTTGTCATGACCGGCATTCCCAATGCCTTGGATTCAAAATTTATACTTATCCATGCCATTTTTTTCTTACTCCTGTTTAAAAATTGCCGCACGAAGAAACGGCATCTTCTGATGTCCCCTCCATGCGGCAGTTTCAATGATTGTTTATTCACTCTCTGTGTTTTCTTCGTCGTTTTCTGTTTCTATTTCTTCGCCTTTTTCATTTTCAGGCTTTTTAGAAACTTTTGCAATCGTTGCAACAGTTACATTCTCATCAAGATTAATCAGTTTGACGCCGGATGTAATTCTGCCAAGCTTTGAAATGTCTTTACATTCAATCTGGATAATCACACCTTCTGTCGTAATTAACATGACTTCACGTGTGTCATCAACTGCCTTGACACCGACTACATTTCCGGTCTTCTCAGTGATCTTATAACATTTCACACCTTTACCGCCACGATTCTGACAGGTAAATTCACCCATAGAAGTACGTTTACCCATACCATTTGCAGAAACTATCAGCAGGCAATCTCCCTGAGAATTCAGCTGCATTGCTACCACTTCGTCTCCGTCATCGATATTCATACCGCGTACGCCCATAGAAGTTCTGCCTGTACTTCTTACATCTGTTTCTTTAAAACGAATACACATACCATCTTTTGTAACAAGTATTATATCCTTCTTATCATCTGTAAGCTTAACCTCGATCAGTTCATCATCATCACGCAATGTGATAGCTGCCAGTCCGTTTTTACGCACATTCGCATATTCTTTAATCGGTGTTTTCTTTACCAGGCCATTCTTCGTAGCCATCATCAGATAATGACCATCTTCAAATTTGCGGAGCGGGATTACTGCAGTGATGCATTCACCCGGCATAAGCTGTAACAGATTAATAATCGCAGTTCCTCTTGCAGTACGTCCTGCCTCCGGAATCTCATATGCCTTCAGACGATATACCCTTCCTGTATTTGTAAAGAACATCAGATAATGATGAGTAGTTGTCATCAGAAGTTCTTCAATGTAGTCATCCTCAAGAGTCTGCATTCCCTTGATTCCTCTTCCACCTCTGTTCTGGCTTCTGAAATTATCTACTGTCATTCTCTTAATATATCCAAGTTTGGTCATTGTGATCACTGTATTCTCTCTCGGAATCAGATCCTCTGTAGAAATATCGTATACATCATATCCGATAGAAGTCTTTCTGTCGTCTCCGTATTTCTCTGCAATTGCAAGAATTTCTTCACGAATCACGCGAAGAAGAAGACTTCTGTCCGCAAGGATAGCCTCGTATTTACGGATTTTTTCCATTAAATCAGCATATTCTGCTTCCAGCTTCTCTCTTTCCAGACCTGTCAGAGCACGCAGACGCATATCTACGATTGCCTGTGCCTGAACATCTGTCAGTTCAAAGCGGTCCATTAACTCCTGTTTTGCAATCTGCACATTCTGCGAAGCTCTGATAATACGGATCACCTCATCAATATTGTCCAGTGCTTTCAGCAGACCTTCTAAAATGTGAGCTCGCTCTCTTGCTTTATTCAGGTCATATTTCGTTCTTCTGGTCACTACATCTTCCTGATGAGCCAGATAATATTCCAGCATCTGTTTCAGGTTTAATACCTTCGGTTCCAGACTTCCGTTATTCGGAATAAGTGAAAGCATATTTACGCCAAAAGTATCCTGTAACTGCGTATGCTTATACAGTAAATTCAAAACTACATTTGCATTTGCATCCTTGCGCAGATCAATACAGATTCTCATTCCCTCACGACTGGAATGGTCATTCAGGTCTGTGATTCCGTCAATCTTTTTATCTCTTACAAGTTCTGCAATCTTTGAGATCAGACGCGCTTTATTTACCAGATACGGAAGCTCTGTGACAATAATTCTGGACTTTCCGTTTGGAAGAGTCTCAATATTTGTCACTGCACGTACACGAATCTTACCGCGACCTGTTCTGTATGCTTCTTCAATCCCTCTTCTTCCAAGAATCGTCGCACCTGTAGGAAAATCAGGACCTTTTACAATATCCAGAATCTCTTCCATAGTCGTTTCGCGTTGTTCTTCAATGATATTGTCTATAATCTTGACAACAGCATCCACAACCTCTCTCAGATTATGAGGAGGGATATTGGTAGCCATACCTACTGCAATACCTGAAGTTCCGTTCACCAGAAGATTCGGATAACGGGACGGCAGTACAACCGGCTCTCTCTCTGTTTCATCAAAGTTTGGCTGGAAGTCAACAGTATCTTTGTTAATATCTGCCAGCATTTCCATGGAAATCTTACTCAGACGTGCCTCAGTGTATCGCATGGCCGCTGCCCCGTCACCATCTACGGAACCAAAGTTTCCATGTCCGTCTACCAGCGGATATCTGGTAGACCATTCCTGTGCCATATTTACAAGTGCTCCATAAATAGAACTGTCACCATGTGGATGATATTTACCCATTGTATCACCGACAATACGCGCACATTTACGATGCGGTTTGTCAGGACCATTATTCAGTTCTATCATGGAATACAATACACGTCGCTGAACCGGTTTCAGACCATCTCTTACATCAGGCAGTGCTCTGGAAGCGATAACGCTCATGGCATAGTCAATATAAGAGTCCTTCATGGTCTTTTCCAGATCCACCTCGTGGACTTTGTCAAAAATATTATCTTCCATTTATCTATTCTCCCTATTATCAGATATCCAGATTCTTTACAAATCTTGCATTCTCTTCAATAAATTCACGTCTCGGCTCTACCTTGTCACCCATCAGTGTAGTAAATGTAAGGTCAATCTCAGAAGTCGCAGCCTCATCCATGGTAACCTTAAGCAGGATTCGTTTCTCAGGATCCATTGTCGTCTCCCAAAGCTGGTCTGCATCCATCTCTCCAAGACCTTTATAACGCTGGATCTTGTTATTTCCGTCACGTCCGATTTCTGTCAGAATCTGATTCAGTTCATCATCGTCGTATGCATACCATACTTTCTTGTTCTTCTCCACCTTGTATAATGGCGGCTGTGCAAGATACACATATCCCTGTTTGATAAGCTCAGGCATAAAACGATACAGGAAAGTCAGCAGAAGGGTTGCGATGTGCGCACCATCGACATCGGCATCAGTCATAATAATAATCTTATGATAACGAAGTTTACTGATATCAAAATCTTCATGAATTCCTGTTCCGAAAGCTGTGATCATAGCTTTGATCTCTGCATTTGCATAAATCTTATCCAGACGTGCTTTCTCTACATTCAGGATCTTACCTCTCAGTGGAAGGATAGCCTGTGTTACACGATTTCTGGCTGTTTTTGCAGAGCCACCGGCGGAATCTCCCTCTACAATGTAGATTTCACAGTTCTCAGGATTCTTATCTGAACAGTCTGCAAGCTTTCCAGGAAGTGACATATTATCAAGTGCTGATTTTCTTCTGGTCAGATCACGAGCCTTACGTGCAGCCTCACGTGCTCTCTGTGCAAGAACTGATTTCTCTACTGTAGTTTTCGCTACTGTTGGATTCTGCTCAAGGAAAATCTCAAGCTGCTTGCTCACCACGCTGTCAACAGCCCCTCTTGCTTCACTGTTTCCAAGCTTCTGTTTTGTCTGACCTTCAAACTGGGGATTCTCAATCTTAACACTGACGATTGCAGTCAGACCTTCGCGGATATCATCGCCACTCAAATTGGGTTCACTGTCTTTAAGCAGCTTGTTCTTTCTGGCATAATCATTGAACGTCTTTGTCAGGGCATTTCTGAAACCTACAATATGAGTACCACCCTCAGGTGTATTAATATTATTTACAAATCCATAGCAGTTCTCTGTATAAGAATCATTGTGCTGCATGGCAACCTCTACAGACACACCGTTCTGCTGTCCTTCGCAGTAAATGATTTCCGGGTAAAGCGCTTCCTTGCTTCTGTTCAGATAGCTTACAAATTCACGGATACCACCTTCATAATGGAAAACTTTCTCTCTTTCCATTCCTTCTCTGGTATCTTTAAGAGAAATCTTCAATCCCTTTGTCAGGAATGCCATCTCTCTCAAACGCTGTTTCAGAATGTCATAATCATATACTGTTTCCTCAAATATTTCTTTATCCGGAAGGAAGACAACTGTTGTTCCGGTCTTATCCGGCTGGCAGTCTCCCACAACCTTCAGAGGATACATAGTTTTACCGCGTTCATATCTCTGCTGATAAATCTTACCTTCATGATAGATCCTTACTTCAAGCCATGTGGAAAGTGCATTTACTACAGACGCACCTACTCCGTGAAGACCACCGGATACCTTGTACCCTCCGCCTCCAAATTTACCGCCGGCATGAAGAATGGTAAATACTACTTCTACAGCAGGAATCCCTGCTTTATGATTGATTCCTACCGGAATACCACGTCCGTTATCTACAACTGTGATAGAGTTGTCCGGATTAATAACTACCTGAATCTCTGTACAAAATCCTGCCAGTGCTTCATCAACCGCGTTATCTACAATCTCATAAGCCAGATGATGAAGACCTCTGCCGGATGTACTTCCGATATACATACCTGGTCTCTTTCGTACGGCTTCCAAACCTTCCAGAATCTGGATTTGATCCGCTCCGTATTCTGTATTTTCTCCGCCCATTTCTTTCCTCCTGTTATATATACTTATCACCAGAATATATCTGAAAACCCCTGCGTGAAAATTATAGACAGGTTTTCAAATATATTCTGGTATCTGGACATAATAATACAAATTTATTATAGCACAAAAGCCCGTTCCTTGCCACAGCCTGAATAAAAAAGAATCCCCGAAAACGGGAATTCTTCTGTATGTTAATCTTATTCTTCGGTTTTATTGATGAGGTACTGATAGACATCTCTCTTCGTCATTCCTCTATCATTTGCTACCATTTTCATAGCTTCTTTTCTTGAATGTCCCTGATTTTCATAGATTTCCATGTGTTCTTCTATGGTAATTTTTTCCCAGGATGCCTTCTGTTCCTCTTCCATCTCCTGTCTGCTTCTGCCTTCGATCACAAGCACACACTCTCCAAGCGGCTTCTCTGTCTGATAATAGAGGATCAGCTCCTCGATAGTCGTATGGAATGCAGTCTCATGTCTTTTCGTCAGTTCCCTGCAAAGAGTCATTCTGCGATTTCCGAGAGTTTCCTTCAATTCCTCCAGAGTTCTTACCAGTCTGTGAGGAGCCTCATAGAGAATGATAGTTCTTGTTTCATTCTTCAGTTCTTCCAGAATCAGTTTTCTTTCTTTTTTATCTGCCGGAAGAAATGCTTCAAAAGCGAATCTTCTGGTTGGAAGTCCGGACAGAGTCAGGGCAGTGATACAGGCAGCAGGTCCCGGAAGAGAAGTTACTTCAATCCCCGCTTCATAACACATTGCCGCAAGCTCCTCTCCCGGATCTGAGATCCCCGGAGTTCCCGCATCTGTGATCAGTGCAATATTCTGCCCTTCCTGCATTTTACTGATCAGAACATATGCCTTATCAATTTTGTTGTACTCATGATAACTGGTCATAGGTGTTTTTATATCAAAATGGTTCAGCAGTTTAATACTGTTTCTGGTATCCTCTGCTGCAATAAGATCCACTTCTTTCAATGTTCGAAGTACCCGGAGTGTAATATCCTCCAGATTTCCTATGGGTGTTGCACATAAATACAATTTACCACTCATAATTTGTTTCCTCTCATATTACTTTGCAAATAAAATTCGGTTAAATCATATCATAAATCTTCAGTATATTTTCTGTATAGACTCCCGGCTCTTTATATACGATCAGAGGAGGTTCCACTGTAACTCTGGAATTTCCTCCCTTTAATGCCTCGATCAGAACCATGTTTGGTTCTCTGTCTATGTATGGATATACAAGCTGCATCTTTTTCGGTTCCAGACGATACTTTGTGAGAACATTCATAATCTCAGCCAGTCTGAACGGTCTGTGGACCATATAAAATCTTCCACGTTCTTTCAGAACCTTTGATGCCTGGCTCACCACATCCTCCAGATTACAGAGTACTTCATGTCTGGCAATTGCTTTTGGCATATCCGGATTGCGAAGCCCATGCTGTCCGATCATATAAGGCGGATTACTTGTCACTACATCAAAAGAAGCTGCCCCAAAAATATCAGCAGCCTCCTTAATATCACCCCGTACGATCTCAACATCGTCCTCCAGATGATTATATCTGACACTGCGTCCGGCCATATCTGCACACTCTTTCTGAATCTCAAGACCTGTAAAGTGTTTCCCATTTGTTTTGGTTTTAAGCAGGATCGGGATAATTCCCGTTCCTGTTCCCAGATCCAGAGCAGTCTCACCCTTTTTTACTTTTGCAAAGCCGGAAAGAAGAACTGCATCCATCCCAAAACAGAATTTATCCGGATCCTGTATCACATAATATCCGTTCTGAAGATCATCTATACGTTCATTATCTTTTACCAGCTGATCAGTCATTTAATTTGGAATCTCCTTTTTTATCTTCCAGATTTCCAAGTTCTTTTAATTCTTTTTCAGAGACTTTGACTTTCTTCTTTCTCGGTCTGAATTTCAGGTCATCTACCGGAAATTCCTGAATTTCTTTCTCGTCATTGATCTCTACAATTACCTTTACACGTTGACGAAGCACGTTTACACTGTGTACAGTTCCGGTAAGCCCATCCGGAGTTGTAACTGTATCTCCCAGTCCCGGAAGCTTTTTATTCAGCTCTTCATATGTTTCCTGCTCGTTCTTCAGGCAGCACATCAGTCTTCCGCACACACCGGAAATCTTTGTCTGGTTAAGGGACAGATTCTGCTCTTTTGCCATCTTTATGGATACCGGTGCAAACTCAGACAGATATGTGTGGCAGCACAGACATCTTCCGCAGATACCGATTCCTCCCAGAATCTTTGTCTCATCGCGAACACCAATCTGACGAAGTTCGATACGCGTTTTAAAAATTGCTGCCAGATCTTTTACCAATTGGCGAAAATCAATTCTGCCGTCAGCAGTGAAATAAAACAGCACTTTATTATTATCAAATGTATACTCTGCATCTATCAGTTTCATTTCCAGACCATGTTCACGAATCTTTTTCTGACAGATTTTAAATGCCTCTCTCTCTCTGACTCTGTTCTGTGCCTCTCTCTCGTCGTCCTCCTTTGTTGCCACACGAAGAACTTCTTTGAGAGGGTGAACAACATCTTCCTCACCTACTTCTCTTGGTGCAAGTACGACTTTCCCGTATTCAATTCCCCGGGCTGTCTCCACGATCACGTGATCGCCTGTTTTAATTTCATAATCTTTAGGACTGAAATAATAAATCTTGCCTACATTACGAAATCTCACGCCTACTACTTTTGTCATTCTATTTCTCCCTGATCGTCAGGAACAGCAATTCAAATGCCAGATCAAAATTAACATTTGCTTTCAGACGTACCTTTGTCTTCTGAATAGAATCCAGAATGTTCTCCAGATTCTCGTAGGAACGCTGCTTTGCCTGTTCTCTGATAAAATTAATTTCCTGTTTAAATACCAGATTGTCAATCTCCTGTGTTGCCTTAAACATCAGGACATCTCTGAACCAGAACTGGAAAATATCCAGATAATCGTTGATATTCTGTTTGTCCTCAGAAAGACTCTTAATCGCATCTGACAGTTCATAAACTTCCATGGTGTTTGCATATTTAAGAATCCTCAGTGCATTCTGAGTCATCTCTGCAAACTCCTGAGAAGTAGCTGCTTCTTTTGCCCTTCCAATACTGCCCTGTGCAAAGGATGCGTCAATCTCCGCCTGGTAATCCGGAACATGAAGATGCTCCATCAGATATTTCTTTACAAGACCGTCATCCACTACCTTCAGATCAAGACGAACACATCTTGACTGAATAGTCGGCAGCAGTCCCCCGATATTATTAGTCAGCAAAAGAATCACTGCATATTCCGGCGGCTCTTCAATTGTTTTAAGAAGAGCATTCTGTGCCTGTGGTGTCATAAGATCTGCATCTGCAATAATATAAATCTTGTAAGGACTGTAATATGGTCTGATATCTATATCATTGATCACCTGATCCCTGATCTCGTCAATTGTGATCGTTCCAGGTTTCTCATGACTGACCATAATAATGTCCGGATGATTCTTACCCATCGCCTTTTTGCAGGAGTCGCATTTCTGGCAGGGTTCTGTACCTCCGGCCTCACACTGAAGTGTTGCCGCAAAAGTCCCTGCAAGGAGCTTCTTACCAGAACCTGGTTCGCCGGTAAAAATATAAGAATGCGATATTTTTCCTGATTCTATTGCATTTTTTAAATGTCCGATAATCTCTTCATGTCCGATAATATTGTTAAATCCCATCATAAGAATCACCTCACCAGTCCGTTTTGTAAGATATTATACCATAAAAGAAGAACTATTGCACAGACTTTATATAATTTGCGATTTCTTTCACACAGTCATCAAGATTTATATTCTGAAAACGTTTCTCTATCCCTGCGTTCAGAATATTTTCCTCTGAAAAATCCGACTGATCTGCAATAAATCTTCTACACATTTCCTCATATCTTGGATTTTCCTGTTCTCTCTCTCTATTAAGAGCACGACTCAGTCTTTCTCCATCTTCTACCTGGACATAAACAGGACAGACTGCATCTTCCCCATAGTATTTACGCATCTTTTTAAATGACTCCAGAGTACCGATTCCCAGATAATCGGAATCTGCAAGGTTCACCTGACCATCATCTGCAGTGAAATAAGTCCATATCCCATAAACCGTATGATATGCTCTCTCCTCGATAAGATTTCCGTTTTTTCTGAATTCTTCCAGTTTTCCGTCATCTACAAAATAATAATTTTTTCCATCCTGCTCTCCTACCCTGATCGGGCGGGTTGTATACAGAATAAGTGTTTTCAGATTCAATTCTTTATGTGCGGCCAGAAGTGAATAGATTCTGTCTTTTCCGGATGCACTCTTTCCCATGATGTAAAAAATCTTTCCCATATCTGTTATGTTATTCCTTTGCCGGACTGTATTCTTCCTGTCCAATTTCATTTCGGGCAGCTACGCAGATTGTTTCAGCAGATGTATCACTGAGTCCCTGTACTTCCAGCCCCTGTTCCATGTATCTTCTCACATTTCTTACAAATTGTCCAGTTATCTGCTCTCCCGGCACAATAATCGGAATTCCGGGCGGATACAGATAAGCAAACTCTGCACTGACTTTGCCAACACTTTCTTTCAGAGAATATCGCCTTTGCTGCGCATCCACTGCCTGAGAAATTGTCATAAGCTGTGTCATTCTCGCATGAGAAGTATGATACTGCGATTCCTCCGACTCATCTGTTTGCTGTATCTCTGCATCAATCTCTTCAATTGCAGTACACAGTCTCTCAAATCCCTCTTCTGTATCTCCCACTGCTGCAATTCCAAGAACATATTTCTCAGCCGCCATTTCCATTTCAATGTGATATCTGTCACGAAGTATCTGATGGAGAAGGTGTCCGTTAACAGAAGTTCCGACTGTGGAGAACAACAGCTTGGATCTGTCAAAATCATAGATTCCACCGCCTTCGATCATAGAACCTTCGATCAGTTTTATTTTTTCACACTTTGAAAGACGCTGTCTGGCCTTCTCCAGATTGAAGGTAAATTCACGAAACATCTGCTGCCCGTCTTTTCTCAGTTTATCCATACATGCATCCATACTCGCCATCAGAATATACGACGGACTGCTGGTCTGGTAAATCCCCATAAATCTCTTTATCTTTTCCACATCTGCCATATCACTGCATATATGAAGCACCGCCGTCTGAGTCATAGATGGCAGCGTTTTATGGAAACTCTGTATTACAATGTCAGCTCCCAGATCAGCAGCAGACACCGGAAAATATTTAGAATAATGAAGATGTGCACCATGTGCTTCATCCACAATAAGAGGAATCTTATGTCTGTGTACAACTTCTGCAATTGTCTTTATATCAGACACAACGCCGTCATAGGTAGGCGAAGTAAGCAGAAAAGCCTGCACATCCGTATTTTCTTCCAGATATCTTTCCACACGTTCAGGGGAAATTCCTCCGTTTATCCCCAGTCTCTGATCTTCATGTGGATAAATATAGACCGGCTGAAGCTCACGTAAATACAATGCATGGTAAACAGCCTTGTGACAGTTCCTCGCGACAAGTATCTTCCCACCTTTATTTACACTTGCACTGACTGCTGCCAGAAGAGCCGCCGTACTTCCATTTACACTGAAGAAACATTTCTTTGTCCCATAAATCTGAGCTGCATATTCCTGTGCTTCTTCCTCAGTTTCAAAGGTCTGATAAATACCGCCCACATCATAATACTGTCCGTCTTGTCCCTCTGGTATGCTGTTATCCCGTATGATAAACGGGTCTGCAAAGGCATCGGAAGTCTGCTCTACGGTGTAATGGGGTACTGCACGGTTAGAAGCAACAGGTATGCCTTTTTCTTTCGCAAGCTCCTTAAAGTCTGACAGAGTATCCGCATCCATAACCATTCCGACCAACTCGCCGTTTTCATCAAAGTTCATCGCTTCATCAATCAGAAAATGGTAAAACTCCGTGCCTTGCCACCGATTTTCTTCGTCTCTCGCAACAATAACACCGTTTTCATCGGACAAACCAATATCGTCCATTTTCATCTGCGAAAGCACATCTCGCAGAATATCAATTTCCCTGTCTGTAACTGAGCGTGTTTCCTCGGCAGAGGCAAACCATTCCTTTTCAAAGGACATTATCTCGTCAAAGAGCTTTCTTTCCTCTGGGGTCAGGTCTTTATGCTGCTCCAGATACGGAATAAACACATCACGCCCCCACCGCAGGCTTTCCATCTGCTCACGGTAGTAATCCTCGCCCTGCCGTTTCCACTCTGGGATAAACGGGCAGTTCGGTGTCAGGCAATAATCATAGAAATTCTTGATATGGGCAATCAAATCGCCCTCGCCGTCGCCAATATCAAACCGTCCGTCATAATGAAAATCCTCCCCGCCGATAGTAACGGTAATAGCAAAATCCGTCTTATGATACCAACCTATATTTTTATCGCCCTCACGCTCACGGTGCTGCTTTTCGTCCAGAACGCCGAGCAGATAATTACCGAGGGCAAAGCTCAAATCGGTGTAGCGGTCATTAAACTGCCTGTCATAAAAGGCAGGGTGTTCGGAAAAACCGATAGAAAACTGGATGCCGTCTGGCTTTTGTTCAGGCGGTGTTTCCTTTTTCTGCTTCTCGGTCACAACGACCTTTAAGTGGTCGTTGGCAGGGTTTTCCTTTAACTTTTTCTCAAACTCTGTCCGTCCATAGCTCTGACCTAAAATAGGGAACTGCTCGTTTTGAAGATATACGCTGTTATCCTCAATCGAAGTAACTACATATTTATCCGCACCGATATATACCACATCGTCCTCGTGGTAGAGGTAGCGAAGCGGATACAACTCCAGAAGCTCCTGCGAAAAACGCCACGCATTGCTGCGGTTGTAAACATCAGAAGTTTTACCCTGTACCAGAGCAAGGAAGTCAATGAGCTGCTGAACAGTAGCGGGGTCGCCTAAGTGCTGTTCCATCTGCCCGGCGGTCACATCGGCAAGGTCGTTTCTGTTTACATTTTCAAGCAGACCTTTTTCGTAACCGTCCAAGTCACGGATAAAATCGGACAGCCGCAAAGAGAGCGTATCCCGTTTATCAGCAGGGGGCAGGTCACGATGAGCATCAATAAATCTCTGCCTGTTCACTTTCTCCTGCGTGTCGATTTCATACTGCGGGGCTTCCACACTCT
>OOBN01002277.1_pt1 | contig 11988 bp, 10 predicted proteins | sample 1671091 | NCBI WGS metagenome assembly OOBN01 (sample SAMN06348121, study PRJEB24527) | human gut metagenome | biome: human gut; feature: ankylosing spondylitis patient; material: feces | host: Homo sapiens | place: China | collected 2015-10 | reverse complement strand
CATCCCGCTGTTCTGCGGATGATCCGGCATACCGTGGAATCTGGACACCGGCATGGCTGCTGGGTGGATATCTGCGGCGAACTGGGGGCTGACACCACATTGACAGAAACATTCCTGCGGATGGGACTGGACGAGCTATCCGTCACGCCCTCGGCGGTACTTCCGCTGCGGAAATTGATTCGAGGATTGGATCTGAGCAAACCAGAAGAGAAGTAATTCAGCAAAGAGAATCCCACAGGCTTGCCTCTCTGATAGAGGCTTGCCTGTGGGATTTTTGCGTTTTGAAATGAGTGACCACGAACTTTTTTCCATTTGTGGGTACTCATTTCAAAACGGGCTGGAATTCCAAAGGGACGGCAGTTCCTTTGGCTCAGGGTCATCCAATAGGGGTGAGGAGCGCCCTGTTGGCTGGGGAATCCAAAGGGGACAGCGTTCCCTTGGCGGGAGGCATCCAATGGAGGGCAGCGCCCTACGCGGCAGGAAGCATCCAATGAAACCGGCGGTTTCGTGGCACACGACTTTGTCCGCAAAGTCTAGTGTGTTATACCTTTGGCGACCGTGGGTGGCGGAAAGGGGTTGTTCGGGGCAGGAACAAGCACTTTCCGTCAGCCACAGAACAGGCGGATTCTGCGTCCTCCCGGACGAGAAGCCCAGGAGTTTGCGCCAGCAGAATCCGCCTGTTCGGGTGTAGGTGATGTTGCAAAATGGAGAGGCAGAGCGAAGCGGAGCCTCGCAATGGAGCGGCATCACCGGGGGAGCAAAAGGTATATCAACCCCCGTCCCGCCGCAGCGACGCTCCTGTTTCAGCGTTTCTTCCGTTTTCCCTTGCCGTGGGTCATGGTCGTTTTCCCGCGCTGGCTAATGGGACTTTTCATGTGCTTGGACTTCTTGAGGATTCCAATCAGAGAAACAAACTCTTCGTTCGTGAGCGTGTCGTAATCAATTCCAAGTGTTGCAAGGTACGCGCGGATTTTCTTTTCCTCGGAGCTGCCCTCAAAATGTACGGCCTCCATCAACTGCTTCTGCACAGCGACAGCGGACAGGTCATCGTCCGCGGTCAGAGCATCTGTCCTGTGTTCCTCCCGGATGTCCCGCAGGATGCTGCTCAGATCGTCCGCAACGAGATGCCCGAAATATTCTTCCTCTTGTATCTGCGCCGCTTTCAGAGTATGGAGGTACAGATCGTTAGCTTCCTCGCCATGCTCCATCAGAACCATCTGGCGGGTAGCTTCCAGAACCGTATTCATATCCTTGATCCGCATATCTGCGATCCGGTCAACGTAAATTTCCGCATCTAGCATAAGCCGCTGGAAATCCTTATGGCAGATCAACTCCGACAGCAGCCGGTGGTTGAACTTGCCTGTTCTTAATACATCAATCGAAGCATCACTCAAATGCAGCTCATGCAGAGCTGTGTTTGGGTGATTTTTTATTTCCGCCCGCCCCATCAGATAGTCGCAGGAAACACCGTAATAGTCCGCCAGCAACAGAATGCTGTACGGGCTGATGTCCTTGCCGTTATCTGATTCATATTTGCCAAGTGCGGATTTCGAGATACCCACTTCGTTGGAAAGCTGTTCCAAGGTCAGCTTTCGCTCTACTCGTAAATCTTTCAACCGCTCTCCGATTGTCAGCTTGACTTGCATACAGCAGCCTCCTTTTCCATTTTTCTGTATTATATCATGCTTTTTCATTTTGTGTCTCAAAGCGTGGAAAATTTCAATTTCTACCCCACTTTTCCTGCCTCTTGGATATACGGGAAAGGGCCCGTTTTCTTACTAAAATTTAGACATAAACCACGCAGCACATTGAAAACTTCATGACCGTCTGATGGGATATGTTTTCCGGCGAAGTACCGCATTCCGCGTACCAAGGAGAACGAAACGCCGGAGTGAGATTCTCAGGCAGGAACGACATCGGGCAGAACGGCAGCACTCAAAATATTTTTCAAAGGAGGAAACGAGTATCAATCTATTTGCACAGATCAAGATGGCAGTTCCCGTGAAGGAGGCTGCCGAATACTACGGATTGGAAGTAAACCGTGACAACATGGTCTGCTGTCCCTTCCACGCTGACCGCACGCCCAGCATGAAGCTGAACGAGGATTACTTCTACTGCTTCGGTTGCGGAGCCCACGGAGATGTGATCGACCTTGCGGCAAGGCTGTTCAACCTGAGCGGTTATGACGCGGCGAAGAAGCTGGCGACAGATTTCGGCATGACCGAGCAAAAGCCGTCCATTCTCGCAAGGCTACAGCGGGGAGCATCGCAGGCGGAAACCGAGCGGCGCTGCTTCCGTGTGCTGGGGGACTATCTGCAAATCTTGCAGGACTGGAAGGAGCACTGTGCCCCGCAATCGCCGGAGGACACCATCGACCCGCGCTATGCGGAGGCCTGTCACATACTGGAGCGCATCGAAAATATGCTGGACATTCTGACCTGCGGCACGCCGCAGGAGCGCGCCGAGGTGGTGGCTGACTTGCAGAAGGACGAGCGGCTCATGCGGATGGAGGCACGAAACCGACAGATCAGGGAGGAATCACATGGAACGAAATGAACCACCGCGCTGGATTCAGGACAAGCATTTCAACGAAGTCTTGTTCTGCGAAGACTTTCTATCGGCGCACCCGATGGTCTGCGTGGACGGCAGCTTTTTCACCGTGGAGGGCCGCGTTGCTGACGAGGAGAGCATTCGGAAGCAGATTTATGAGATGCTTCGCCCGCATTTCACCAGCGGCACGGCCCGCCGCGCCACCAGTCTGCTAGAAACGCTCAAGCTGGAGGCTTACACGCTGGAGCTGCCCATTCAGGAGGATCGGATCCATATGGCAAATGGCACGCTGTTTCTCAATGGCGAGTTTCGCACCGAAAAGGAGTTCTGCCGCAACCGGCTCCCCATCCGATACGATCCCAATGCGCCGCAGCCGGTGATCTGGCTGCGGTTTTTGTCTGACCTGCTGGAACCGGAGGACGTTCTGACCTTACAGGAATACCTCGGCTACTGCCTGATTCCGACGAACCGCGGGCAGGTCATGATGCTGCTCAAGGGCAACGGCGGCGAGGGCAAGAGCCGCATCGGCGTGGTGATGCAGAAGCTGCTGGGCGGCAACATGAAAAACGGCAGCATCGCCAAGGTGGAGCGTAGCCCCTTTGCACGCGCCGATCTGGAGCACGAGCTGCTGATGGTAGATGACGACATGAAGCTGGAGGCGCTGCAATCCACCCACTATCTCAAGTCCCTCATCACCGCCGAAATGCCTATGGACTTGGAGCGCAAGGGCGAGCAGAGCTATCAGGGCAAGATGTACGTCCGGTTTCTTGCCTTTTCCAACGGCGATCTGGAATCGCTCTGCGACCACTCGGACGGCTTTTACCGCCGCCAGCTCATTTTGTCGGTGAAGAAAAGGCCGCCGAACCGCGAGGACGACCCCTTTCTCGCGGACAAGCTCTGCGGCGAGATCGAGGGCATCTTCCTCTGGTGTCTCGAAGGCCTGCGCCGCTTGCAGGCCAATAACTTCCGCTTCACAGAGAGCAGTCAGACGAAAGCAAACCGCGAGGATGCCCGGCGGGAGGCCGACAATGTGCTACTGTTCCTGCGCTCGGAGGGGTATATCCGGCTGAAGGCCGACAGCACCATTACATCGGCCAATCTGTACGCTATCTATACCATGTGGTGCAGCGACAACGCCTACAAGCCGCTGGCGGCGCGGACGGTGAGCGTGACGCTGAAAAAGCACGCCGACGAGTTCGGCCTGGAGCACGACAACCATATCCAGAACGCCCTTGGCAAGCGGGTCAACGGCTTCTGGGGCATCGAGGCACTGGTTATGCCGCCGGTTTTATGAGATCAAACGCAAAAAGCTCCATCCCATCCATCCCAACCATCCGGGATGGATGGACGGATGGGATGGATGTTTTCAAGTTCATCTGTGAAGGAGGACGTGGCAGCCGATCTGGCAGCGCTGAAACGGAAGGGGTATCTGCAAGGCAGGTGAGAATCGGAAAGAAATTTGCGCGGCGGCGAAATCATTCCACGAAACCGCGCTGCTCGGAACAGCGTACCGGCATTACGAAAAAGTGTGCATATGCACGGTTTTGTGAAATGCCACACGGTTTCGTAAAGTCGATACCCCTCACCTATGAAGAGGGCATCGACCGCCGCGTTTCCAGCGGATTTGAGCAGAACAGATTTTTACACCAGACAGCGAAGCGGATGCGTTGGAGAGCGTACCCGCTTCGCTGTTTTCATCACGAAAATTTGGGAGGATTTTATGAGCATCAGAAATGAGATCAAATCGCAGATCGTCCGCGCCGGATTTACCATGCAGGAGGTCGTTGACCGGCTGGCCGAGGAATATGACTGGAGCGACAGCGTTTCCAATCTGTCCGCAAAATTGCAGCGGGAGAGCATCCGCTACAAGGAGGTCGTGGAGTTGGCCGACGTGCTGGACTGCGATATCGTATGGGTGAAGCGAGATCAATGCCGATGAAAGCACAGTACGCCATTCTCCGCTTTGCCAAGTACAAGGGGCCGGAAATCGGGCACATCGAGGCCCACAACGAGCGTACCAAGGAGAAATACGCCAGCAACCCCGACGTGGACACGTCCCGCAGCCACATGAATTTCCATCTGGTAACGCCCCAGCGCAAGTACCGCGCCGAGGCGGAAAAGCAGATCGCCGAGGCGGGCTGCCGCACGCGGTCGGACAGCGTGCGCGTGGTGGAGGCTCTCGTGACGGCCAGCCCGGAGTTCTTCAAGGGGAAGAAAAAGGGCGAAATCAAAGCCTATTTTCAGGAGGCGCTGGGCTTTATCCAAGAGCATCAAGACCCGAAAACGATCATATCCGCCGTGGTGCATATGGACGAGAAAACGCCCCATATGCACCTTTGCTTTATCCCGCTGACGGCGGACGGGCGGCTCAGCGCCAAGGAAATCGTAGGCAACAAGAAGAAGCTGACGCAGTGGCAGGACCGATTTTGGGAGCACATGGTTAAGAAATACCCAGACCTGGAGCGCGGCGAGAGCGCCAGCGAAACCGGGCGCGACCATATCCCGCCGCGGCTGTTCAAGGAGGCCGTCCACCTGAACCGGATGAAGGAGCAGATCACGGCGATTCTGAACGACACCAATCCGTTCAACAAAAAGGCCAAGCTGGACGAGTTGGAAGCGCTGCTGGGCAAGTACGTTCCCGGCGCGGAGGCTCTGCGGACGAAGCTCAGAAAGTATGACGCGGCCTACAAGGCGCTGACCGCCGAGAACGCGGCGCTCGAAAAGCAGCTGGGCGCTGCCTCCAAGGAAAGTGTTCTGAAAAAATTGGAGATTAACGAAAAGCTCCGGGAGCTGGACGAGCTGCACCGCATGGTGGATGGCATCCCGCCGGAGATTTTACAGGCGGCGAAGCAGGTGGCCACGCATAAGCAGCAGGAAAGATGAGGAAACTAAGGATGCTGAAGGAGGTCGGTTCTATTTGGAGATGAACGTCAGGGACGATCAGAAGCTTGTTGAAATCTGGCTGACGAATGCAGAAAAAATTGACCCCGTCCTGCGGGAGGGGCTGAAAGAGATTTACGCCAAGTATAAGACGAAGAAATACATGGTTGCCGTGTTCGAGTCAGGCAAGGGCGACCTTTACGAGAACACGCGGGATCTGCTGCTCTTCAACCGCCGCCGCAGCGCCGAAAAGGCCGTGCAGCAGGCGAAAAAGCAGCGCGCCGTGGGCATGGAGCACTGAATATTGGGCGGAAGGGAACAATCCCTTCCGCCCTTTTTCTTTTTTACCCTTGCAAAAAGCGAAAACGTCATGTACAATATTATCTGAAATAAGATATCTGTAAATAGATATACGTGGCACATTTGCCTTGCAAGGAACGGAGAAAACCAAATGAAAGAGATTGAAAACAACGGACTTCAGCTGCTTGAGGATTAAAAAATCTGTGTGGCTGGCTTGGGACGCTGAACGAGAAGACGGAGGAGAATTCAAATGGAAAATGAAATGATGGAACGCAGTGAAATTCTGCTGTACAGCGATGAAAACGGAAAAGAGTTTGTCAGCGTCGTATTCAAGGACGAGACATTCTGGCTGACGCAGAAGGCGATGGCTGAGCTGTTCGGCTGCACGCCGGATAACATCTCCCTGCACTTGAAGAACATCTTCGCGGAAAGCGAATTGAATCGAGAAGCAGTTACCGAGAAATTCTCGGCAACTGCCGCCGACGGAAAAAACTATCTGACCCAGCACTACAACCTCGACGCCATCATCGCCGTGGGTTACCGCGTGAACTCCAAAAAGGCCACGCGCTTTCGTCAGTGGGCGACGAAGACACTCAAAGAGTACATCCAGAAGGGCTTTGTGCTGAATGACGAGTTGATGAAGAACGGCCGTCCGTTCGGCAAGGATTACTTCGACGAACTGCTGGAGCGCATCCGCGAGATTCGCGCCAGTGAACGGCGAGCTTATCAAAAAATCGCAGACGTCTTCGAGCAGTGCAGCTATGATTACGACAAAAACAGCGACACGACGAAAGCGTTCTATGCATTTGTCCAGAACAAACTGCACTACGCCGTTACCGGCAAGACTGCTGCGGAACTGATTTCCGAGCGAGCCACACTGGACAGCCCCACGATGGGTCTTACCACATGGAAGGGCGCGCCGGATGGAAAGATTCTCAAAAGCGACACGCTGGTGGCGAAAAACTACCTGAACGAAAAGGAGCTGTCCCGCCTGAACCGGCTGGTGACCATGTTTATCGACTACGCTGAGCTGATGGCAGAGGACGAGCAGCTGATGAGTATGCAGGACTGGCTGAACGAAACCGACCGATTTCTGACAAACAACCGCCGCAAGGTGCTGGACGGCAAGGGCCACATCTCGCGGGAAGCGGCAGCGAAAAAGGTCGGCGCAATTTACGATGAATTCCGCAAGAAGCAAGACGCTGAATACATCTCCGAGTTTGACCGGCAGACGGAAAAATATCTCAAGGGCGAATGACCATGATTGAAACATTTGACATCGCGGGCTATGCCCGTATTTCTGTGGATGATGAGCAGGATCAAAAGAACATCTCGATTGAGAACCAGAAGGCCATCATCGAGGACTATGTAAAAACCCACTTCCCCGGCAGCACGCTGACGTTTTTTGAAGACCGCGACCGCTCCGGCTACACGTTTGAGCAGCGCGAGGGCTATCAGGAGATGCGCCGGGGACTTATGTCCCACAAGTACGATATTCTCATCATCAAGGATTTTTCCCGTTTCTCCCGCCGCAACTCGCGCGGACTGGTAGAGCTGGAAGACCTGCGCGACGCGGGCGTCCGGATCGTCTCCATCGGGGACGGCGTGGACTTCCCCAATGACGACGACTGGCTGAAAATTCAGTTTCAGTTTCTCGTGAACGAGATGCCCGTCACGGACACCTCCCGCAAGGTGCGCAGCGTTGTGAAGCGGCGGCAGAACGACGGCGAGTGGATCTGCGCCGCGCCCTACGGCTATCTCGTCACCGAGGACAAGCAGTTTGAGATCATCCCCACCGAGGCCGAGACCGTCCGCAGGATTTTTGACCTCTATAGCAACGCCGGTTGGGGCTACAAGAAAATTGCCAACTATCTCACCGATCAAGGCGTTCCCACGCCGCGCATGTCCGAGCGGATGCGCAAGGAGGCGGCGGGCAAGAAAACGAAACGGGAAGCAAAAAACGCATGGGCCATCGCCACGGTGCAGGGCATTCTGGACAACGATTTTTATATTGGCACGCTCCGGCAGGGCAAGTATACCCGCGCCAAGATCAACGGCAGGGACATCAAGCGCAACGACGATGAGCACATCGTCATCGAAAACCACCATCAGGCCATCATCGACTACCGCACCTTCGCCATCACCCGCGCGCTGCGGGAAAAGCGCAGCCGCAGCAACTACCGCGGCGTGAAGATCAACGACAACGTGTACTCCGGCTTTTTGCAGTGCGGCGACTGCGGCAGCCCGCTGTTCGCCATGAGCCGCAGCGATTTGGCCCCCGCCTACACCTGTGGCACGTACCACCGGCGCGGCCTCAAGGGCTGCACCAGCCACCATATCCGCGTTGACCGGCTGGACGAGCTGCTGAAGAGCTATGTGCGCAAGCTGGCGGACAGTTCTGCCGCCATGCTGGAACAGCTCAACGAGGAGCTGAAGCGCGAGAACGATCAGGTGGCGGAAACGGAGCAGTCTGCCGACAATCTGGCAGCGGTGCTGGCCGATCTCACCGAGGAGCTGAAGGTCACAAAGCGCCAGCGCATCCGGGAGATCATGAAAAAGCCCGAGCAGGAAGCCTCCATCGAGACGCTGTATGATGAGATGGAAGCTGACCTCCAGAAGAAGATCGACGGCATCCACCACCAGATCGACCTGTTGAGCGACAAGCGCAACACCATCATTCAGGTGAACCGCGTGGCAAAGACCGCCATCGACGTGTTTCGCGACATTCTGGAAAAGGACAAGCTGGAGCGGAACGACCTGGAGCTGCTGATTGACAAGATCCTCGTCTATGAAGATCATCTTGAAATTAAGCTCAAAGCCGACATCGACACGCTGCTGCGTTGCGGGACCCTCCCGGCGGAAACGGAGGATGCCGTAAATTTTAAGCAAGGCACGGAAAATATCAAAAACACGCTGATCCAGTCCTCCAAAAACCACGAGGACAAGGTTTTCCGTGTCAGTGTTATCAGCAACGGCGACCCGCTGGAGATCTACACCGACACCGACGGGCAGGTCATTTTCAAAAAGTATTCCCCCATGGGCGAGCTGTCCGAGTTCGCCGCGCAGATCTGCGACGCGCTGCACAAGACCACCGGCGGCATTGCCGCCGTGTGCGACCGCGACGCGGTCATCGCCGTGGCTGGCGGCGGCAAGCGCGAGCTGCTCGACCGGCGCATCAGCCGCGAGCTTGAAGAGCTCATGAGCACGCGCGGGCAGTATGCGGCCGACAGCTGCACGCTGCCGGTCGTCGACACCGACGAGCGCTACGCCGTTGCCGTCGCCGCGCCCATCCTCTCCGAGGGCGACGTGCTCGGCTGCGTGCTGTTCGTGGCCGCGCACGGCGACGGCCCCGCCGGCGAGACGGAGCGCAAGCTCGCGCAGGCTGTGTCGGGCTTCCTCGGCAAGCAGATGGAGAGCTGAGCGCGCGGAGCAGAAAAAAGCGTCAGAGCGTATGCGCGCCCTGACGCTTTTTTGATTTTGATATGGAATGAAAAAGGCCTCCGGGCGCCCCCGGAGGCCTTTCGCTGCACGCGCAGCCGATATGGACACGTGCCCCGTACGCTGCAGGCCCGCGTCGCGATCACTGTGACGGGATGAGATATGCCATGCGGCGGAGAACAAAAAGGGTAGATAATCCGTAAAGAGAGATCAGATAAAAAGAGAAAAGAATGGATAAAAGAGATGGGGTGGGGTGCGAAATGGATGAAAAACCGTGCGTACGCAGACATCCCGACATCACCAATGATACAAACAGTTTAGCCCAGCAGTACCCGAAAGTCAAGCAAAATCACCGAATTTTTGAAAATTCAGGGATTGTCAGGAAATTCACGCGCCCGGTAAATTTCTGGCAAGGGGAAAAACCGTTGAACTCCGTCGGAATGTGATGTACAATAAAAGAAAACATAGCAAACACAAGGAGGTACGGTGCATGACCGTATTGGTGACCGGCGGCATGGGCTACATCGGCAGCCACACGTGCGTGGAGCTGCTTGAGCAGGGCATGGATGTCGTCGTGGTGGACAATCTTGTCAACAGCAGCGCGGAGGCGGGCAAACGGGTCGAACAGATCACGGGCCGGCCGCTGAAATTCTATCAGATGGACGTGCGCGACCGCGCCGGACTCGACCGCATTTTCACCGAGCAGAAGATCGACTGCGTCATTCACTTCGCGGGCCTCAAGGCCGTGGGCGAGTCGGTGCAGATGCCGCTGGAATATTACGACAACAACCTCGGCTCGACGATCACGCTCTGCGAGGCGATGCGTGACCACGGCGTCCGGCAGATCATTTTCTCCTCGTCGGCGACGGTGTACTCCGGCGACAACGAGATGCCGCTCTACGAGACGTCCCGCACCGGCAACTGCACGAATCCCTATGGCTGGACGAAGTACGTCTGCGAGCAGATCCTGCGCGACTATGTCGTGGCTGACCCGAGCTGGTCGGTCGTGCTGCTGCGCTACTTCAACCCCATCGGCGCGCACCCGAGCGGCCTCATCGGCGAGGATCCGCGCGGCGTGCCGAACAACCTCATGCCCTATATCTCGCAGACGGCCATCGGCCGCCGCGAGTGCCTGAGCGTCTTTGGCGACGACTATGACACGCCGGACGGCACCGGCGTGCGCGACTATATCCACGTCATGGACCTCGCACGCGGCCACGTCGCGGCGATTGCCTACATGGCGGAGCATCCGGGCGAGAGCGTCTTCAACCTCGGCACCGGCAAGGGCTACAGCGTGCTCGAGATGGTGCACGCCTTCGAGACGGCCAACCACGTGCATGTGCCGTACCGGATCGCGCCGCGCCGCGCGGGCGACCTGCCGACCGTGTACGCCTGCCCGGACAAGAGCGCGCGCATCCTTGGCTGGCACGCCGAGTATTCGCTCGAGGATATGTGCCGCGACAGCTGGCATTGGCAGACGCAAAACCCCAACGGCTACGAAACTGCCTGACGGACTGACCGTGCCCGGGCCGGAGTTTCCTCCGGCCCGGGCAGCGCCGCGCCGCCTGCGGGCGGTGCTTTTTTGCGGCCTGAAGAGGCCGCACTGTTCACATAATGTGCAACAAAAATCAAATTGGTTATTGACAGCCTGTACTAGATATTGTACGATATACCCGCTCTCAATACAAAATAAAGCGGTTTTCCGCACAAGATATTGTGTTTTCGATTACGAGGGGGAGGAACAGAAAGATGAAGATCATCAAGCGAAACGGCGCAGAGGAGAACTTTGACATCTCCAAGATCATCATGGCCGTCACGAAGGCCAATGCCGCCGTTGAAGAGTGCGACCGCATGACGCCGCGGCAGATCCAGCGCATCGCCGAGAGCGTGGAGCTCGCCTGCCAGGAGCTGGGCCGCAGCGCCGCCGTGGAGGAAATTCAGGACATGGTCGAAAAGCAGATCATGGCCCACGGTGCGTTCGAGGTCGCCAAGGCCTATATTACTTACCGCTACACCCGCAGCCTGGTGCGCCGCGCCAACACGACCGACGACCGCATCCTGAGCCTGATCGAGTGCAACAACGAGGAGGCCAAGCAGGAAAACTCCAACAAGAATCCGATCGTCAACAGTACGCAGCGCGACTACATGGCCGGCGAGGTCAGCCGCGACATCACGAGCCGCCTCCTGCTGCCGAAGGACATCGTCGAGGCGCACGAGGAGGGTATCATCCACTTCCATGACGCGGACTATTACGCGCAGCACATGCACAACTGCGACCTCGTGAACCTGGAAGATATGCTCGAAAACGGCACGGTCATCACCGGTACGCTCATCGAGCGGCCGCACAGCTTCTCGACCGCGTGCAACATTGCGACCCAGATCATCGCGCAGGTCGCCTCCAACCAGTACGGCGGGCAGTCGATCTCGCTGACGCATCTGGCCCCGTTCGTGCAGGTCAGCCGCGAGCGCATCCGCCGCGAGGTCGAGGCCGAAATGCAGGCCATCGACGCGCATCCGGGTGAGGAAAAGCTGGCCGAGCTCGTCGAAAACCGCGTGCGCGAGGAGATCCGCCGCGGCGTGCAGACGATCCAGTATCAGGTCGTCACGCTGCTGACCACGAACGGCCAGGCCCCGTTCGTGACGGTGTTCATGTACCTCGGAGAGGCGAAAAACGAGCAGGAGCGCCATGACCTCGCCATGATCATCGAGGAGACGCTGCGCCAGCGCTATCAGGGCGTGAAAAACGAGAAGGGCGTGTGGGTCACGCCGGCGTTCCCGAAGCTCATTTACGTGCTCGAAGAGGACAACATCCACGAGGAT
>OOBN01002264.1_pt1 | contig 12044 bp, 10 predicted proteins | sample 1671091 | NCBI WGS metagenome assembly OOBN01 (sample SAMN06348121, study PRJEB24527) | human gut metagenome | biome: human gut; feature: ankylosing spondylitis patient; material: feces | host: Homo sapiens | place: China | collected 2015-10 | reverse complement strand
GGCAAACCCTGCCCCTACAGCTGACGATGGGATAGACCGGTTTGGTTTTGACACAATCCCACGTTCTACTGTGGCAGGGACTAATAATCTACCGCATAAAACGGCTTAACAGAAAGGAAGAAAACGCTTAGTTCTGCAGGCTAATATCCTTCCCACGACTTGGCTTCCTTGGCATTCTTTACCTTGGCACGCATTTTCTTGCTGAATATGATGCCCAAGAGTTTATCCGCGTTAAAAGTGGTGCTGATACCGGCTCCCACCATCAAAGCACTAGGAGTGAACTTTCCTGCCGATGCCGGTTCGAGCCGCGGATCATAACCTGCCAGATATTCCTTATTAAGCGGAATCTCCACATAAATCTTTTCTTCTTCAGGAGATTCAAAAGGACCATAAGGCAAAAGACGGATATACCCACGGCCGTCAACCGTATCTACTTGGGAAATGTAATATCGGGGAAGTTCTGTCTCAAACTTCATATTCTTTTTAGGGAAAGGAGTAGATTTCATTTTCCACTTCTCAGGATTAAACAAGCGGTCTATCTCCTGCTGAGTTTCATCATCGATGACGATTTCCACTTGTCCATTCAACAACTGCTGCAAACGCAAGGAATCTTGCCGGGTCAATTGCCTTGACTCTCCTGCTTTCTGGGCAAAGGAGAAAAACGGCAAACACAGACATGCTAAAAGGAAGAATATACGTTTCATGGCATTCTGTTTTTGGTTTCTCCAAATATACAGAAAAGAAACGTAAATTCTTCCTTCTTCTTAAGATTATTAAGGTCTCTTTTTCGTTAATCCTGGTAATAAACTCTTTTCACCCGATTAGAAACACTTGTCAATATCTCATAAGGAATGGTTCCCAAAATTTCAGCCAAGACCGTTACAGGTAAATCATCACCGAATATCACTGCCTTGTCTCCTTCTTTGCAGTCAATATCCGTCACATCTATCATACACACATCCATACATATATTACCTACATACGGTGCTTTCTGTCCGTTCACCAAGCAGTAAGCATTTCCATTGCCCAATTTACGGTTTAATCCGTCGGCGTATCCGATAGGAATGGCAGCTATGCGGGAATCGCGTTCCAAATGCCCCTTCCGGCTGTATCCCACTGTTTCTTCCTTGGGAACATCATGTATCTGAAGAATCGTTGTTTTCAGTGTACTTACATTATGAATAATTTTATTGGTAAAAGGATCTACGCCATACAGTCCTATTCCCAAACGAACCATATCAAACTGTGCGCCGGGATAACGCTCGATACCCGCCGTATTACAGATGTGGCGCAATATCTTATGCGGAAAAGCCTCCTGCAACTCCTGCGATGCCCGCTCAAAAGCCTCTATCTGGCGACGCGTAAAGGAATCAAACTGTTCGGCATCACTTCCCACCAAATGCGAGAATACGGAACGAGGAATAACAGCCGTCTGCTTTTTCAGGCGTTCTATCAACTCCGGTATCTCATCCGGTGTAAAGCCGAGCCGATGCATGCCGGTATCCAGTTTGATGTGAATGGGGAAATTGGTCACTCCTTCTTTTTCGGCAGCCTTTATCAATTCATTCAGTAAATGAAAACTATAAACTTCAGGTTCGAGCTTATAATCGAACATCGTTTTGAAGGCAGTCAATTCCGGATTCATGATGATAATGGAACTGGTTATACCGGCTTTTCTCAAGTCCGAGCCTTCGTCGGCAACCGCTACAGCCAAATAATCCACCCTGTGATCTTGAAGGGTTTTGGCTATCTCATACGAACCGGCTCCATAAGCCGATGCCTTCACCATGCACACCATCTTTGTCTCCGGTTTCAGTTTACTACGATAATAATTCAAATTATCAACCAATGCATTCAATTTGATTTCCAGAATTGTCTCATGTACTTTCAACTCCAAGCGTTCCGAAATATCATCGAAATGAAAGCTGCGTGAACCTTTTATCAAGACCACCTCATTACGCAGATTGGGCAACAGGTCGGATTTCAACAAGTCTTCTGTGCTATGAAAAAAATACTTCTCTAACTCAAACCGGGAAGAAGCTGTACGAATCTCGTCGCCTACCCCGATAATCTTTTCCACACCACGACTATGAACCAGTTCGGCCACCTGACGGTAAAGCAACTTACTGCTTTGCCCCGTTTCCAGCATATCCGAAAGAATCAATGTGCGTTTTTTACCTTTATCTTCCGAACGGCGCGACATGAAATCAAGTGCAATATCCAAAGAGGCCAAATCCGAATTATAGCTGTCGTTGATAATAACACACCCATTTTTTCCTTCTTTCACTTCCAAACGCATGGCTATTTGCTCCAGATGCGCCATACGCTCTGCAATGTCCTCGGCAGGCACCATCATATACAAGGCTACTGCCAGACAATGCAATGAATTTTCAATCGATGCATCATCGATAAACGGTATCTTATATTCATTCGGCATCCCCAAATAACGATATTTCACAGTGGTGGAATCCTCACCCTTACAAATAGATTCTATAAATAAAGGACGTTCATTGTCTTTCTTAGACCAGGCTATCTCACGCGAAGTAAAAAGAGACTTGCTGACACAAGAGCTGATAAGTTCATTATCACCGTCATAGATAATCACATCACAATCCTTAAAAAGCGTCAGTTTCTCCATACATTTCTCCTGAACAGAGAAAAAATTCTCTTGGTGAGCACCACCGATATTTGTCAATATACCGATAGTGGGACGGATAATGCTTTGCAAAGCCTCCATCTCACCCATTTCAGAAATACCGGCTTCAAAAATAGCCAACTGGGTTTCTTCGTTCATCAACCATACAGAAAGCGGCACTCCGATTTGTGAATTATAACTGCGGGGAGAGCGGGTAACCACGCGATCCGGGCTGAGCAATTGGTATAACCATTCTTTCACTACCGTCTTACCGTTGCTGCCGGTAATGCCGACCACCGGAATAAGAAATTGTTCCCTATGCTTTTCTGCCAGTTTTTGCAGTCCCTTTAACGGATTGGCCAATTGCAGGAAATTGGCGGCAGTATAAGCTTCCTTGTTCTCAGGCAGTTCACTCACTACAAAATTACGCACCCCGCGCTCATACAAATCAGGAATATATTTATGCCCGTCGTTGCGTTTGGTTTTCAAAGCGAAGAATAAAGTTTCTTCGGGGAAGCATAACGAGCGGCTATCAGTTAAAATCCAATCAATCTGTGCATTGTGGTCGCCAAAGCGTTTGGCACCCAAAGCCTTTACTATATTTTCAATTGAGCTTGACATTGTTCTAATTCTTTTTGAAGTTCAAAATACGGGAACTTTTCTTTCATCCTGCTTATCTTTAACACTATTTGAGTTAAAAAACTACGGTATGCTTCCGAACGGACATCAAAAGGTTTATGATTCAACCCTTTGCGTATTTCTTCCCACTCTTTCATTATCTGCCGTGTCTGACTGCTGAAATAAGTATCTCCGAAACACTTCCATATATAAGATACAGCCATGGGCGAAGGATGAAACATATCATCCGCATAAAAGCGGTAATCGCGAAGTTCGTCCATCATAATTTCATAAGAAGGGAAATAATGGCACATCGGATAATGGTGTTGCAGAGTGTCTATCGCCAATAATAGAGTAGATTTACTTATCTGATTGCCATGCATCCCGTCTTTGGCGTGCCGGATGGGACTGACGGTGAACAGCACCTTCAGATTAGGGTTCAGCTCCTGCAACATTTTCAACAAGTCAAAATATTCAACAACTATCTCCTCTACCGAAAGAAGCCTGCGCGTAAACAGTTTATCCGGTTGCTTATGGCAGTTGCCCACAACCTTACCATTCTCTTTCAAAGAATAAACCCATGCCGTTCCCCATGTTATCATCAGCCAGTCGGTTTGCGGCAATTCCGCGGCAGCTCTCCCCAACCTTTCGTTAATCCGCAACAAACATTCTTCTGCCGAATTGCCTGAAAAAGAGCCATGATGCATAAAGCTATGCCATCCCGCCCTATCGCAAAACAAATCCGCCTCATTGTAAGTTTTATAAGAGAGAGTTTGACGGATAGCCTCTGCCACAGATAAAGGATTATAGAGAATCCCAAAAGGGTTCACATCACACCGAAACTTATTTGCCAGCAACAAATTTCCGATATTTTCGGCAAAACAGGAACCAAATAGCATAATTCGGTCAGAATGACGGATTTCTGTTTCCTCTTTAGGCAGTTCTACTTGCGTTCTGAAATTCATATCAATAAGAGTCTATCTATTTTTTAAGGACAAATGTAATCATAATACACATAAATATGCTATTTTTGCAAGATATTTATCATATCATAGGAATGGAACAGGATACTTCATATATGTTGCTGAAAAGTTTAGATACACCGGAAGATTTGCGCCGATTAGAGGCAGACAAACTGCCCGAAGTATGTAAAGAGCTGAGGCAAAAAATAATAGATGAGCTCTCACGCAATCCGGGACATTTTGGTTCCAGCCTGGGAGTGGTAGAACTGACCGTAGCCTTACATTATGTATTTAATACGCCTTATGACCGCATCGTATGGGACGTAGGTCATCAGGCATACGGCCATAAGATATTGACAGGCCGCAGGGATACTTTCTGTACAAACCGCAAATTACACGGTCTGTGCCCTTTTCCTTCTCCTCACGAAAGTGAATATGACACTTTTACGTGCGGACATGCCTCCAACTCTATTTCGGCAGCGCTCGGAATGGCTGTCGCAGCTAAGAAGAATGGAGAAAACAACCGCCATGTGGTAGCCGTCATCGGCGATGGATCAATGAGTGGCGGTCTGGCATTTGAAGGATTGAACAATGCTTCCTCTACACCCAATAATCTCTTAATCATCCTGAATGATAATAATATGGCTATCGACCGCAGTGTGGGTGGGATGAAACAGTATCTTCTAAACCTCCAGATGTCTGAAGGTTATAATAAAATACGATATAAGCTCTCAAAAATGTTCTATAAATGGGGCATACTGAATGAAGAGCGCCGAAAGAGCCTGATTCGTTTCAATAACAGCCTGAAATCCATGCTCGTACAGCAACAAAATGTGTTCGAAGGAATGAATATCCGCTATTTCGGTCCTATTGACGGACACGATGTCAATAATCTGGCACGTGTCTTGAAAGAAATAAAAGATATGCAGGGTCCCAAGTTGCTCCATATCCATACCACCAAAGGCAAAGGATTCGGTCCGGCTGAAAAAGCAGCTACCATATGGCATGCACCGGGAATTTTCGACAAAGAAACCGGAGAACGCATTGTGATAGATACCGACGGACTTCCCCCTTTGTTTCAGGATGTGTTTGGCAATACGTTGTTGGAACTGGCACAGCAAAACGACAAAATAGTAGGAGTAACCCCGGCAATGCCGTCAGGATGCTCCATGAATATATTAATGAAAGCAATGCCCGACCGGGGATTTGATGTAGGCATTGCAGAAGGGCATGCCGTAACCTTCTCCGGCGGTATGGCAAAAGACGGATTAATACCGTTCTGCAACATCTATTCGTCTTTCATGCAGCGTGCATACGATAATGTTATCCACGATGTCGCCATTCAAAAGTTGAATGTCGTTCTTTGCCTTGACCGGGCAGGAATTGTGGGCGAGGACGGTCCTACCCATCATGGTGCATTCGATTTGGCATATATGCGCCCCATCCCTAATCTGACGGTGGCATCCCCTTATGATGAACATGAGCTGCGCAATCTGATGTACACCGCACAACTGCCCGATAAAGGACCTTTTGTGATTCGTTACCCCAGAGGAAGAGGGGTGCTGGTGGACTGGAAATCTTCTTTTGAAGAAATACAAATAGGCAAAGGGCGGAAACTGAAAGACGGAAAAGACATGGCAGTCATCACCATCGGTCCGATTGGCAATACGGCACGAAAGGCAATTACCCGTGCAGAAGCCGAAAGCAAAATGAGCATTGCCCATTATGACTTACGCTTTTTAAAACCGTTGGATGAAGAAATGCTACACGAAATAGGAAAGAATTTCTGCCGAATAGTCACCATTGAAGACGGTGTGTTGAAAGGCGGAATGGGCAGTGCTATCCTGGAGTTTATGGCAGACAACAGATATACTCCCACTGTTCGCCGCATCGGTTTACCGGATAAGTTTGTAGAACACGGCCCGGTGAAAGACTTGCATCGTTTATGCGGCATGGATGAAGAAGGTATTTATAAGGTATTGGTATCATTCTAAAAGAGAAAGATAAAAATGAAGATTATTATCGCAGGGGCAGGAGCCGTAGGCACTCATTTGGCCAAACTGCTCTCAGGTGAAAAACAAGATATTATCCTGATGGATGAAAACGAGGAGAAGTTGAGTAAATTAGATTCCAACTTCGACTTGATGACAGTCAATGCATCCCCGACTTCCATTTCCGGTCTGAAGAATGCCGGTGTAGCGGGAGCCGATCTTTTTATCGGAGTCATGCCGGAAGAAAGCCGTAACATGACGGCATGTATGCTGGCCACCAATTTGGGAGCCAAAAAGACCGTAGCCCGTATTGATAATTACGAATACCTATTGCCTAAACATAAGGAATTCTTTTCACATCTGGGTGTTCATTCACTGATCTATCCCGAAATGCTGGCTGCAAAAGAAATTGTAGACGCCATCAAAATGAGCTGGATACGCCAATGGTGGGAGTTCTGTGGCGGCGCATTGGTACTGATTGGTACAAAAATGCGTGAAACGGCAGAAATTCTGAATGTGCCTCTGCACGAACTGGGCGGACGTAATATTCCATTCCACATTGTAGCGATAAAAAGGGGCAATGAAACAATTATCCCGCGTGGAGATGATACTATCAAGCTACATGATATTGTTTATTTTACCACTACAAAAAAATATATTCCTTATATCCGTAAAATAGCCGGAAAGGAAAATTATGCCGATGTGCGTAATGTAATGATCATGGGAGGCAGCCGTATAGCCGTCCGTACAACCCAATATGTACCTGAATACATGCAGGTCAAAATAATCGAAAACGATATCAACCGCTGTAACCGGCTGACAGAAGTAGTAGACGATAAAGTCATGATTATCAATGGAGATGGTCGGGATATGGATTTGCTATTGGAAGAAGGACTTCGCAACACCGAAGCATTTGTCGCATTGACAGATAATTCGGAAACAAATATTCTGGCATGCCTCGCCGCCAAAAGAATGGGTGTTACCAAGACGGTTGCCGAGGTGGAAAACATTGATTATATCAGTATGGCAGAAAGTCTGGATATCGGCACGGTTATCAATAAAAAGATGATTGCTGCCAGCCATATTTACCAAATGATGCTGGATGCCGACGTATCCAATGTAAAATGTCTGACTTTTGCCAATGCAGATGTTGCCGAATTTACAGTAAAAGCCGGTTCACGTATTACAAAAGACGCCATTAAGGACATGGGACTTCCCAAAGGGGTTACCATCGGCGGACTAATCCGAAATGGAGAAGGTATCTTGGTAACAGGTAATACAATCATCCAACCGGAAGACCATGTAGTGGTATTCTGTTTGGGAATGATGATTAAGAAAGCAGAAAAATTCTTCAACTGATGATTAACTCTAAAATGATATGCAAAATCATGGGTTCCCTTTTCTTCATTGAAGCGGGATTCTTGATTTTATGCGCATTACTCGCCATATATTATAAGGAAACAGATTTAACCGCATTCCTTTCTTCCGCTGCTATCACAGCAGGAGCAGGTATTGTTTTCTCTATCTTCGGAAAGAACGCCGAAAGGAAAATCAGCCGTCGCGATGGCTATGTAGTAGTATCTCTTGCTTGGATCTTCTTTTCCCTGTTCGGAATGTTGCCGTTTTATCTGAGCGGATACATTCCCAGCATCACCGATGCCTTTTTTGAAACCATGTCGGGATTCACCACTACCGGAGCAAGCATTCTGGATAATATCGAATCATTGCCCCACGGATTACTTTTCTGGCGAAGCATGACCCAATGGATTGGAGGACTGGGGATTGTATTCTTTACCATCGCCGTGTTACCCATTTTCGGAGTAGGCGGTGTACAGCTATTTGCAGCCGAAGCTACAGGTCCCACCCATGACAAGGTACATCCCCGTATCGGTGTGACCGCCAAATGGATTTGGAGCATTTATTTGGGACTGACCATAGCAGAAGTATTCTTATTACTGCTGGGTGGAATGGATGTGTTCGACAGCGTGTGCCATTCATTAACAACTACTGCTACAGGCGGATATTCTACCAAGCAAAACAGCATTGCTGCTTTTCATTCTCCCTATATAGAATATGTAATCACGCTCTTCATGTTTTTGTCGGGTATCAACTTTACCCTGCTGTTTCTATTCTTTCTGAAAGGAAAGTTCAAACGGTTGATTGAGAATACCGAGTTCCATTGGTATTTGGGCACTGTAGGTTGTTTTACCCTGTTCACCACCGTCACACTGGTTCTTACCAGCCCGATGGGAATAGAAGAATCATTCCGGAAAGCTATTTTTCAAGTAGTCTCATTACAGACCACCACCGGATTTATTTCTGCTGATTACATGACCTGGGTTCCGGTACTATGGACATTGATGTGCATCATCATGCTTTTCGGAGCATGTGCAGGCTCCACTTCCGGAGGTATAAAATGTATTCGTATTGCCATCATGAGCCGTGTATCAAGAAACGAATTCAAACGAATCATCCATCCTAATGCAGTCTTGCCGGTCCGCATCAACCGTCAGGTAATTTCTTCTACAACCAAATCGGCTATATTGGCATTTACTTTCCTTTATATAGCTATTGTCTTTATTGGTTGGCTATTGCTTATGATATTAGGAGTAGGATTTGAAGAAGCATACAGTGTCGTAATTTCCAGTTTAGGCAATGTCGGACCGGGTATAGGCAAGTGCGGACCTTCTTATTCATGGAGCGGATTACCCGATATGGCCAAATGGATCAGTGCGTTACTTATGCTCATCGGCCGTTTGGAGTTATTTACCGTCTTACTGTTGTTTACTCCCGGATTCTGGAAGAAACACTAAGAAGTACGGAAATCCCTCTCCATTCACGAGAAGAGAAAAAAAACAATTTATAATGATAGAATTCCAAATTTATGGCTAACTTTGCGACCTCTAAATAAAAATCATCATTATGAACAATATACTGAAGATCTTTATTTCTCTTTTATTTTTCCTGCTCTTGATAACAACAGCGGGACAAGAAGAGTATGCGTCAGTAAAGAGTTCATTCTTTCAGAAATCAAACGTAACCTCTTCTTATCAGCAAACACAAAGTCCGTGTAAAAAGACCATGGATTTCCTGTTTATCAACCGTTTTGCCGATATGCCACAAGTAGCAATTGCTCTTGACAATCCGGATTTGACTTCCAAATCCAAATGTGCTCTCCGTCTGCTTGCTACACTGAATGATTTCTGGAAACAAGAGCTACAAACAAACAACATACATTTTCATTCATCCATTTCACATTACTCGCATGCCGTAGATTACTATATCTATGCACTACGGCGAATCATTATTTAATTTTATAAAGCCTTCAAGCTAAAAGCCAAAACAAAGTATCTTGCATTAAGCGTTATGTAAGTGGGCTTTGTGTTCATTCACTTTTTGTCTAATCAAAAAAAAGTTTAGATATGTATTTTACACTATTAGTTGTCGTTATCCTGACGGCAATTGCACTGGTTGCCGTGGCTTTGGGTATTGCCCGTGCCATTTCTCCCCGTTCGTACAATCCGCAAAAAGGAGAGGCTTACGAATGTGGTATCCCCACCCGGGGACAGTCATGGATGCAATTTAAGGTAGGTTACTATCTGTTTGCCATTCTATTTCTCATGTTTGATGTTGAAACGGTATTTCTCTTTCCGTGGGCGGCAGTCGTTCAGGATTTAGGAGTGTACGGTTTAGTCAGCATCTTCTTCTTTATTGTAGTACTCATATTAGGCCTGGCATACGCCTGGAAGAAAGGAGCATTGGAATGGAAATAAAGAAACCGGTCATAAAATCTATCCCTTATGAAGATTTCAAAGATAATGAGTATCTGGAGAACATGGTCAAACAACTTAATGAAGGAGGTACAAAAGTACTTATCGGTTGTTTGGACGACCTTATCAACTGGGGACGCAGCAACTCGCTGTGGCCGCTTACCTTTGCAACCAGTTGCTGCGGAATTGAGTTTATGGCAGTCGGTGCTGCCCGGTATGACTTTGCCCGTTTCGGGTTTGAAGTAGCCCGCGCCAGTCCGCGCCAGGCAGATATGATTATGGTAGCCGGAACCATCACACACAAAATGGCACCGGTATTAAAACGTCTTTATGACCAAATGGCAGACCCCAAATATGTGATTGCAGTGGGCGGATGCGCCATCAGCGGAGGTCCGTTTAAAAAATCCTACCATGTGCTGAACGGAGTTGACAAAATATTACCGGTAGACGTTTATATTCCCGGATGCCCCCCACGGCCCGAAGCCTTATTATATGGCATGATGCAACTGCAACGTAAAGTAAAACTGGAAAAATTCTTTGGCGGAGTAAACCGCAAGGAAGAAGAACCCCAAAAGGAATAACTTATGGATGATATTATCAAAATAGAACCTAACGAACTCCGCACCGAGATGCAAAAGTTACGCGCGGAAGGCTATGACTTTATGCGTTCACTCACCGGAATGGACTGGGGAGAAGAAGGATTGGGAGTAGTCTACCATCTGGAAAAGACAGCTACCGGCGAGAACAAAGTAATTAAAGCTGTCACTGCCAACCGCGAGAAAGCTGAATTGCCTACAGTCTGCGATATTTGGAAAGGCGCAGAATTCAACGAGCGTGAAGTGTATGATTACTTCGGCATCCGTTTTGTGGGACACCCCGACATGCGCCGCTTGTTCCTGCGTGAAGACTGGATAGGCCATCCGCTTCGCAAAGATTATGACGAAAGCCTCAACCCGCTGCGGATGACCAACGAAGAGCCGGTCGATACCACCCAATACATGGAAGTACAGCATGACGGCAGCGTAATTGAAAAACGAGAAACCATCTTCGACGAAGATGAATACATTATTAATATAGGTCCGCAGCATCCGGCAACTCACGGAGTGCTCCGCTTTCGCGTGTCACTGGAAGGTGAGATTATAAAGAAACTGGATGTACACTGCGGATATATCCACCGGGGTATCGAAAAGATGTGCGAAAGTCTGACATATCCCCAAACACTCGCCTTAACCGACCGGTTGGATTATTTAGGCGCACACCAAAACCGCCATGCACTCTGCATGTGTATCGAAAAGGCAATGGGTGTGGAAGTGAGTGAACGTGTACAGTATATCCGCACTATCATGGACGAGCTGCAACGCATTGATTCACATCTGCTTTTCTTTTCTTGTCTGTGCATGGACTTGGGCGCGCTAACTGCCTTCTTTTACGGATTCCGCGACCGCGAAAAGATTCTGGACATCTTCGAAGCAACCACCGGCGGTCGCTTAATCCAGAACTATAATACCATCGGCGGTGTGCAGGCCGATATCGCGCCGGACTTTGTGCAAAAGGTAAAAGACTTTATCGCTTATCTCCGTCCGACATTAAAAGAGTATCATGAAGTCTTCACCGGCAATGTCATCGCACAGGAACGTATGAAAGGTGTAGGAGTGCTCAGTCGTGAAGACGCCATCTCTTTCGGTGCAACGGGGGGAACAGGGCGCGCCAGCGGTTGGGCTTGCGATACTCGCAAACGCCACCCCTACTCTATGTATGGAAAAGTCGACTTCAAAGAAATTGTCCATACCGAAGGCGATTCATTCGCACGCTACATGGTACGTATGGAAGAAATCATGGAAAGTATGAACATCATCGAACAGTTGATTGATAATATTCCTGAAGGAGCATTTCAGCAAAAGATGAAACCGATTATCCGTGTGCCCGAAGGTTCTTATTATGCTGCGGTGGAAGGCAGCCGTGGAGAGTTCGGCGTCTTTTTGGAAAGTCGTGGAGATAAATATCCTTACCGTCTGAAGTTCCGTGAGATCGGAAGAGCACACGTCTGAACTCCAGTCACACTTGAATC
>OOBN01002257.1_pt1 | contig 12070 bp, 7 predicted proteins | sample 1671091 | NCBI WGS metagenome assembly OOBN01 (sample SAMN06348121, study PRJEB24527) | human gut metagenome | biome: human gut; feature: ankylosing spondylitis patient; material: feces | host: Homo sapiens | place: China | collected 2015-10 | reverse complement strand
ATCATCTTTTACAAGCAGTCTTATATTATCTATATCATCTTTTAACAAATCCTCTTGTGACATGAATCTTAATGCGATTTTATATTCATCACTATCCTTCTTTATTTCATAAAATCCATATAAATCAATTAAACGATTATATACATCTTTTAAACTTTTACCTTCCATGACTGCTCCTTTACATTTATCTTATTGACACCAGCTACCAATTTATAAATTTATTTTACAGTATTCCCGACATTTTTCAACATACTTTACATAAATAGTTTTTTTATACAAATGTATTTTCATAAAAAAGCTGTGCGCCAGCCCCAAAGACCAGCACACAGCTTCATATAACTTTTATTCAATTACCTGCATTAAGCAAGCTTCTCAACAGCAAGTGTAACCTTCTCACCGTTGATATCCCACTCTTTCTCAAATCCTGCAGTCTTTCCAGTGATAATATCCTGTGCAAGAACTACAGTCTTAACCTGAGCGGCATTCTTATTAACAATATCAGCTATCTTGTCGTTGCCTGATACATAGAGATTAATCTTATCCATAACCTCGAAACCAGCGTCCTTACGCATAGTCTGAACCTTAGAGATAACCTCTCTTACGAAACCTTCCTCGATAAGCTCTGGAGTTAAGTTAGTATCAAGAACAACTGTGATACCCTTGTCGCTGCTTGCAACAAATCCTTCCTTCTGAGTCATCTCGATAAGAACATCGTCCTTAGAAAGCTCAATAGCCTGACCTTCAACATTTAACTCGAAGCTTCCTGACTCGTTAAGCTTATCCATAGTTGCGTTACCGTCAACCTCTGTAAGAGCTGTTCTGATTGCATTAAGAAGCTTTCCGTACTTAGGTCCGAGAGTCTTCATCTGTGGCTTGAATGAGTAAGATGTAAATGCTCTGACATCATCTGTGTATTCAACTTCCTTGACATTAAGCTCATCAGCAATAATAGCTGTGTAGAACTCATCAAGCTTCCAGTCTGCCTTAATAAACATCTTGCTGATTGGCTGACGGTTCTTGATATTAGTTGAATTACGGCATGCACGTCCGATAACAACTGCGTCTAATACATCATCCATAGTTTCCTCAAGCTTTTTGTCAATGAACTGCTCATTAACCTTAGGGAAGTCGCATAAATGTATTGAAATAGGCGCATTTTTATCAATGCTGCATACAAGATTTCTATAAATGCTTTCTGTCATGAATGGAACCATTGGTGCAGAAATCTTAGCAAGAGTTACAAGTGTTGTGTAAAGAGTCATGTAAGCATTAATCTTATCCTGCTCCATTCCCTTAGCCCAGAAACGTTCACGGCTTCGTCTTACATACCAGTTACTCATGTCGTCTACGAAGCTCTGAAGTGCCTTTGCAGCCTCTGGAATCTTGTAGTTGGACAGATCATAGTCTACTGCCTTGATTGCTGAATTCAGCTTAGACAGAAGCCATTTATCCATAACAGACAGTTTGTCGTAATCTAATGTATATTTTGTTGCATCGAAATCATCGATATTTGCATACAGTACGAAGAACGCATATGTGTTCCACAATGTTCCCATGAACTTTCTCTGACCTTCTACAACGGCTTTTCCGTGGAAACGGTTCGGCAGCCACGGTGCACTGTTGACATAGAAGTACCAGCGGATCGCATCTGCGCCGTATTTCTCCAGTGCGTCGAATGGATCAACTGCATTTCCTTTGGACTTACTCATCTTCTGACCGTTCTCATCCTGCACGTGTCCAAGTACGATAACGTTCTTGTATGGCGCTTTGTTGAAGATCAGTGTTGATATTGCAAGCAGTGAGTAGAACCATCCACGGGTCTGGTCAACAGCCTCGGAAATGAAGTCTGCAGGGAACTGCTTTTCAAATAATTCTTTATTCTCAAATGGATAGTGGTGCTGTGCAAATGGCATAGATCCACTGTCGAACCAGCAGTCGATAACTTCCGGTACTCTGTGCATCTGCTTGCCGCAGCATGGGCACTTGATCGTTACATCGTCGATGTATGGACGGTGAAGTTCGATATCATCCGGGCAGTTGTCAGACATTTCTTTCAGCTCTTCGATGCTTCCGATCGAATGCTGGTGTCCGCACTCACATTCCCAGATATTCAGTGGAGTTCCCCAGTAACGGTTACGGCTGATACCCCAGTCCTGAACATTCTCAATCCAGTCGCCGAAACGTCCCTTACCGATACTTTCCGGGATCCAGTTGATTGTGTTGTTGTTAGCGATCAGATCATCTTTTACTTCTGTCATCTTGATGAACCATGATTCACGAGCGTAGTAGATAAGTGGTGTATCACATCTCCAGCAGTGTGGATAGCTGTGCTCGAACTTCGGTGCATCGTAGAGAAGTCCACGTCCGTCGAGGTCTTTTAATACTTCCGGGTCAGCCTTCTTAACGAATAATCCGGCAAATGGAGTCGTCTCTCCCATGTTACCTTTTTCGTCTACTAACTGTACGAATGGCATGTCATACTTACGTCCAACCTTGGCATCGTCTTCACCAAATGCAGGCGCGATATGAACAACACCGGTACCATCTGTCAGTGTTACATAAGTATCGCATGTAACGAAGAATGCTTTCTTGTTCTGCTTAGAAGCGCAGTCATAAGCACACTGGTATAATGGCTCATATTCTTTGTATTCGAGATCTTTACCTTTGTATGTCTCAAGAATCTCGTATGCTTTCTGTCCTTCTTCTGCAAGTTTTCCAAGTACTGTATCAAGAAGAGCTACTGCCATGTAGTAAGTATATCCGTCAGCAGCTTTTACTTTCGCATAGTCTTCTTCTGGGTTTACGCAGAGTGCGATGTTGGATGGAAGTGTCCATGGTGTAGTTGTCCATGCGAGGAAGTATGCATCCTCTCCTACTACTTTAAAACGAACGATCGCAGAACGTTCTTTTACATCTTTATACCCTTGCGCTACTTCCTGTGCGGAAAGCGGAGTTCCACAACGAGGGCAGTAAGGCACGATCTTGAATCCTTTGTAAAGAAGCTTCTTGTCCCAGATTCTCTTGAGTGCCCACCACTCAGACTCGATGAAGTTGTTATCGTATGTTACATATGGGTCATCCATGTCAGCCCAGAAGCCTACGGTATTAGAGAAATCCTCCCACATACCTTTGTATTTCCATACGCTTTCTTTACATTTCTTGATAAATGGTTCGATACCGTATTTTTCGATCTGGTCTTTTCCGTCCAGTCCGAGAAGCTTCTCAACTTCGAGCTCTACAGGAAGTCCGTGTGTATCCCATCCGGCCTTTCTTGGAACTTCGTATCCTTTCATTGTGCGGTATCTTGGAATCATATCCTTGATAACACGTGTCAGAACGTGTCCGATGTGCGGTTTTCCGTTGGCTGTCGGAGGGCCATCGTAGAACATATAAATCTCGTTGCCTTCACGGTCACGCATACTTTTTCTGAAGATGTCATTGTCTTCCCAGAATTTCTCTGTCTGTTTTTCTCTGTCTACAAAATTAAGATCCGTAGAAACTTTCTTATACATATTTACCTCCATAAAATTAAAACATAGAATTAAAAAAGCTTCCGCCCTGTATAGGACGAAAGCTGTACTTACGTTTATAAACCACCTAACATACCATCATATGTCTTCCCTGTAACGGAGGAATGCCGTCAGTTTTTACTTGGCAGTCAGGCTTTTGTTCACACCCTGAAACCGTTCAAAATCTGCAACTCAGAAGTGATATTCAGATATATCTTACTTGTACCGGACTTCCACCATCCCCGGCTCGCTGCTGCGTTCTGTTATATCCTACTGTCTTCGTCAGCGTTTTTCACATTCCTTATTATATGCAGTAATCCTAAAATCCGTCAAGGGTTTTTACCTTTTTTAATCGGTTTTTCTCCGTATTTTTCATATATTTTCTATTTTTTATCTTCTACGGCGTATAAGCAGCACGATCAGACTGAAGATCAGAATCACCAGTGCTACGCATCCTCCGGCGATCATATATTTTTCTGTACTTGATTTTCCGGCAAATTTTTTCTGTCCGAAATCCCATACTGCTTTTACTTTTTGCAGAAAATTCTTCCAGATACTCTTTTCACTTGATTTTCCACCGTTTTTCTTCGAATCACCGGAATTATCCACATCCTTCGGCTTACTGTCCACACGTTCTTTCCTGGTGCTTACTTTCTGTAAATACTTATCCGTAAATTCTGCCGTTGCACTTCCAACCTGATGGCCGTCATATATATACCGGATCGTTCCCTCTCCGGTATCTTCATCTACATCCGTAATTTCATAATCTATATCTTTGTATGATACATCCTTCGGCAGGATCACATGTCCGTCCTCCAGCGGCTGATATTCATTTCCGCCTGTCTGCACGGATTCTGTATCCTCACTTCCATCTGACTGTGCCGATACAGCACTCTGGCTATCCGCAGCCGATATAAATTTCTCTACTTCATCCGGTTTCTTCTCATCTGCCACCTGGATCTTCTGGAAATTGTTAAATGCATATTCGAACAGATTCTTCGTATCCGGATATATATTCACACCATGTGTCCGAAGTACGACACATACCAGTTTCATATTGCCATTATCGGCCAATGTGATCAGCGTAGATAATGCATTCGATGTATATCCTGTCTTTCCTGCAACCGCATACTGGTAATAATTTTTATTTTCTTTGATCAGCATCTTATGATGCTGTGGAAATACATGTTCTTCCGTCGTATCGGATGCCGGGATCTTATAACTCTGCTCCTGGCAGATCTTCAGGAATTCCGGATAGCGCCAGATCTCTCTGCCGATCAAAGCCATATCGCGCGCACATGTATAATGATTGTCATCATGAAGCCCGTTCGCATTGACGAAATTGGAATTATTGCCGCCAAGACTTTTACATTCTTCGTTCATCTGCTGGATGAACCAGTTGTAATCATGTCCGGCATTTTTCCCGACATTTTCCGCCACCGCATAAGCTGCTTCATTCGCTGAGGCAAGCAGCGTCGCATATAATGCCTGTTCCAGCGAGATCACATTACCTTCTTTTAATCCAACCGAAGAATCTCCCGGCTGCATAAAAGATATGCAGTCATTGGAAAATGTTACCTTGTCTGACAGATTGCCGTATTTTAAAGCAATAAGACTGGTCAGGACTTTTGTGATACTTGCCGGGTACTCATGTTCATCAATATTTTTCGCATATAAGATGCTTCCTGTTCCCGCATCCATCACGATTGCAGCTTCACCGTATGTGCCCGGTCCTTTTGGCCAGTTCTTCCAACCGTTCGACTGGATCTCCATCTTATAGGCATCTTCTTCTGCCTTCTTTTCCCGCTCTTCCGGCGTCATGTCTTCTTCTTTTTTCTCTTCCTTCTTATTGGAATCATCTTTTGATGCGTCTGCCGCCTGACTGCTCTCACTGCCGCCAGGTTCCGCATATACTTTCTGGCTTACCGTTCCCGGTATTACTGTAAATAAGGCCAAGATCAATATTATAATCCTGGCCACAACTTTCTTGCTCTGTTTCATTATACTCGCCCGTTTACTGTCCCCTTATATTCATCTTTTGTAAATCACTTTAATATAACAACTGCTCGATCTTCTTTTTATTCGCATCAAAATCAACCTTCAGTACCTGCATACCCTCATAAGTGATATCTGTATACGTTCCGTCCTGTGGAATGCATGTCTGCTGCATCTTCAGATCGTCTACCGACAGAACATCTTTTGCCATAGAGTACATCTCCGATACACTCATATTCGTCTTTACATGATTTACAGCGTAATTGATCAGAGGCAGTAATGCGCTTGGATCCTTCTTCTCCATAATCTTACGGTAGATTCCATACATTACACTTCTCTGACGTCTTGTTCTTTCAAAATCATTGCCCAGTGTACGGTTTCTCGCATGCGCAAGTGCCTGGGATCCGGTCAGTGTCACATCTCCGGCCTGAATATCCGGCATACCATTCTCTCTGTAATAAGCAGCCTCTTCTTCACTGATGAATACGGTCACACCGCCAATCTCATCGATTACATTTACCAGATCATCAAAGCTGATCGTAATATAATTCTGAATATCAAGATCATATGTCTTATTGATCGTGTTGATCGTAAGTCCCACTCCGCCGTATGCATAAGTATGGCCCAGACGGCTCTTTCCATGTCCGTCAATATCAACCAGCGAGTCTCTCAGGAATGAGATTGCTGTTGATTTTCCTTCTTTTTTGTTAAAGGATACCATCATCATACTATCAGAACGTCCCCGGTCCGCATCCGGATCTCTGGAATCCGTACCTACCAGAAGGACATTATATACATCCTTGTCTTTTCTCTTTTCTTTGGCGATCTTAACCTTCTTTGCATTCGGATCTACTTTGTCTGCCGACACAACCCCTACAGAGTCCCCGTAGAATTTCCACCAGATCGACCCGTAGATACCGCCAATCAGCAATACGATCAATAATATTATAATTCCTGCAATCTTACGTTTTTTGTGTTTTCGAAAAAACTTCATCTGTCGGTGTCCCCCTAGTCCTTGATCACACGGCCAAACTTGTCCGTCGAACCTTTTTCCATCTTGCCATAGTGACCGTAAGCTCCGTATTTACCATAACTTCCGTAGTGGCTTCCATAACTGCCGTAATTGCCGTAACGTCTGTATCCATAGCCGTATCCTTGTCCGCCGGATGAATTATCACCATTGAACACATATCCCAGCATATCGATTCCACTTAATGCAAGGCTTTCTACGCCTTCTCTGATCTCGCGAAGCTTCGTATAATCATAGCGGATCACATAAAGGGCCGCATCTACATATTTGCCCAAAAGCGGTGCATCTGCCAGAAGTTCGGATGGCGCAGTATCCAGGATGATAATGTCATATTTTGACTTCAGAGCTTTGATCAGTGCTCTCATATGTTCGCTTCCTATCAACAGCGAATTCTCTCCATCCGGTGCGCCGCCGAAAATGACATGAAGGCTTCCGTTCTCATTCGTTCTTTCCTTCGGAAGCTTTACATTGGTAATTGCTTCAGATAACGGCACTTCTTTCTTAAGAACCGAGCCAAGTCCCGGATGTGGTTCCTGCTCGTTCATCACTCCTGCAATCGAAGGATTTCTAAGATCACAGTCGACCAGCAGTACTTTCTTTCCCTGCTGTGCAATGGAAATTGCCAGATTCGCCGAAAGTGTCGTCTTACCTTCTCCCGGGATCGAACTCGTAACAAGCAGGGTCTGGTATTCCTTTTTCTCCACATCTTTCATAATACGGATACGAAGCTTTCTTATCGCTTCCAGATAACTCATGGAGATTCTTTCATTTAACAGGCTCACTGAATTATAAAATGTCTCTTTTTTACGCTTTTTCGTGCGGACATACGGGATACTTCCCAGATCCTGCAGATTGATATTCTTCTTCAGATCCTTTCTTGACTTCACAGTCCTTCTGGAAAGCACATACAGCAGAAGAATCACACAACCTATGATCGCACCTTTTAAAGCTCCACGCTTGTAAGATCCACGTATAACCTCCACACGTTTGGTATCTGTCGGGATACCGGTCTCATCCAGAATCGTAAGCTTGGTCTCTCCAAGTACGAATTCCGCAACTTTCGGATAATTCTTTATGACTGATTTTAACGTCTTATATGCCATCTGCGGATCATTTCCCGATACGGATATTGTCAGAAGATTCGTTCCGTCATCCGCTTTAACATCGATCGATCCCGGCATAGAATCAAGCCCCATGTCCTCAGCAACTACATCCTTCAGTACACCACTGGTAAGAATATACGGGAACACTTCCGCCATCTGCTGGGCAGACTGTGCATTCACATAGTCCATGCCGCCGACAGATGTCACCGACACTGTTGCCGATGCCACATATTTTGACTGATAACTGGTACTCACCGAGAAATAAGACTGTACTGCGCAAATAATTATAAGCCCGATGAACAGCCACCACAGCCTCTTCACACCATGATAAACATCCAACATAATATTCGTCAGATCAATCTTCTCAGGCGCATCTACACGTTCACTTCCTGATTTGTCTCTATAATCGCCCATATACTCTACATTCCTTTACTTCTTCCATAATTGCCGTAACGTCCGTATTTGCTGTATTTACCATAATAATGTCCCACCGGACTGTCCACCAGGCCGGAGAACGATCTTACACCGTTCAGTACAACTCCCAGTACCTTACCTTCCTTGTCACGGAAAGCGTCCATTACTTCATTGATGTCTTCAGCCAGCATATAATTCTGCTTTGCCACGATCATAACCGCATCTGCACAATGTGCAAATATCTGCGCATCTCCGATGATTCCTGCCGGTGGTGTATCAATGATCACATAATCCACAAATTTCCTGCATGCCGTCATCAGCTTATAAAACGAATCCGAGTTAAGCATCTCTGTCGATGAGGAATAGCAGTTCTTTCCACCCATGAACAACATATGCTTTCTGGTACACGGAACCATGACATCCGCAAGAGATCCGTTTCCTCTCAGATACTCTCCCAGTTCATTCTCCTCTTTTGGCTCCATACCAAAGATCAGGAACTGCGACGGTCTTCGGATATCACCATCTACCAGCAGTACCCTCTTGGACTGTTCTGCCAGCGTGATCGCCAGATTGGCGGCAACCGTAGATTTTCCTTCATTTTCAGATACACTGGTTACCACGAGGACTTTCTGTTCATTCTTTGCCATCCGGTATTCTACCTTGGCCGCCAGTTTCTTATAACTTTCCACGAACCGGAAGCTTGCTACCGGATCATCAACCAGGATCGCTTTTTTCTTACGCCGGAATATATCCCGAATCGTCTTATATTTCCATTCATAACTGATGGCTCCGAGACTTCTGGCATCCAGCTTCTTCTCGATCTCATTCTCCTGTTTAATAGTATTCTTCATATAAGAAAACAGTCCGAGGAGGATGAGCACCAGTGCTCCTGCCACAAGTCCGCCCTTCTTAGCCTGTCCGCCTGCATCCAGCGGATTATCCGGTGTATACGGAATCTTCGGCTCCTCCAGCACATCCATAACCGCACTGCCCACGGTATACAGCGATACGCTGCTGTAGTTGTCCATGACCGTACGGATAATGTCTATGGACTCCTTCGGTGTATCCGCCGTCACACTTAAGACCAGCATATTCGTCCCTTCCAGCACCTTCGCATGGATATCTGCATCCAGCTCCTCTACTTTCAGCTTCTCACAGATCTTTTTCTCCATGATGTTACTTTTTAATATCTTCTCGAATGTCTTCGCCATTGTGTTGGCCGAGCTCAGATTACTGTACGCATTCGCATCGCCTCTGGATGCCACCACAAATGTCGCCTGCGTTGTATACTCCGGAACATACCTGCTGCTTACAACTACATAAGTTAACAACGCTCCCGCAATTGCCCCCAGGATGATCACCCACCAGTTGGACACTATATCATGCACAAGAGTATACGGATCCAGGTCAGTATCCATAAATGCCGGCATGTCATTTCTATTATTACTTTCCATCCTGTGTTACCTCCTGATCCTGTACCACAACGAATAACTTTGTCACCGCAGTCGGTGCTCCTTCTGCCGTATAAAAATATTCCACCGGATAAACCCCTGCCTTGGAATAATCCACTTCTGATTTCACACTGATCGCTTCTCTTGTACCTGCAAGAGCCTCTCCGTCATCCGCATACGTATATGTTGCACCATTCATCTCCATACCTTTGACATAAGACATCGGATCGATTTCATGTCCTACTGTTGTATATGCGATATAATCCGATAATACCGGATATTCTTTCATCTGCTCCTGTCTGTCACCGGATTCTGTTACGGTCACTTCGAGAGGCACTGAACACACATCACCCGCACTGTTACTTACCTGTACGGTCACTTTGTAAATTCCTGCAGCTGCATTATACATACCATCATCCAGACTGGTACGTATCTGACTGGTCAGGTCACCATCAAGACAATCTTCCGCCGTCATATTCTCCGTAAGGTTCGCCTTTGACAATTCCGTTGTCGAATATCGAAGCGGAGCGGTCAGATGGATCTTCGGCGGGGTGTAATCTTCGTACTGCACAGTTCTTTCCAATGTTCCTGCCTGGTTCGCCTTATCGAATACCACATAAGTAATGGTACGTTTGCCCGGCGCAATAAAATGTGACATCGACGCGATACGTACAGACGATGTCAGGTCGCCGTCACGGTTGTCTTCTGCTTTGACACCTTTCAGAAGTGCTTTCTTCTGCTTCTTCTGATCGGTCTGCACACTCAGTGTCACCGTCTTATCCTTGCATGTGATCACCGGCGGTGTATGGTCTTCCAACATCTTGGACTTCACAGTATATCCGGCAAATATGACACAGGATGCCACAAATATCAGGCATACTGCTATTTTTAGTCTCCTCATAATTCTTCTCCTTTATTGTTAATATAGCTGTTGCCGTCCGGAATACGGGACCGGTTCTAATCTCAGGATTTCCCGGTTGTCACAGATCCTTGCCGGATTATACTGAAACAGCACATCCAGATGGTTCTCGGAATACTCCCGGCTCAGTTCTTCATACACATCCATCATATACGGCGTCCTCTGAAGCGGGCTGTGTGCATCACTTGCGATCACAGAGATCAGATTATGCCGCAAGAGACTGTCGGCCGCACGTTTCGGCCCTCCCCCGAATCTTCCGAGGAAGCTTCCCTTATTCGCCTGGATCACATATCCTTTTCTGAACCAGCGGTACGCGATCTGCGGATAATCCTGTATAAATTCATACCTTTCCGCATGGGCAATCACCGGTCTGGCTCCGACTTCCTTAACTCTCTTCAGAATAGCCTCTGCAAATTCCGGGTCTTCATCAAATGCAAATTCCATCAGAATATACCGGCTCTGGTTAAGCGGCATGATCTTTTGATTCACGATCAGCTCCGGAAGGTCTTCTGTCGAAAATACTTCCATTCCCGGCAGGATCTCTATCGGGATCTTCTCTTTTCTGACCGCTCTGACCACACTTTCATATCTGTCAATATATTCTCTTCCGAAATAGTTCCCATACATTCCCGGGATATTGCAATGCGGGGTCGCTATAATCCTGTTCACTCCACTGTCTGCTGCCATACGTGCCATCTCCAGCGTATCATACATATCTTCGGCTCCGTCATCAATCCCCGGGAGTATATGCGCATGTATATCTATCATCTCATCATCCTTTGTAATTTATAGTCTTTTTTATTATATCATTTTCAAATTATGGAGTAAAGAAAACGATACTTACTATTTCATTACTATTTCTTACTTGTCTCCTTCAGATATCTGACCGTTGCTTCTGTGTATCTGCACAGATATTCCGGTACGCCGTCTGCTTTTCCAGTCTCCGCAATTGCCGCTGCCACACAAGTGTTACATACCTTTCTAAGCTTACAACTACTGCATCTGGCCGAAATTCTAAGACTCTCTGTTCCTTTTTTCGTAAGCTCCCACGCTTTCTCAAACTCCACATCCCGAAGCGGTATACTTGGCTTATCCAGTACCACACAGGAACGCATCTCGCCCTGCCAGTTCACCACAAAAGAACTCTTACCGGCACGACACGCCATCTGTCCCGGAACTGCCTCTCCTTCCGGAGTATTCTCTGCTTCGTCTAATTGGATCTTGCGGTATTGGGCAAATACTTCTTCTCCCATCTCTCTTTGCAAAACTTCCACTCTCGCTTTTGCCGCCATCTCCGGATCCAGTCTGGCCTGATTATTATACGCATGATTTCGTTCTCTCACAGACGGATACATATAAGTATCGATCCTCACCGGAGCATCCAGTGATTCACCAAGCTCTATGATCTTCATCCTGTCATCCACATTCGCCTTTGCAAGACTTCCATTCACTTTCACATCAATGTTCCTCTCACGCAAAAGCCGGATGCCGTTCACCGCCTTATCGAATCCTCCCGGATAGTGGCACAAACGCTCATAGGTCTCATTGCTTGCACCATATAATGTAATATTGATTCTTCTTGGTTTATTTTCCGCAAAAAAATCTGCCCACGCCTCATCGATCAGCGTTCCATTCGTATTAATCGTAAT
>OOBN01002250.1_pt1 | contig 12120 bp, 24 predicted proteins | sample 1671091 | NCBI WGS metagenome assembly OOBN01 (sample SAMN06348121, study PRJEB24527) | human gut metagenome | biome: human gut; feature: ankylosing spondylitis patient; material: feces | host: Homo sapiens | place: China | collected 2015-10 | reverse complement strand
TTACATAAATTCATCTTTTCTTCTTTGCGGTATATATAATCATATACTGCTCCTAGTTCATCTGCTTCTTGTATAAATCTACCTATCCAAATGCAAGTATCAAAAACTTCTTTTCCAACTGGCATACCATAGCATGCTACCATCTCTATGACCACTTTTTCATATTCTGCATATCTCATGTGAAGAAGTAGCTCTTCGTTTTGAATTTTCTCTTTTTTTACTATCTTGTATGTTTCACTGTCTACAACACAATATGCACTCTCTATATTTCCGTGGATCTATTGCTAATATTTTCATCTTTTATCTCCAATTCTTCAGTTAAATACTGATATGTATATTTAGGATTATTTTTCCTTTGTTTTAATTCTTTTAAATTTTTCAACGCTTGTATTAAATCTTTTTCTATAAACTTGTTTTTATATTTATCAATAAAAGTATTTTTCAATGACACTACTACATCTATTTCATCTTTTACTTTTCTTCTTTCTCCCCTTACATATTTCAATTGTTTTACTATTTTACATGCTCTAACTGCATCTATATTATGATTTTCTATATAATGCAGTAACTCATCTTGTTTAATATCCCAAATACTTTGTTGATTTCTTAACTCTGATAGTCTTTTATCTATATCTTGAAAGAGTGTTAATGTGTATTTTAAAATATCTTCTATTTCCATATTCTCTCCTGTTTATCTAACTCTAATTTAATTTGTTCCCCTTTGGTACCCGTAACATACTTGCACTGTTTAACTCCTCGAAAATAAATGTTTTCTAATTGCTGACATCCGTCTACATAGTCCATATTTCAGTGCTTTTGCACAGATACCGTTCTAATTGTGGATAATTATAATTCATAGGCTAGTCCTCAAATATAGTGTTTTCATCCACTTGTGAATTGTCAGTTATTTTAATTGTCATTTTGGGATTAATTTTTAATATCAATTCTGCTTCTTTGGCGTTAAATGGTAAAAAAACCGAACTATAATTTGTTATACTTTTTAAATATTCCCCTTGTTTCACAAATATTGCCTTATCTTTTAGCTCTAATCCATCTCTTAGAGAATATATATATGCTCTTCTTCCAACAAAGTTTATCTCTTTGTTTTTGTATTCTGTATATTCATTAGTAAAACTTTTATAGATCTCATTAAATTCAGTTTTTAACTCATACAAAAATCTTGGAACATCCTCTTCTATGTAAGATTTTATTATTTCATTTCCAAAAACTGTTTTGGGTTTCCCATCACAAATTATATGTATTAATTTATTTGTAAAGTCTTTCTCTGGAATATATATTAGCGGATGTGAAAACGTATTTGTTTCTATTTTGTATCCTCCGCCTTCCATTTCGTGCAAATATCTCATATTTATAACAAACGTATTCCCTATTTTTCCTATTTTGTTGTTAGGTTCATTAAGTTTTGCATAGCATTCATCTTCCTTGTATTTCCTTTTAAACTCATTATATTTAATTGCTCTACTTGTATATCCTGTAATATTTTCTTTTCTTCCATATTTACAATTTTCCCCTATTCTTCCTGCGCAAAAACATTTTCCTTTTTTATAGAAACTACATTCTTTATATTTTTCGCAATATGTTATATCTGCATTTAACGCTGTTTCTCTTCCTCCAAAAATACTTTTTCCACCATATAAATCAACATTTATTTTTCCCATAACAACCTCCTAATAAATTCTTGAAATATGATTCATATTTAGGGCTTCAAATCCCTTTAGCGTTCTTTCGTAAACTGCTACTGTTTTGCCCGTATATTCGCATTTCTTTTTGTCTATTGCTTTAACCATTCCCATATCTGCTAATTCTGACAAGCGTGGTGCGGTGTAATTCCTTTCCGTGCTAGGAGTAAACCCTAAATCAAATAACTCCACAGCTAACTCTTTAGCCGTTTTAGGCTTGTCTAATCTATTCAATATCTGTATGTATCTTATTTTTGTTTTATCTTGTATATCATCAAATGACATTTGTCTTGTCTTTGCTGTTATTGTATTCATTTGTGGTTCACTCCTTCCTTACAAACCTAATTCTTTTAAGGTGTATTTCTTGTTTACTTCCATTCCTTTATACATGCTGTTATCTGTTATGTATGGAAAAACTAGTTTATCATTGTCCTCACAAACTATTCTTATATAGGGATTTATCTCCGTTATTTCTTTTTTCTTTTGTATAAATTGTATTCTTTTTCTGAATGGTCTAATTACCTCTGTTAAATATCTTTTTTCTACTTCATCTAATATTTCTTCTTTTCTCTCAAATAATGTTTCGTATTTGACTGGTCTTTCGACTTTGACTATGTCGTACTCTTCCTCTCCATCTACATCTTTCAAATCTTCTGTGTAATATCTTAATGGTGCAAAGAGATAGTTTCCATACAATTTATCTTTTCCATACAATTTATCTCCAGATACAATTTTCTTTAGTCCCTTTCTGTCTGTAACTATATCTCCATCCTTTAAGTCTAATTTTGTGAATTTTACTTTTGTAAATTCATCTTCTCCCATCCACCATAATTCGTTTTCTTTAAGTGAACTACATGTATAGTCTCTATCACTAATTTCCTCTATTTTTACAATTTCTCCAATATTAAACCCATGTCCATGTCTTTTGGCTATTACTCTTACTTTATCTCCAACCTTAAATTTCATCTTATTTTTCCTCCTTCATATTTGCATATAAGCTGTCCAAATTTTCATAACTTCTTTGACTATAGTCGTTATATGCTGTTTTCTTTAAACTGTTCGTCTTTTTCTCATCATTGTACTTTCCCTCAAGTACATTAGTTGCTTTATCAATCCTCATTAAAAAGTCAAAATCTGCTTTCCAGCCATTATCATTCTTTCCTATAAGGAAATTCGTTGAATTGGCTATTTTGCATATATTTTCAAATTGTCCCTCTGTAAATTCTTTAAGAAAATTATCTATTGCTTTTTTTCGCTTTTCAGTCAATTTCTGTACCTGTGGCAAGTTTGTGCAATAAGTATTATATATTTCGGCTATTTTCTTCCTATTCTCTTCTTTTATATTCTTATTATCTTCTATTCTTTTCTTATTAGGAACGAGGGCTCGTCGATTATTCGTCGAATGTTCGTCGAATAATAATTGCATTGTATCTTTATCATATTCTGGTATCTTACTCTGACTTGGTCTATCTATCTTTTGAAATTCATTCCAGCTTAAAAGGCTATAATAACTGCTTCCGTTACAAGAATATAGAACTATGGACATATTAGAGCTTATCTCTGATAAGGTTTTATCTATATCGGTACTTCTAATATTTTCTTCGTAAGGGAATAATGTAGACTTTAAATATACTGGATTACATCTTCCTCTACCTTCGTCATCAGCAAGAGAGAATAATCCTATAAATACTATTTTTGCTAAAGTAGATAATTTTCCAAAATCTTCACTTTGCCAAATGCTAGGATCTATCATCCTTTTTCTTGCCATTAATTTCTCCTTTCGTTAAATTACAGAAGACATAGAAACCTTATAAGAATTTTATAAGTATATGTTTCTATGCCCTCCTTTCATAAATAATTTTTTCCATATCTTTTCATAAATTCTTCTTTTGTTTTGTTATAATGTTCTTGCCAAGCTTTTTGAGCTTCTGCTTTTAACCATTCCCATTTTTTAGGGTTCAAATGTATCGAGTCATTGCTTGTCCTATGCATATAAGGTGTTATAAATATTACTAGTCCATCTTGAATAGATTTGTCTCTGTTTCCTGTTCTACCTTCAAAAACTTCATGCCTTTCACTTCCAGCAAATCTTTCTGTTGAATAAAATGAATTTTGAGGCATTATGCTATATTCTTTCATTTTCTACCCACTTCAATCTTGCAACTTCGTTAGGTGTTAATGTGCATATTCCTTGTTGTTGTGCTTCTTGTATTACACCATCTAAAAGTATCTTAAATTCGTTTTTATCCATTTGAGAACTGCCTTCGTATACTTTATATATCTTGAAATTTACACCGTTTATTTGGGTTTCTCGTTCAAATTCGTAATATTTAAAAAACTTTGATACATCAATATCAGCTCTTATCGTTACTAGCATTGATTGTGAATAGTCTTTTATCATCTTTAAATATGTATCTTCTTTAGATAATCGCATTTTATTTGCTATTTCATTGATTAAACTCCACATGTAAGCATTTTGTGTTAGAGTTCTTTTTTCTTTGTGCTCTTTAACTTCAAATAACTTTTCTCTGTTTTGATTAAATAACCATTTAACTAATGCCTCTGCTGTTCCTATCATCATCTGCCTCCAAATTAAAATGGTAAATCATCTGAATTATTTATCTCAAAATCATCTGTAGCTTGCACCTCGTTTTGTGTTGCATCTTTTTTGTCCCCAGCAAAATATGTTTCTTCTGCTATTACCTCTGTTACATAGTGCTTTATGCCTTTGTCATCATCATAGTTTCGTGTTTGTATTCTTCCTATTACTCCAACTTGTTGACCTTTCCTAAAGTATTTACTTACAAATTCTGCTGTCTTATTCCATGCAACGCAGTTTATAAAATCAGCTTGTCTTTCTTCTCCTTGCTTAACAAATCTTCTATTTACTGCAAGTGTGAAACTTGTTACTTGTGTGTTTGTACTTTGTGTATATCTTGTTTCTGGATCTTTAGTTAGTCTCCCTAATAAAATTACCTTATTCATGTTGTTTTGCCTCCTTTGCTTTTTTTATTGCTTCTAATATTTTTACGTATTGACTTGCTGTTAGATCTATTGTTTTTGAGATTTTATAATTCTTTTGTAGCAACTCTTCAACATTCCAGCCCATTTCCTTCATCATTGCTTCTACTTTTTTTGCATCTGCTTCACTGATTTTGTTGTCTGTAACACTACTTTTCTTTGTTGATTGTTCTGGCGTTTCACTGTCTGGATCCTTCATTTCATCTGTTGGAATACAGAATACTTGAAATAGTGCATATTTCATTGCAATTGCCATTGCCTTGTTTGTTGCTTTATCTCCACTATCCATTCCTTCTCCAATCGTGATTGCCTCAACACTACTTCCATCTTCTGCATAAAATTTATATTTTATTTTGCATATTGAGTAGATTAAATTTCCACCTTTAGAAGTTGTTCTTTCTTCTCTCGTTTGCTCTAATATCTCTGGTACTATAAAAACTTTATTCTTGGCTAATAGTGGTTGTAATGCATTCATAACATCATCTATTCCTCTATACATAAAGCCTTGAGTTTTATTTCTTTGAGTTTTTCCTATACTCGGAACCTCTTCCATAATTTTCGTTATACTTTGATATATATTCATCATTTAATACTCAACCTTTCTCCTCTTGGCTCCAAATGAGCAAAAGGTAATTTCTTGCCTTCTTCTAATGCTTGTCTTATTTTGTCTGTGTCATTTTCTACTACTGTTTTTGTGTATTCAGCGGGTACTTCACTATCTATTGTTAATGCTTGCTTTCCGCCATTCTTTGCTATACTAAAACTAAATAAATTAGTTGCAAATCTTGTCTTTCCTGTTTCTTTCATTGCATTAAATAAATTGCTTTTTAATGCTTTTACTCTATTTTCAAATACCTTAGCACTTTCAGATAATCTTTGAGCTTCTTCTTTTCTAGCTTTTGCTTTTGTTTCTAGCTCTTTCATAATCTTTGCATAATTGTCTGCTTTATCTTCTATATCTCCTTCTATACTTTCCAATGTATCTAGTACCATTTGCTCGTCTACATCGTCTTGATATAGCATATTTAATACTTCATCGTAATTCTTTGTTAATTCATATATGTTACTCATTACATACCCTCCATTTCATCAAAAACTCTATCTTCATAATCTCTGTCTGCTTCTTCAAGCTCATATTCGTATCTTGCTTGTCTTTCTTCTGAATCTGTTGTTTCTATTATGTAACCATTTACTATTCGTACCATTTGACTTTCCTTTCTAATTCTTGTATAATTAGTACAAGAACATTTATTTATGTGTTTTGTTGAGTTAGTAATTGCTGTCGAAATCTTTTACTAGCTCTTTAATTTTGTTTAAAATACTTTTTTCATTGTTGTAACTATTGCTTTCAGCTAGATTCTTAATTCTTTTAACTAATTCTGAAAGTTCTTCATTATTGAATCTTAAATCTTTGTTTTCGTTATATAATGTCTTATTTTCTTCTTGCCATTGATGTATTTCTGCTCTTTGTCCGTCTATAAGTTTGTCTCTGTTAGCAATTTGTTTTGATTTTGTTTCTATGACTTCCTTTAAATGTCTCTTTCTTTCAAACATACTATTTCACTCCTTTCTTTAATTCTTTTAATCTTAATTTTAGCTTTGCCATTGTTACCACATGCCATATGTAGCATTTATCTAGCTTGTCCATTCTAAAAATCCTCCATTATTATTTTGTCTGCTATTTTACAGCCTTTTCTATATAAGCTAATGCCTGTTGTTCTAAACACTACAACTTGTACTATTAAAAGTATTCCTGCAACTTTTATAGCTTGTACTAAAAAGTAAAGTATAAAAAATGCTATTTCAAATAAACTATACATATTTATCATCTCCTTTCTAAACTAATATTGATTTGGCTTTTTCTAATTTTGTTTCTGCTTCTATAGCTCTTTTATAAATTGCTTCATATTCTTGGCGAGAAACTCCTCCGTTTTTATATACTTTTACTTTATACTGATTGTCTGTTGTAAAGCCTTCTAGCTCGCCTTTTAGTAATTGCTTTTTTACTTCTGCCTCTCCTATACCTGTTTGTTTAGCATATGCTCTTGCAGATAAGTAGAAAAATGGTACTTCTTGCATTTCTTCACTTCCTTTCCTATCTTTTCGTGTCTACCCATGATATAATGATAACGAAAGAGAGGTTGTTATGGAATTATTGTATGGTAATCAACGAAAAGCATTAAAATTTATTTATAAGGCATATAAACAAAAATCAACAACTACAAAAGTTAAGCTTTCTAAATTTCTTAATCTTAACTTTCAAGAGACTTCTCAAGTATGTCAAGAATTAAAGAATAAAGGTTTTATTAGCTTGGTCGGTGTTAATTTTGATCCCAAAATTACTCCAAATGGAATCGAATATTTTTCTATTGAAACTAGAGTTTCTCTAGAAGCTGTTTTAAATTCAATTGTATGCCCTATTATTGTATCTGTAGTTACCACCCTAATAACTTTACTGTTATCAAACTAGTTATTACAGATATCGGTATTTCTACGAAGAACATTCTTTTCATAGGATGTTCTTCCATCCATTTTAAAAACTTGATTATTTTTTCTCCCATACTTCCCTCCTATTGTTTTTCATTTTCTGAAAGTTCATTCTTAAAAAAAATTTTCTCAACTTTGCATTTTAAAAACTTAGATATTTCCAATGCTTCATTTACTGAAAACTTTACATCTCCATTCTCTTTCTTAAAATAATTACATGGAGATTTATTGATAACCTGTGCCATATCTTCAATTGTATAGCCTTTTTTCTCTCTTATTTCTTTTAATCTTTCATACATTTATCTTCCCTCCTTTCAGTTTCTGAATGTATTTTATTTCATTAACTGAAATTTGTCAATACTTTTTTTAAAATTTTTCAATATTTTTTTCATTTACTGAAAAGTAGTTTGATTTTTTCATAAAATGAAAGTATAATAATGGTAGAAAGGTTGGTATTATTATGAATTTTGGAGAAAGAATTAAACAATTGAGATTGGAACATCAATGGACGCAAGAATATGTATGCGAAAAATTAAATATATCTTCTGGTGCCTTGTCCAGATACGAAACAGGCATGTATGAACCTAAGTCTTTAGAGTTAGTAAAAGATTTTGCCAAATTATTTGATGTTTCAACTGATTACCTTCTTGGAAAGTCTGATGTTCGCAATCCAGAAAAAGTGAATATAAATGATGCTGACGTTGCTTTTGCAAGTGGAGTAAAAGCATTAAATGAAACTAATAAAATGATAATAAAAAATACTTTGGAAGCATTACTTGCTAAACAAGAGCAAGACAACAAAAATACAGAGGATAAATAAATGAATATAGATTATATTGAAGATTTAATAAATAGAGAAAATATCAATTTAGTAAATACTTATTTAGAAGATTCTGCTGGAGCATATATCAATTATAAAAAATTAAATGTAATTATATATGATACTACTAAAATCAAATCTTCTACTTATAAAAAGGAAGTTCTTGCCGAAGAATTACGGACATTATTACTATGATGCTACTTACAAATTTAATTCTGATATAGAATTTATTAATAAGCAAGAATATAAAGCAAAGAAATATTCATATAATATGCTTGTTTCATTTGAGAAGCTAAAATTAGCAATAAAAAATCGGAATTAATGATTTATATAGTTTAGCAGATTATTTCGAAGTTACAGACGATTTTATGACGAAAGCACTTGATTTTTATACAAATAAATATGGAGAATTTACAAAAGAAGCATTAATTTATTAGTGTTTCTTTTTTTAGAAAGGATTTAATATGGCTAGAAAGACAAATTGTACAAAAAATGGTACTGAATATTACAGATTACACAGAAAGATAAATGGAAAATATGAAGATTTTTATGGTACAAATAAAAGTGAAGCCGAAGAAAAATTTTTTATGCGAAAAAAAGAAGTTGAAGAAGGATTATTACAATCTAAAGATATCTCTATTGAAGATTTAATGCATAGCTGGTTATTTCAAATTAAAAAGAACGAACTAAAGCCTTCCTCTTTCCAATCCTACGAAGGAACTTTTAGAAACTACATAAAAAACTCGGATATTTCAAATATAAAAGTATTTAATACTAAATCGATACAAATACAAGAATACTACAATAAACTTGGAAAAACAAAATCATACTCACAAATAAAGAAATTACATAAGTTATTAAAGCAATTTTTTATTTATTCTGAAAACGAAGGATATATTGCAAAGAATCCATGTAACAATCTTACTATTCCCAATAAGCAGCCTAAAGAAAAAGAAGACAGCATAGAATATTTTAACGAAGAAGAAATTGAAAAATTAAAGACTGCCTTTAAAAATAATAAATTTTACAATCTTATACTACTTGCTTTAGGGACAGGTTTAAGACAAGGTGAATTGTTAGCTTTAAAGTGGGAAAATGTAAATCTTAAAGATAAGTATATCGAAGTAAAAGAAAGCGTGAAAAAAGTATATATCTTCGATTCCGATGGAAATAAAAAACTTGAAACAATCTATCAAAAACCTAAAAGCTTAACTTCCATTAGAAAAGTGGACTTACCGAATAAGATCATTGATATGTTGTCTAATATGGATAGATCTACAGTATTTGTCTTTGAAGATGAAAATGGCAATCCTTATTCCGCAAAAACACTTTTTGGCAATTGGAAAAAAGTATTAAAAACTAATAATATCCCATATAAGAAATTTCATTCATTAAGGCATACTTATGCTACTATGCTTTTAACAAAAGGTGTAGACTTAAAAACTGTTCAGGACTTAATGGGACATTCGGATATAACTATTACTCAAATTTATTTACATGTACTGCCTAAAACAAAATCTGATGCAGTTAATAGATTAAATGAATTATTGTAACCCCAAAGTGGGAAAAAAGTGGGAAATTTAAAAATAGAGTAGTAAGGATTTTTCTTCAAATCCTTACTACTCTAATGTTTCTCTATTGTGGTGACCCCTACGGGAATCGAACCCATGATTCGGCCTTGAGAGGGCCGCGTCTTAACCGCTTGACCAAGGGGCCATTAAAAATTACCTATTTAATATATCATTTTTCATAAATTAAGTCAACTAGTTCGGGCTAATTTTTATGAATAATTTTTGTTTTCTTGCCAGATATTTTTATATAAGTAATTTTATTTTTTATTTATATACACATTTCCAGTATTTCTTTTAGTCTTACATCTTGTTTTGTTAAATATAAATATCCAATTAAAGCCTCAAATGCTGTTGCATAGCTATATTCTTCTACTGTAGCATTTTTAGGCACATGATGATTTTCTGCATTTCTACCTCTTCTGACTATATCTTTTTCATCATCAGTCAATTTATCTTCAATTTTATGTAATATTTTTACTTGAGCATCAGCTTTAACATATTTTATTGCCTCTATATGTAACATATGTGGTTTTAGTTTTGTAGTATTAGTTAAGTGTGTTCTAACTAACAATTCAAACACACTATCGCCAACATATGCCCATGTTAATGGAGATAACGTATTAACTTCTGCAATTTCTCTTTTTCTTTCTATTAATTCTATCACTTTTTCCTCCATTTACTCTGCCATTTCCAATGTAATTCTGCCTAAATTTCCACTTCTAAAGTCATCTAATATTATTCTTGAAACCTTGTCAAAATCTATATCATTTCCTTTAGCTACAGCCCCTCTTTTTTCTCCTATATAGTTCATTATTTCAACTATTTTTTCATTTTTTCCTAGTTCAGCATTTGTACTAATTTTGTCAATTATATTTGGATTTAAACTATATCTTCCTATTAAGTTGTCTTTATATTTTTCAATTAAAAATTTAACAAGATTATAGGCAATTTCAACTTCATCTATCACATCACTTTTTATAGTTCCTGTGTAAGCTAAATTTAAAGCTGTTTGTTCATTTGATATTTTAGGCCACAGCACCCCTGGTGTATCTAATAACTCTATATTATTCGCAAGGCGTATCCACTGTTTATTTTTAGTAACTCCCGGCTTATTTCCAACTTTCATTGCAGTTTTACTAGACACCTTATTTATAAACGAGGACTTTCCAACATTTGGAATTCCTATTATCATTACACGAGCAATTTTATTTCTACCTTTCTGTTGTGCAATTTTTCTCTCTTCTATCATCATTTCATTAATTTTGCCTACAACACTATTTGTCCCCATTCCATTATTAGAATTACACAATATAGCTGAAGTTTGTCCTTTTTCAAAATGTTTTATCCATTTTTTTGTCTCGTTTTCATTTGCTAAGTCTGCTTTATTTAGAATTACTATTTTCTTCTTATTTTTTATTAATTTTTGAACATTAGGATTTTGGCTTGAAATCGGTATTCGTGCATCTAAAATTTCTATAACTATATCTACTAATTTTAAATCTTCTTCAACCTGTTTCATTGTTTTAGCCATATGCCCAGGGTACCAGTTGATACTCGTTGATGGTAAACATTTTGTATCTTCGTTCATTTTTTTATTTTTTCTCATTTCTCTTTTTTGATACATATCCATTATTTATCACTTCCTTTTTTATAAATTGTAATTTGTCGTTCTACTTGTTTTCAATTAAATCGGTATAATATATAATTTTCTTACCTAATTTTTTTGCATAATCTATCTCCAAATTCGTACTATCTCCAATATAATTATTTATATTTACTACTAATATAGCATCTGATAATTCTATTCTTTTAAAATGTGCCTCTTTCAAATTTATTAATTGCTCTTTCGTTCTTTCCATATTCTCTGATACTGGATATACTGGTGTAAGAACACAATAGCCTTCTAATGCCATTTTTTCTGCAACTGTCATCATCTCTTTTTGAAATTTTAGACTTCCACATAATGTTACTATTTTCATTTTATAATCCTCCCTACAAATTACTATTTATTTGTTTCATCTATATCCAAATATAAGTTTAATTCTTCTTCTGTTGGTAATTTATCCATTAATTTTTTCCTTATATTCTTCTTTTAATGTAATAGAATCAAAAATATCTAGTAATCATTTATTTCTCAATGAAATTAATAGTATAAAATTTGTAAAGCCTTTTTATACTTTTCATTTCTTTTCACATCAACCTCTGTAACAAAGTCCAATCTAGTTTTGTCTAAATTATGCGTTAAATCTGCTATTTTAACTTTACAAGCTATTGAGTTATTTTTTATTCTTTTCGTATATAATTCGCATTCCCTGCAAAGTAAGTTCTTTATCATATACATCGATGCAGTCTGTATTTTTGTATATAACATTTCCAAGACCACCTGTAGCAATAACTTTAAGGTCTTTTATTTTGCTTTCTTCCTTAATCTTATTGACAATATATTCAGTCTGACCTATATAACCATACACAATTCCTGCCTGCATGTTAGTGATTATGTCTTTTCCTAAAATAGAGTCAG
>OOBN01002239.1_pt1 | contig 12185 bp, 7 predicted proteins | sample 1671091 | NCBI WGS metagenome assembly OOBN01 (sample SAMN06348121, study PRJEB24527) | human gut metagenome | biome: human gut; feature: ankylosing spondylitis patient; material: feces | host: Homo sapiens | place: China | collected 2015-10 | reverse complement strand
TGGAGAAACTCCACTAATCATTGTAGACGGTGTTCCCTATGGAAACATCACGTTAGACGAAATTGCATCCGACGACATTGAATCTATCGATGTATTAAAAGGTGCAACAGCCTCTGCATTGTATGGTGCTCGCGGAACAAGTGGAGCCATAATGATAACTACGAAAAAGGGGGCCAATGAAGAAGGCTTGAACATCAATATCAATAGTAATACAATGTTTTTTTCCGGATACCTCGCATTCCCTGAAACTCAACATTCTTATAGCCGTGGTTTCGGAGGTAAATACAACAATGACTATGTCTGGGGAGATAAACTGGATATAGGACGCACTGCTATTCTTTGGGATCCGTTCAATTATGAATGACGTGAACAGGAATTGGTATCAAAAGGAAAAGATAACTTCAAAAACTTCCTGCAATTCAGCATGGTTACAAACAATAATGTCAACATTTCTCAAAAAGGTAAATACGGTTCATTCCGAGCCTCCATCACAGAAGTATACAATAAAGGACAATACCCCAATCAGAATTTGAACAAAATCACATTCTCTGTCGGAGGAGAAATGACTTGGAAAAACTTTAAAATGGACGCTTCGGCAGCCTACAATAAACGCGTTTCCACCAATGACCACGGATCCGGATATAGCGGTAGCTACATATACGACATGGTAATCTGGGGAGGTTCCGAATATGACGTACGCGATTATCGCAATTACTGGGTAAAAGGAAAAGAAGGTATGCAACAGAACTGGTATGATGACAGTTGGTATGACAATCCATGGTTCAAGGCTTATGAAATTACAGACGCTTACGACATCGATGTTGTCAATGCCGCTTTGAATGCAAGCTATGAGATCACTCCCTGGTTAAAAGCAATGGTTCGTTCAGGGGTCGATGTGTATACAAAACGGAATGAATGGAAAAATCCGATCTCTGCTAATCAGGCCTGGGATAAAAAAGGATTCTTTGGAGTAAGCCGTGGTACGGATATGAGCATAAACACAGACGCTATGTTAATGGCAGATAAAACTTGGGGTAAGTTCAACATGAATCTGCTAGGCGGTGGAAACATTTATTATACACGCTATGACTTTATGAGTAGTAAAACAAAAGGAGGGCTTTCTATTCCAGAATTCTACTCCTTAAATGCCTCTATCGATCCAATCGAAGCAACCAGCGAACTACAACAAAAACGAGTTAATAGCGTCTACGGCAAAGCATCCCTTTCATGGGCAAGCACTTATTTTCTGGACGTAACCGGAAGGAATGATTGGTCTTCGACCCTTTCTTCTGACCAGCGTTCTTACTTCTATCCATCCGTTTCAGGAAGTATTGTTTTATCCGAGATTGTCAAATTACCAACTTGGTGGGATTTCCTAAAAGTTCGGGCTTCATGGACAACAGCCAAAGAGGATGCCAAGATATATGCCAATAACAACGTATATTCTGTCAGTACAAATGTATGGGACGGACTTTCAACAGCGTCTTATCCATCCAGTAAGATCGGTGGACAAGTACGTCCAAAGAAATCGGAAGTATGGGAAGTCGGAACAGCCACTAACATGTTTAAGAACCGTTTATTCCTTGACTTTTCTTATTATCGTAAAATGGAATCCGATTTTATTATCGAAGGAGGAGTCAGCAGCGCAACTGGCTTCAATAGTATTCAAACCAATTTTAAAGAAACGCGTCTTCGCTCCGGATTCGAAATTACCATTGGAGGAACACCTATTCAGACCAAAGATTTTAGTTGGGACATCCTAACAAACTGGTCACACGACCAATATACCTACAAAACGATAGACCCAGATTATTCGACTAAAAAACCATGGGTCAAAGAAGGAGCTAGCTGGGATTGGCTTGCCGTTTACGATTGGGAACGTGATCCAGAAGGAAATATCATTCATAATGGAGGTATGCCAGTTAAACAAAACTTTCAAACAAAGATCGGAAATACTACTCCTGATTTAGTTTGGGGTATCACAAACACATTCAAATACAAAAACTTCACACTCAGCTTTACGCTTGATGGTCGTGTCGGCGGTTTATCTTACTCTAAAACTCATCAAATGTTATGGAATACAGGAGCTGGCATTGACACTGATACACAATGGCGTTATGAAGAAGTCGTAAACGGAAATAAAACCTATATCGGACAAGGGGTAAAAGTTGTTTCAGGAAGTGTAACTCGCGATCCAGATGGCAATATCATAGAAGATACACGCGTGTTTGCTCCTAATGATGTTGTTGTCTCATATGAATCTTATATCAGTAAATATCATGATTCACATCACAATGCATGTCGCCAGAATATACTGAAAGAAACGTTCTTCAAGCTCCGAAATCTTTCACTCACATATGATCTGCCATCCACATTGTGCCAAAAGATGAAAATGAAAAGTGCTTCTATTGGTTTCACCGGTCAAAATCTGTTCCTTTGGGCTAAAGAATACAAATATGCAGACCCAGATAAAGGAGGAGACTCTTCTGGTACAGAAAGCTTAAATTCCCCATCCCAACGCTATATGGGATTCAATTTAAAAGTTAATTTCTAATCTGATAAAACAATTCAATTATGGAACTGAAATATAAAGCAATCGCTTGCTTTCTGATAGGAATATTTTCATTATCAGGATGCACATCTACTTTTGACGATCTGAACACCAATCCGGATACAACAACTAAAGTAAACGCTTCCATGCTTGCCTCCAAAGTCATTCTTGACATGACCAAATCGGCAAGTAACTGGAGAAATGAATTTCTGGTCAAACGGATGTTTTGGGGAGAACAAATCGACGATAGACAATATAACCGTTTTGGAAAAGGCAGTTTTGATAACATCCAAACTTTAACAAATGCCTGGAAAATGGTTGAACTATCCTCTGAAGATGATTTGGATGCTCATACAGGTTTATATTATTTTCTGAAAGGCTGGTATTTCTATCGTACAACGATGGATATGGGAGATATCCCTTATTCGGAAGCTCTGAACATCGAAGAACATCGTTATCCCCAATATGATGAACAAAAAGACGTATTTAAAGGCATTCTTGAAGACCTTGCTCTTGCCGACGAATATTTTGCAAAATCCAAACAAGCTTTTTCCGGAGATCCTTTCTACCAGGGAGATCCGAAAAAATGGAGAAAAGCGACAAATGTTTTACGTTTAAAAGTCCTAATGTCTCTATCCAAACGGGCAGACGATACACAGGAGTTGCAAATAAAAGAAACGTTCTCCAAAGTTGTTTCAGAAAATAATCTATTTAAAAGCAATGAAGATAACCTACAGGTCATCTACTCTGACAAAGATGGTCAAAAAAATCCCTATCACGTAACGGGAACTCGTAGTATCGACTATTATGCCGGCACACACACATTAATTGATCCTTTAAAAAGATTCAAAGATTACCGATTATTTTATTATCTGGCTCCAGCAGAAGGGTTGACAAACGAATTATACCTGCCAGCAGGAGAAAAACTTTTAAAGCCAAATGACTGGAATGCCTATCCTGCAGTGGATGCCGCTGGCGTATACGACATTGAAAAAGAAAAAATCGCAAAACGTATGCACTCCCGTCCCAATGACGTATACCGTTTGAGTTATGTCGGAGTACCTTGCATCCGTTTAGGATATGCAGATATGAATTTCCTTCTCGCAGAAGCGGTTGAAAGAGGATGGATCACCGGCTCTGCAAAACAATATTATGAGGAAGGCATTCGAGCTTCTTTCCTGTTTGTCCGTACCACTGTCCCTGCTGAATACAACAACGGAGTAGAGATTACAGATGATTATATTACATCATACCTGAAAGGCGAATATGTAGCCTATAACACAAACGGGTCTGTAACAGATCGTCTGAAGCAAATCTGGATGCAAGCTTTTCTGGCCAGATACTTCCATATGGCCACAGATGATTACTACGAATATCGCAGAAACGGATACCCGGAATTCCCAATCAATCCAGAAACAAACCTAAATAATGCAAAAGATAAAATTCCAATGCGTTACATGTATCCAGAATCTGAAACCAACTACAACAAAGAATCATTGTATAAAGCTTTGGATCGCCAATGGGGAGGAGTTGACGATGTCAACAGTATTATGTGGCTTCTGAAATAATTTATTCATATAGAAGAGAGCACCGAATATAAAAACATTCATTATATTCGGTGTCTCATTTTTAATTTATATATATATCATGAACAAAAAACTTTTTTTTATCTTAACGATTATTCATCTCAATATTTTTTGTATATCTGCCCAGATCTACCCTGTCCGGCCTCAACTATCCGACAAGCATTCTTTTTCCATGATCCTGCTGCCTGATCCGCAGAGTTATAACAAGTTCGATGCTAACCAACCGCTATTCGAGCTACAGACAGCTTGGATTGCCAACAGCATCGAACCTTTGAATATCAAAGGAGTTCTGTGTACCGGTGATTTGGTTGAGCAGAACGAGATACGGATTCCGGACGGCATAAACGGAAATCAGACAAGCGAAGAACAATGGCAGGCCGCATCCAGGGCATTTGAACGGCTCGACGACAAAATATCTTATGTCGTTTGTACCGGGAATCACGATTACGGATATGAGAAAGCAGAAAACCGCCTCTGCCACCTTCCTGATTATTTCCCTTCCGAGCGGAATAGCTGCTGGAAAAAGTCATTGGTCGAGACAGGCCTGAACTATCAAGGTATTCCGACTCTTGAAAATGCAGCTTATGAGTTCGAGACAGACACATGGGGAAAACTATTGGTCATATCACTCGAATTTGCTCCGCGTGACGAGGCGATCGAATGGGCGGCCAAAGTTGCCGGTAAAGCCAAATACAAAAATCATAAAGTGATCCTGCTGACACACTCCTATATGTCACCGGAAGCCAAACGTCACATCAAGGAAAGCTACAAAATATCACCCGCCAATTACGGAGAAGCCATCTGGCAGAAACTGGTCTATCCTTCCTCCAACATCAGCATGGTGATATGCGGACATGAATGCGAGATAGCAGACTACAAGGGCAATGTCAGCTTCAGGACTGACAAAAACAGCACAGGCAAGAATGTAGCCCAAATGATGTTCAACGCCCAGACCGCCGACGGTCAATGGCATGGCAACGGGGGAGACTGCTGGCTCCGCATCATGGAGTTTATGCCGGATGGAAAGACGATTAAGATCAAAACATTCTCCCCCCTGTTCGCACTTTCTCCCCTGACATCCGAAAAGGCTTGGAGAACAGATTCATACGATCAATTCGACATCACGATCGAATAAACCATTCATAAACAAAAACCATCTAAAGATGAAACAACTTCTTATTATTCTTTCACTTGTGCTCGGATGCCTGCAACCAGGCTACACACAGAAACCCGTCTTGAAATTCAATAAAGACGGCAAGTTCAAAATCGTACAGTTCACGGACGTACATTACATTCACGGGAATCCCAAGTCAGCCGTTTCTCTCGAACGCATCAACGAAGTGCTGGATGCGGAAAAACCGGACTTAGTGCTATTCACAGGTGATGTCATCTACGGTCAACCGGCAGAGGAAGGGATGCGCACAATCCTGAACTTAGCGGCCAACCGCCAAATACCCTTCGGAGTGACATTCGGCAATCACGATGACGAACAGGGACTTACCCGTACTCAGCTATTCGATATCATACAGACAATACCTTACAACCTGACCGATTCCGTGGCAGGAGTCACAGGAGTGACCAACTTTATTCTTCCCTTGAAATCGTCCGATGGAAAGAAAGACGCAGCCATCCTGTATTGTATGGACTCTCACTCATATTCACAGATCAAGGGAATAGGCGGCTATGATTACATCAAGTTTGACCAGATCCGATGGTACCGCGAAAACAGCGCGAAATACACAAAGCAAAACGGCGGCACTCCCCTGCCCTCGCTGGCATTCTTCCACATCGCCCTGCCGGAATACAACCAGGCCGCATCAGATGAAACGGCCATCCTGGTCGGAACCCGAAAAGAAAAAGCCTGCGCTCCGCAACTGAACTCCGGCATGTTTGCCTCGATGAAGGAAATGGGGGATATCTTAGGTGTATTTGTCGGACACGATCATGATGATGACTATGCTGTTTTCTGGAAAGGCATCCTGCTTGCCTACGGCCGTTACACCGGTGGCGACACGGTGTACAACAACCTGAGCAACGGTGCCCGCGTAATCGAGATGACTGAAGGATCAACCAATTTCAGAACCTGGATTCGCCAAAAAGACGAGGAGGTGATCAACACGGTAAACTATCCTTCGGATTTCATCAAAAAGAAAGACTAAATCAGGACATAATCCGACCGTTTTCAAAACACCTATGTTTTGAAAACGAATCATGCATGTTTCTTCCTCAAAACACCTATGTTTTGAAACCAAGACGAAGGTGTGTAGAAATACAATAGATATAACTTAGGCATGGATTACATGAAAAAAATAAATTTATCTATGTAATCCGTGCCTAAAAGATCATGACAAAGGAGTTTTAACACATTTACGTTCTCTTTATTTATCATTTTACTTTTCTGGTTTCAACACCACTCCCAAACTCTTCTTGCCGTCCATCTTGATTACGACCGGTTTATCGAAACGGACATGGCGAAGGTATTCGGTTTCCTCCACCGCTGGTAAGGAATTCAGATATCCCTCATCAAACCAGCCATCACCCTTAAACGGGTTGATCGTAAAGTAACCGACACCAAACGAAGTCAGATTTTGGAAAAAATGCGTTCCCTGGCTCGGATCGACACGATAATTCTCCAGCCCACATTCCACTATAACACGTGCATTGCTGATATGAGGCCATTTCACCGGAATGCCCAGCCAGGAGTCACTACTTCCCCAACGACCAGGACCAACCAAAACATAATTCTTTTCTTCTCCTGTGAACTGGCGGTTCATCTTCTCGATATCATAGGCTATCGACTGGTTGTTGGAGGAACAGAAAGCACCGGTCTTTACATATATAATATCCTGCACATCCGTCACAATGCCATGTCCCAAAACGCTTGTCGATGTAAGTATTGTATCCTCTTGTTCCACAAGCGTCAGGTCTTCTTCCATTACCTCCTTGTTATCCACGATCGGGCGAACTTGCAACAGATAGAATGTAGCGAAACCGGGATTCTGCGGATCTATATTTACCGCAAACTCAATCTCGATAGGCCGCCCCATCTCATCCTCTCCGACATGCAGTATCTGATCGAGCGTATCGGCCAACGGAAAAACCTCATGTTGAAGAACATTCACAAAAGACAATATCTTACGCCCGCCAGGATAGTAACCGTCACGAATAACCTGATCATAAGGATCGTATGTCGAAACAATAAACTTCAGAGAACCGTCCGCATCCGCGTCTTTCAGATTTAGACGAAGCAAATTAAACGAATCATCCACAGAAAACTGATCTGCCAGATTCTTCAAGTCAAGTGCATAAAAACGAGTTTGAGTCTCACGGAGCGCAAAGTCCATCGTACTCATCTGCAAAATATTGTGCGGATGACGAGGAGAGAAACGTAAAGTCTGCCCTCCGTCTACGATATATTTTCCAAGCCCCAAAGCAATATTGGCAATTCCGTCTTCCGCCTTTTCATTTCCAATCGGGTAGAAATTCAACGAACGTGCGACACCAGAGATAGTAGGATAGAAACGGTCATTATACCGGTTCCCTACTACTTCCTGTAGAACGATCGCCATCTTTTCCTGGTCGATAAGGTTCGATGTCGCCGTCATATATGCCTTGCTGTCACGATAAAAGACAGAAGCGTAGACTGCTTTGATCGCGTCGCTTAACGTACGGAGCATATCATATTTATCTTCCAGCTTGGGTACCATGTAAGTAGAATAAATCCCAGCGAACGGTTGATAATGGGAATCTTCCAGAAGACTAGACGAACGGACGGCAATCGGACTTTTGACAACATCGAAAAACGCCATCAGGTCTTCAATCAGACGGGCGGGAAGGCTGGCACGCAGGAAATATTTCAGGATCGTTTCGTCATCCACTTCACTCAGTACGACCGGATACAGTTCGTTTGTCTCCATAAATTCGTCGAAGATGTCTGTACAGATCACGACCGTCTTCGGAATGGTCACAGCAAAGTGATCGTGTTCCAACTTGGGATAACGCTTTACCATCGCCCCAATAAACGCCAGGCCCCTGCCCTTTCCTCCCAGCGAACCGTCGCCTATACGGGCAAAGTTACTATATTCGTCGAAGCGCTCCTTCTGATAGACTGCAACAACACCGGAATTCTTCATCCGACGGTACTGCACGATCAAGTCGAAAATCAACTTGCGCGCCTCATCCATATCCTTGTAGTCGCTCACATCCACACGCTTCAACACCTCTGCCGGCGGAAACATGGCACGGGAATAGAAGAAGCGGGAAAAATGGTTACGACTCAGATGATAAACCAGCGAATCGTCCGGTATCTGAAAGACCTTCTTTTGCAAATCCTTCAAGTCCTTGATGCGCATGATCTCCTCCTTCGTCTGTGGATTCAGGATGACGAAATCGCCGAAACCAAAACGCTGCATGATCTTCTTCCTCAGATCCTGCGGATAACTCTTGGAATTTTTGTCGATAAAGGAAGCTCCCAGTTCTTTCGCATACACTTTGTTGCTTGCCTCCGACGATTCCAAGACAAAAGGGATGATCAGGCCGGTCTTCCGCACATACTGCCCGAACTTGTATCCGGCGTAAGGATCTTTCACTCCGTCGTGCATGAAGCTCATGTCCGAGATGATCCCCAGCATATTATCGCGGTACTGGTTGAAGATGCGGACAGCCTCCTCATAGGTACGCGCCAACTTGATCTTGGGACGCCCACGCATACGAAGTGTACGCTGATGGTCGTTCAACGCCTCTTTAGCAAACATCTGGCTCTGTTCCAATACAAATTTATACAGATGCGGCAAAGCCGAAGAATAGAAACGGACGGAATCTTCCACCAACAAGATAATCTGCACACCGACACTGGCCGTATCGTCCGGCGCATTCATCTTGTCCTCGATCAGCTTGATTATGGCGAGCAACAGCTCCGCATTTCCCAACCAGCTGAACACATAGTCGATCGCACTCAAATCTTCATTGGCAATCCGCTTGGATACCTCTTTCGAGAATGGGGTGAGGACTACGATCGGTATATTGGGGTAATGAATCTTGATCTCCGTCGCCGCCGCAAAGATATCGCGGTTATCCATATTCGGCATGCAGATGATCAGTTCGAAGTTACGGTCTTTCAACTCAGCCAGTGCCTCCTCCTCTGTCGTCACCTGTGTGAAACGAGGCGGGTAACGAAGGCTTAGTGACGTATATTCGTTGAATATCTGCTCGTCCACCCGCCCATCGTCCTCCAGCATGAAGGCATCGTATTTAGTAGCGATAAGCAATACATTATATATACGCTTATTCATTAGATTGGCGAATGATGTGTCTTTAAACACAAGGTTCTTAAAGTCCGGTATTCCGCTCATAATGATTCGATAGAATTAACGGCCTCAAATGTAAGGAAAAAAACAATCAACCGAAAGCATGTGACAAGATTTGAGCAAGTGGCACATCCGTTCCCTCAGCATGGCACAAGCATTTCACCTATATGGCACAAACGTTTCACAGCAAGGAAACGGCTGTGCCAACAGCACCACACATTTCCTGGCACAAAGTGAAACCGGAATCCCATCCGTAGGAATCCGGATTTTCACTTAAAGAACATTGTTCAAAAACATAAAAAGAACTATCAAAAAGTAAGCAAAACATTTTGTCAACCCAGGCTATTCCCTATATTTGCAAACAGAATGTTATCTTAAAAAGAAATTATATACTATGAAGACAGAAGTAATCTTATCAGCACTGGAAGCAAAACATCCGGGCGAAAAGGAGTATTTGCAAGCAGTAAAAGAAGTTCTTCTTTCAATTGAAGAAGTGTACAACCAGCATCCCGAATTCGAGAAAGCTAAAATCATCGAACGATTGGTTGAACCGGAACGTATTTTCACCTTCCGTGTGCCCTGGGTAGACGACAAAGGGGAAATACAAGTCAACTTGGGATATCGTGTGCAATTCAACAACGCGATCGGCCCGTACAAGGGCGGCATCCGCTTCCATCCTTCTGTCAACCTGTCCATCCTGAAGTTCTTAGGATTCGAACAGACTTTCAAAAACGCTTTGACAACATTGCCGATGGGCGGTGGTAAAGGAGGATCCGACTTTGCTCCTCGCGGAAAAAGTGATGCGGAGATCATGCGTTTCTGCCAGGCATTCATCCTCGAATTATGGCGTAACCTCGGACCGGACCGCGATGTTCCGGCGGGTGACATCGGCGTAGGAGGACGTGAAGTCGGTTATATGTATGGTATGTATAAGAAACTGGCTCGCGAAAACACCGGTACGTTCACTGGTAAAGGTATGGAATTCGGCGGCTCTATCCTCCGTCCCGAAGCAACCGGTTTCGGTGCCCTCTACTTCGTTCACCAAATGTTGGAAACTCATGGTATAGATATTAAAGGTAAGACTGTTGCTATCTCCGGTTTCGGAAACGTCGCTTGGGGAGCTGCCACAAAGGCTACCGAACTGGGTGCAAAAGTCGTCACGATCTCCGGCCCGGACGGCTATATCTATGATCCGGACGGCATTTCCGGAAAAAAGATCGATTATATGCTGGAACTGCGTAACTCAGGTAATGATATTGTAGCTCCTTACGCCGAAGAATTCCCCGGTTCGACCTTCTATCCCGGCAAGAAACCCTGGGAACAGAAAGTGGATATCGCACTGCCTTGTGCCACCCAGAACGAGCTGGACGCAGACGATGCACGCAAGCTGATCGAGAACAAGACATCATGCGTAGCCGAAGTATCCAACATGGGATGTACAGCTGAAGCTGTCGACCTGTTCATCGAGCATAAACAACTTTTTGCACCGGGCAAGGCTGTCAACGCCGGCGGTGTCGCCACTTCCGGCCTGGAAATGACTCAGAACGCCATGCATATTTCGTGGACAGCTGCCGAAGTCGATGACAAATTGCATCAGATCATGAGCGCTATCCACCAACAATGTGTCGAACATGGAACAGAGGATCAATATATCAACTATGTGAAAGGTGCGAACATTGCAGGCTTCATGAAAGTGGCCAAAGCAATGATGGCGCAAGGTATCGTATAGATCGATGTGTATTCAATATACATAGAGAAGTGTGTCTATGAGAAGGGGGATGCCTGTAATTGCAGGCATCCTTTTTTGTATCAATGAACTTTACCCGGATTCTTCGCGATAAAGTCCTTCCATCCGGTATATTTCTTTTCCTGTATCGGATTATTCGTCTGGAAATAATGGCAAACGGCAGCTGCCAATCCATCTGTCGCATCCAATTGCGGCAACATGGATGCTTCCGGAATATGCAGGTAGCGCTGTAACATCCCGGCCACTTGTTCTTTTGCAGCATTCCCATTTCCGGTAATGGACATCTTGATCTTTAGCGGGGCATATTCAAATATCGGGATATCCCGTTCGAGTGCGGCAGCCATAGCGACTCCCTGTGCACGCCCCAATTTCAACATACTCTGTACGTTCTTCCCGAAAAACGGAGCTTCAATGGCCAGTTCGTCCGGATGATACTGATCGATAAGTCCCAAGACCCGCTCAAAAATCTTACGGAGCCGCAAATAATGATCCTCGTATTTATTCAATTGGAGTATCCCCATAGCTTCCAGTTTGGGTTTGTTTCCTTCAATCGTCAGCACTCCGTAACCCATCACAATCGTCCCAGGATCAATGCCCAATATGACACGGTCTTTCGTCATTTCTCCCAATCTATCTCTTCCAGTAAAGTACTAAAGCCGGCAATTTTATGACCGAAACGAGCAACCAATGCGCGGTGAAGGTTATTTCCTTCATTCTGCAACCAGAAATTCAACGTATCGACATTCTTAACATGAAACTGGACGGAGAAACTGATGCCTTCTCCTTCTTCAGCCTGCATCACACGTCGCAGGCATGGCCGCTGTAGGAAACCGCTCTCCACGGCTTTCGGGATATACTGTTTTTTCAGATAATCCAAACTTTCGCAATGCTTCCGCAACTCTACGTTTGATAGATTCTGCTGCTTTTTCGGTAAATGTAAACGCAATAATACTTTCTGGTTTCTCACTCTGGGATATCAAATACGCTATTTTGTA
>OOBN01002232.1_pt1 | contig 12220 bp, 7 predicted proteins | sample 1671091 | NCBI WGS metagenome assembly OOBN01 (sample SAMN06348121, study PRJEB24527) | human gut metagenome | biome: human gut; feature: ankylosing spondylitis patient; material: feces | host: Homo sapiens | place: China | collected 2015-10 | reverse complement strand
ACCACCGAGATCTACACTCTTTCCCTACACGACGCTCTTCCGATCTTTCGCGGCATACGAGAGGAATCAGAAAAGAAAGCGCTTCGGTCATGTAGCCCTGCTGCAGATGATCCTTGTCGGTCTTGTAGCCAAGCATACAGCTTGAAAATGCACCGTGCAGAAAATTGCTGAAACAGATCGTACCGATGGGAACGTCGGTACGGTCCCGGAGATACATCCACATGCGCAGATGTCGTGCCTTCACAAAGGAATTATATTCAAATGTAAGATTCGTCCGTTGAAAATCCAGAGAATAAAACCCGGGTCTTTTGACCGGCTCATACGGCTCCAGAAAGTCTCGGTTTCGTTCGTAAAATTCAAGCACACCGGCTGCCTTATCCGGATGGCTTACGCTGAGGAGAAGACGGCTGGTCTCGTATTGTGGTTGCATTACAGGTATTCCTCCCAATGTTATGTCTGTATTGCCTTAGTGTATCATGCGGTGATGAAAATAACAAGGAAATATATCTTGACAAGCTTACGCGGGAGAGGATATAATTAACATCTAACATAAATTGTGTGAAGTATGTCATAAAGCTTCCGTGCTAGCCGGGGAGGTAGCGGCACCCTATTTCTGCAATCCGCTATAGCAGAGGTGATGGTTTGCTTCGGGCTGTTTTCTGTAGAGCTGCCCTCTACAAGTGGCGTTGATATCTGGGTCTCACGCAATAGGAATCCATGAACCGTGTCAGGTTGGGAACAAAGCAGCACTAAGTGGAACCTTCTATGTGCCGTGAGGGTGCCTGGGTTGAGTTAACTATAGAGGTAACGTCTGTGGAAGATAGCACAACGCATTCCGCACGGATTTTTTTTACCCATTTTTAGGTATTTAAGAACTTACTACTCGGATTGTATGCTATTGAATACAAAGTGAAACAGTGATAGAATAGGAATAGCAAACATGGTAAGGAGTGAGACATATGAGAGAATTAGAATTACCTGATGTACAAGATGTAATGCTTGAATACCGAAAGATCAAATTATTATATCGTTCTGCATTAAAAGAGATCGGAACGAAATTAGAGATATTAAATGATGAGTTTAAACTTGTGCACCAGTACAATCCGATTGAACATATCGAATCAAGATTAAAAACAGATGAGAGCATCACAAGAAAGCTGATACGTAAAAGAAAAGAGATCACAGTAGAGAATATCCAGAAATATATTGACGATATCGCTGGGGTCAGGGTTATTTGTTCTTTTACACCAGACATTTATCGAATCGTAGATATGATCTCATCACAAGATGATATAGAAGTACTAAAGACAAAGGATTATATGTTGAATCCCAAGGTCAATGGATACAGAAGCTATCATCTGATCGTAAGAGTACCAATCTTTTTATCTGACAGAGTGGTACCTACCAAAGTAGAGATTCAGATCAGAACGGTTGCAATGGACTTTTGGGCATCTCTGGAGCATAAGATTTATTATAAATACGAGGGCAATACACCAGAATACATTAAGAAAGAATTGAAGGAGTGTGCAGATCTTGTGACGTTTTTAGACAGCAAGATGTTGGCGATCAATGAAGAAGTGAGAAGTATTCGGGAAGAAAATAAAGAATAGGACATGCAATATTTTTTCTAAATGATCATAAGATATGATTGATAGAGAAAAAGGAGCAGGAAGATGGCAGACAGAGATGGTTTAGGAGATCTTCCATTATTTGATACTGAAGTAAGACCAGTCAGAGAATTTGTAGCACAGGAACAGAGGCAGGAAGACGATTATCAGTATATTACGAGAATGTATTCTGCACTGGCCAGACAGATTCTGGATCTGATCGAAGATATTTGTGATCAGATGGAATACGAGGGCAGCAGGATGTTTGATGAATATATGGATCGAACGATGCTGCTTGCTATGGTGGATAAGATTTATGATAAGATCGATCATCAAGAGAAGCAAGATTGTCAGAAGAAAGAACAATTATTATATCAGATGATCCTTTCGCTGCTTGGAGGAGAGATTTATCATAGAAGATGCCGTTATCGAAGAAAACGAAATATGTTTAAAGCATAAAAAGAAAGAGCCGGGAGAGATCCTGGTTTTTTTCTTGTTTCATAGGGAATCACTATGAAATCCGCTGTAAAATGAAAAACATACATCTTAAACATTTCTTAAAAAGGTTGTATTCATATACAAAAACGGATAAAATGTACATTATAAGGCTTCACGGAATTAGGAAAAGGAGAAAGTAATGAAGCAAAGTAAAGTGATACAAATTTCAGTATTTGGAATTCTATTTTTAATTTCATTATTTATCTGGAATTATATGTTAGTTGGAAGAAATAACAAAGGGGTTACAGAAACTAGTCAAGCAACAATCCCTTTATTAACAGTGTCTGCAGATGGAAAGAATATTAACCAGTTGCATGGGTATCAGGGAAGTGTTGATGCATCCTTGATCCGTGACAGTATCACACCAATTTATGAGAATGAAGTAAAAGTAATGCTGACATATGCAAAATCTGACGTCAGTGTCGTGTCATATAAGATTTATGATACAGATAATAAAACAATCCTTGGAAATGGTGATACAGCATTTCATAAAGTCAAAGGAAAAAAGACGGCAAACATTAAGATTAAAGAACGTCTGGAAAATGGAAAAACATATCTAATGGAATTGTCAGTGAAACAAAATGACAAAACGATCCGTTATTTTACACGTGTGATTTATGGAACTAGTTTTCATTTAAAAGAATGTCTGGATTTTGCACAGAAATTCCATGATGCAGCATTGACAGAAGGTAATACAGAGTTTATCAGTCAGTATTTAGAAACGGCAGAGGGAACAACATCGAATAATCTGGCGAATGTTGACTTGAAATCGACACAGGAAGCGGTATCTTATGCAACATTAAAACCACAGGTTGAAAGTGTATATCCTGCAACCGTAAAAGAAATTTCTGAAAATGTAACGTCACTGGAGCTGAGATATATTCTTTCAGCAGAGAATACGGATGGAACAAAACAGTATTATCAGGCAACAGAATATTTCAGGGTTCGATATGCAAAGGACAGAATGTATCTGTTAAATTATGAACGTAATATGGAAGCATATATGCGATACGATACGATCGATCGTAGTAATAATCGTATTTTATTGGGAATCGGAAGCAGTCAGAAACAGTTGATCAGTAAAAATGGCGGAAAGAAAGCAGCATTCGTTGTCCAAGATGAATTGTGGTATTATGACTATCAGAAGTCCAACATGCACAAAGTATTTTCTTTTGAAGGAGAAGATTATCGTGACAGTCGCAACAACTATCAAAAGCATGCGATTCAGATTATGAAGATGAAGAATAATGGAGATATAGCATTCTTGGTTTATGGATATATGAATCGAGGAAAACATGAAGGAGAGAATGGTATTTCTGTTTATCAGTATACTGCGTCAGACCAGAAGATTGAGGAACTAGGCTTTATCCCAACACAGATTCAGTATGATATGATGAAAAATGACATTAAAAAAGGTGCATTTTTAAGTGGTAGCGGACAGTTTTATTTCTATTTGGATGGAGCGGTTTATCAGGTAGATCTTGACTCTGGAAAGAGTAAGATTCTGGCAAAGAATATTACAGATGATATGACAGTTATCTCTGAGAATGGAATGCTTGCATTGAATCAGTCAAAGAATAAGATGAAAGTTGTGGATCTTTCCACACAGAAAACAGAAGTGATCACATGTAAAGATGATCAGGTACTGCGTCCAATTGGATTCATAGAGAAAGATTTTATCTATGGAGTTGGAAATAAAAAAGAAGTTGTAAGGAATAAAGATGGTTCTTATATGTATCCATTGACAAATGTATATATAAGAAACAATAAAAAGATTGTAAAAGAGTATGGAGAAGATGGTACTTATATTACGAACACAAGTGTAGACGGAACAACGATCGCATTGACACATTCTAAGAAGAGTGGAAATGGATATAAGAAGATCAATGTAAGTTATATTCGTTACAAAGATAAACAGGAGAGTAAGGCAGTTTTAGAGTATGGGTATACAGGAACAAGATTGAATCAGTTATATCTTGCATTCCCGGATGATGTTTATATTCAGACAAGACCAAACTATCTTTCTACAAATGTTGAGGAACAGGAAGATGAGATAAAGATCAAATTTGCTGTAAATGATAATAAATATAGGGATGCATTTGTCTATACAGGCGGTAAGTTGTCAGGAATTTACAGTAATCTGAAAGAAGCTATCAAGGTCGCCAAGCAAGGTGGTGGAGTAGTTGTAAATTATCATCAGATGTATTTGTGGGAGAAAGGTGTTGCACAGAATTATGGAAAAGGATCTAATATCCCGATGATCAAAGCAAAGAATAAAGATGAGACAGATATTGCATGTATTCTGATGATGGCAAGATCAGAAGGAATTAAGATTTCCTATGATAAGATCAAGAAGATGTCAGGCAGCACATATGATAAATTATTTAAGGTGTTCAATAAGCGTGCAGTTAATTATTCTGACTGCAGCATGGATGATCTTGTTTATGCAATAAGTAAGGGAAGATCTTTCGTGGCACAGAGAAAGAATGGCACATATGTATTAGTTATGAGTTATAATCAGACGGATTTAAGATATTATGATCCGACAAATGGAAAGTCTGTAAAAGCAAATCGCAAGAAGCTTGAGAGTGAATTTAAACAAGCAGGAAGCATTTATTACGGATATGCCAATTAGATTTTGTCTTTAGAGTGCGAACTATGTCGAGACAAAAATTTTAGTTATGATATATTTTATGTTAAAATTAAGATATATATCTGGAGTTGATCCGGAAAATGAGAACAGTAAAAACAAACGAAAGGTGAAAGGAATATGGCTGAAGAAACAAAGGAAACAAAAAAGATTATTCCCGAAAGCAAGAAAAAGCATAAAAAGAAACATAAAAAGAAAAAAGTTCTTTTGAAAGTTTCTGTTGTCTTTTTGTTGTTGGTCGTAATCGGCTGGTTTACTTTTGGGGCAAAGGTTATGAAGCTTAGAAGTGAAGCCAAGAAACTCGTTGCTCAGTCGAGTGAGGAGACATTTAAGGCATCACAGACAAGTATTGTATATGACACCAACGGAAAACAGTTACTGAAGTTTAAAGGTGAAAAAGATGTATATTATCTGAAGTACAAGGAGCTTCCGGTTTATGTCATAGCTGCAGTAATTTCTGTCGAAGACAAGAATTTCTATAAACACAGCGGTGTGGATTACAAAGGAATCTCAAGAGCTGCAGTAAGTTATGTGGTACACAAAGGAAGGATCACACAGGGGGGAAGTACTCTGACGCAGCAGCTTGCGAAGACTGTCTTTTTGAATCGTCAGAAGACATGGAAGAGAAAAGTTAAAGAGATCTTTATGGCAGTAGAATTAGAGAGGAAATACTCCAAGGAGCAGATCCTTGAGTTCTATCTGAACAATGTTTATTATGCGAATGGTTATTATGGAATTCAGGCAGCAAGCCAAGGATATTTCCGTAAGGATGCGAAAAATCTGACAATGTCAGAAGCAGCATTTTTATCTGCGATTCCAAATAATCCAACAATCTATGATCCACGTACAAACAAAGAAAATACGATCAAGCGTAGAAATAAGATTCTAAAGGATATGTACGAGCAGAAACTGATCCGTAAAGACCAGTATGAAGAAGCAATCAATGAAGAGATTAACGTAAAGAGTGCGCAGAAGAGTAAGACAGAGAAGAAGAATTACGTAGAAACATATGTCATTCATTGTGCGACAAAAGAGATTATGAAACAGAAGGGATTTGAATTCAAATATGATTTCAGTTCGACTTCTGAGAAGGAAAAATATCAGGAAGAATATGATAAGATGTATGCAGAGTGTAAGAGGACCTTATACAGTGCAGGATATCATATTTATACATCCATTGATCCAGATGTCCAGAAACAGCTGCAGAGCAGTGTAGACAATGCATTGTCTGGATATACAGAGAAAGATAAGAATGGCATTTATAAGACACAGGCATCTGGAACATGTATTGATAATGATACTGGAAAGGTTGTAGCGATCGTCGGTGGACGTGAACAGAAGAATATCGGTTATACATTAAACCGTGCGTTCCAGAGTCCAAGACAGCCAGGTAGTGCGATCAAGCCATTGCTTGTATATGCACCAGCTTTAGAACATGGATGGTCTGCAGGATCAACGGTGAATGATTCGCCGATGTCAACGAAAGATAAGAATCGTGTAAGAAACTCTCATGGTTCTTATTCTGGACAGATCTCACTTCGAAGAGCCGTTCAGAAATCAAGTAACGTTGCAACAATGCGGATCTATGAGCAGTTGACACCAAAGACCTGTTTAAAATATCTGGAAGAGATGAATTTTAAATATCTAACAGATTCTGATTATAAGTATTATACGACATGTATTGGTGGTTTCACGAAAGGAACAACATCAGAAGAGATGGCAGCGGGATATGCTACATTGAAGAACGATGGTGTGTATAGAGAACCAACGTGTATTTCTAAGATCACAACTTCTGATGGAGATGAAGTGATGTCATCTTCTACAAAGAAGAGAAGAGTATATTCCACAAATGCAGCAAATGCAATGACAGATGTACTGAAGAGTGTTGTCACAGGTGGAACGGGTGTTGGTGCGAAGGTACCGAATGTTGATACTGCCGGTAAGACAGGTACAACAAGCCTGAATAAAGATGGATGGTTTTGTGGATACACACCTTACTATACAACAGCAGTATGGGTAGGAAGAGATGATAACAGGATTATGGAATCGTTAAGTGGAGCATCTTATCCAAAATCCATCTGGAGTAATTTCATGAATGCGATTCATTCAGAATACTCTTCTACAGATTCTATGGGTGGAAGTTATACAGATTATCAGGGAGAGACTACACAGCAGACAGGAACACAGGCAACAACAGCGACAGAGAGCAGCACAAAGGGCACAGAAGCAACTACAGCAGCACCTACGACAGCAGCTCCTACAACGGCAGCGCCTACAACAGCGGCTCCTACAACGGCAGCACAACAGACAGAAGAACAGCCAGCAGAGAATCAGTAAAAAGAATATTGAGATAATTAAAAATCACAGGTAATTCAATACCTGTGATTTTTGTGTATAAGAAAATTCTGCAAAAAAAGACTCCGCCATAAGACGAAGTCTTTATCTATATATTACATATTCTTTTTTTCAAGATATTCTTTGATACGTTCTGTTGGGTTTAACAGATCACTGATTGATGCATCATGATTTAATGTATCAATTAATAGTGCAACGTATTTGGATACGTCAGAAGATGCATACCAGTCACGAGATAATAATTCAGGTGTCTGATAAGTAAGATTAGTTGTGATAACCTTCTCAATAATACCTTCTTCAACTGCACGGTCAAATACTTCTAATCCGTTTGTAAATAAACCAAATGTAGATAAGCAGAATACACGACGGGCATTTCTGCGTTTTAATTCTTTGGCTACGTCGATCATACTTTCTCCAGAAGAGATCATGTCGTCGATGATCAGAACATCCTTACCATCTAAGGAGTCACCAAGGAATTCATGTGCAACGATAGGATTACGTCCGTCAATGACAGTAGAATAGTCACGGCGTTTGTAGAACATACCAACATCAACACCAACAACGTTTGCCATGTAGATCGCACGCTGCATAGCACCTTCATCTGGGCTGATAACCATTAAGTGGTCGTTGTCAAAGTGAACATCATCACACTGTTCAACTAATGATTTTACAAACTGATAAGTAGGCTGGATGTTATCAAATCCACTGATAGGGATTGCATTCTGTACACGAGGGTCATGTGCATCGAAAGTCAGGATATTATCAACACCAAGGCTGATCAGTTCCTGAAGCATAACTGCACAGTCTAAAGATTCACGTGTACTTCTCTTATGCTGACGGCTTTCATATAAGAAAGGCATGATAACATTAACACTCTTAGCCTTTCCAGCGGAAGCACTGATGATACGTTTTAAGTCAGCATAGTGATCGTCTGGAGACATGTGGTTTACACGTCCGCTTAAAGAGTAAGTTACGCTGTAGTTTAATACATCAACAATAATGTATAAATCCATGTCACGAACAGATTCGCGAATGATACCTTTAGCTTCTCCAGAACCAAAACGTGGGCAACTGGCATCTAAAAGATAAGTATCTCTTAAATATCCATCACAGGCAACAGAGTCTTTGAAATCTTTGTAAGTTTCAGATCTCCACTGGATGATATAGTTGTCGATTGTTTTTCCAAGTTCTTTGCATCCTTCAAGGGCAATGATTCCAAGTTTACCGTCTGGAATCTTAGTAAAGTTACGGTCAGATCGTCTCATGATACTATCTCCTTCGTATATTGTTCTATAGTTTTTTATAACATTATAAATAAGTTACGTCAAGTTCGATTTTTTGAAACGGATATCATCTCCATAGATTTTCTGCCATGAATAATTCTCAATGATCCTTGAAAAAATTCGTTCAGAATAAGTATTTCTGAATTCTTGCAGAGATAAATTTGTGGATATGATCGTTGATCTTTCCTGGATCAATCGTTCATTCAAACATTGAAATAACTGTGAGATCACAAATTTATTGATCATTTCAGTTCCAAGGTCATCGATGATCAATAGATCGCATTGAAAGATCAGGTTAGCAGATGTTTCCTGTTCCATATCCTTTCCTTTGCCAAAGGTATGCTTTGCCAAAGTATCAAACAGCTGGAAAGCTGTCATATAGACGCAGGTAAAACCGCGGTCCATGATTTCCTTTGCAATACAATGACTTAAGAAAGTCTTCCCAACACCAGTGGAACCCTGAAATAAAATGTTGTCATGATTTGGAAATCTGGAAATAAAGGTTTTACAGTGTTCCACGACTTTCTGGATGTTACGTCTAGGGCTTGGAAGACCTTGCTTGGTCATCTGGTCGGAATAATAATCTTCCCGGAAGGTCTGAAAATTCTCCCGTGCTAAAATCTTAGCCATATTAGAACCGGAATACAGGTGATCGATCATCGCCTGATGAAAGCAGGAACATTGTTCCTGTCCAATATATCCGGTATCCTTACACTTCTTACAATAGTAGATCGGTTCCAGATAATCAGAAGAATATCCGGCTTCTTTTAAGAGAGCCTGTTTCTGGCTGATCAGCACCTGATTCTTTATACGGTATTCTTCTCTCAAAGCAGGATCATCCCGGACGATCAGCTGCTTTCCGAGAGAAATAGAATTGGCAGTGATCTGCCGGTCAAGTTCTTTAATCTCTGGAATTGTTGTGTATATATCTTTCTTGCGCTGTTCATGGAGACGGTAATTAGAAAGCCGTCTTTCCTCATACTGGCGCATGATATCCTGATAATCGTTATTTGATAATGACATAAGTTAGTTCTCCATGAGTTCATCCGCGAACTGTTTCTGTAAAAGCTGTTGCTCTAACGCATCAAAATCATAATCACGCTGCGTAAAGTTATGCATATTGCTCTGGTTGTTATTGTTAGCGAAAGTCTTTGGTGCTTTCTGCCGGATATGGAAGTTTTTCGCATCTTCCAATGTTACGATGTGGTTATCTTTCCAGTGCTTTAAGATTGTATCTGCATATGGAAAACTAGGTTTGTTGATCGCATTGATCGTACGATTACAAGCTTCAATGATCAGTGCAAGATCAAAACCATCAGTTTCAAGCCATCGTTTCATATATTCTTCCTGAACAGGGGCTGGATTCTGATTTAATCCAAATGCACGCATGATAGAATAATATTCCTTACGAAAATTCTTGCTGTACGCTTTCGCTTCTTCAGGAGTTTTGATATTTGCTTCGTACCAGTTGATCGCTACAGACTGCATATAACGGAAACTCTTCTTACCATTTGATACACAATGCTCTACAAGATATTCGATCAATTCACATGACATTCTAAGATCTTCGTACATGTAAAGTAAAGTGTTCATATCCGTACAAGTTAAAGGCTTTCCTAAGAACATCTCACATACGTAGAGAAGATAAGAAAAACGCTCATCTTCGCTCTTACGCTGAAGTTCTGCAGGAGAAAGCGTCTTCATGGCAGGAATCGGTTCAGCACCAGTGATCGTCTGATCCTTCACAGTAGTCTTAGAAGCTGCTGAAGAAGTAGCTTGGGCTGTTTCTTCTTGTTTTGTAGTCTGTGCAGGAGAATGTGGATTGCCACTGACAGGGAGAAGCTCTATAAAACTGATCTCGCCGTCTTTAAGCTCCATGCGTAAGAGGGATTCTTTCTCCCAGTATTTTAACGCACGAGTAACATCACGCTCCGTAAGTTCCAGTACATCTGCAAGACAAGGAATGCTGAAGTTTGCACCGTCAGAAACCATACGCAGAAGATAAATATACACTTTGATGTATTCACCGTTCGCACGGATCATATAATTATCAACAAATGCGTTTGGAAGCAGCGTTCCACCGGTTGGATATGTGGTTGTTACTTTAATGTAATTCATGGCAATCTCTCCTTCTTTTATTATCGTTAATCTGACTATAACGCAGATTGGAGAAATTGTAAATACCAGGGAAATCCACACCCTGATTGTGTACAAGTCTGTGGATAATGTGGATAATGTGGACAAAAATCGTAAAACAATGGAAATAAGCCATTTACATAGATTTTACAATTGTGGAAAAGGACAAAAGAAATCCACAGATTTGTTTATCAACAATTGTGTACAAGTCTGTGGATAATGTGGATAACTATCTATTTACGAGCGAATTTCCGATAGAATCGACGTTTCCGGCCCCCATAGTTATCAACAGATCATTTTTTTTGCAATTTTTTAAAATAAATTTTTCAATGTCATCAAATTCCTTAATATAGTGTACATCTACATCATAATCAGCCATGCGGTCCACGATATCTTTGGAACTTACGATACCAGTATCTTTTTCTCTGGCAGCATAGATGTCAGTGACGATCACGTGGTCACAGAGACTTAATGCCTTTGCAAAGTCATCAAGGAATGCAATTGTTCTGGAATAAGTATGAGGCTGGAATACACACCATAATTCGTTATGTGGATAATTCTTAGCAGATTCCAGAGTTGCACGGATCTCTGTTGGATGATGCGCATAGTCATCAACAACGGTGAAGTCGTTGCATGTGCCTTTTAGTTCAAAACGACGTTTGGCGCCAGTGAATCCAAGAAGTCCTTTCTTCATTGTATCAACATCAATGCCGATACGTTTTGCAGCAGCAATGGCAGCCAGTGCATTCTTCACGTTATGTTCTCCATTGACATTTAACTGGATATGGTCAATAAATTCTCCTTTATAGTAATAATCGAAATGAGCATGTCCAAATGCATCATACCCGATGTTCTTTGCACAATAGTCATAAGAATCATTTTCTAATCCAAAAGTTGCATATTCTGCCTTTAATCCGTCCACAATATAATCAATGTTCTCAATTTCACCGTTGATGATCAGATAACCATAATCAGGAAGTTTGTGGGCAAATTCACGGAAAGAATGGCGGATATCATCAAGATCCTTAAAGAAGTCCATGTGATCTTCTTCAATATTGAGGATAATACTGATCTTAGGGAAGAATTCTAAGAAACTGTTTGTGTATTCACATGCTTCAGTTACGAATGTCTCGGAATGTCCGACACGGATATTCCCATTGATCGCATCAAGAATTCCACCAACGCTGATCGTAGGATCTGTGTTACCAGCAAGTAAAATATAAGATAACATAGAAGTTGTTGTTGTCTTTCCATGTGTTCCGGCAACGGCGATAGACTTCGCAAAGTTTGCCATGATCTGTCCGAGAAGAGCTGCGCGGGTCATCATAGGGACGCCTTTATTCTTTGCAGCAGCAAATTCTTCGTTAGATTCGTGAATGGCAGCAGTATAAACAACAAGATCGATATCATCGGTAATATTCTCTGCTTTCTGTCCAATAACAACCTTTGCACCTGTTTCTTCAAGATGCTTTGTCATGTCGGAAGACTGCATATCAGAACCGGTCACTGTGAAATGTCTGTTTAATAAAATTTCGGCAAGACCGCTCATGCTGATGCCGCCAATACCGATAAAATGAACATGAATCGGCTTTTGAAAATCAATTGTATACATATTTCCCTCCAGTGCCACAAGATGTGTCTCAGAAAATCCGTCATATGGGACTTAGTGAGTACATATAAATAAATATGGC
>OOBN01002227.1_pt1 | contig 12229 bp, 10 predicted proteins | sample 1671091 | NCBI WGS metagenome assembly OOBN01 (sample SAMN06348121, study PRJEB24527) | human gut metagenome | biome: human gut; feature: ankylosing spondylitis patient; material: feces | host: Homo sapiens | place: China | collected 2015-10 | reverse complement strand
AACAAGGAGTACCTATGAACGCATATCTTCTTTTGGCGAACGGCATGGTCTTTGCTGGCCTGACCAAGAGCGTCACCGTGGTCGGCAGCAACAACCATGCGGAGTTCTGGGATAGCGCGCGCTGGGATGAGATCTGCCCGCTCGAGGCGCTGCCGGAGAACATCGCCGCCGTGATGGAGGAGCTGGATTTCTGATGGACGCCGGACATATCCCCGTGCTGCTGCACGAATGCATCGACAACCTGAACATCCGCCCCGACGGCATTTACGTGGACGGCACGCTCGGCATGGGCGGCCACTCCGAGCAGATCGCCGGCCGCCTGACGACCGGAACGCTCATCGGCATCGACCGCGACGAGACGGCGATCGCGCGCGCCGGCGCGCGGCTGGCCCCGTTCGGGGAGCGCGTGCAGCTCGTGCACGGCAACTTCCGCGACACGGCCGCCATTCTCGACCGCCTCGGCATCGACGCCGTGGACGGCATGCTCTTTGACCTCGGCGTTTCCTCGCCGCAGCTCGACGAGACGCAGCGCGGCTTTTCGTATATGCACGACGCGCCGCTCGATATGCGCATGGACGCGACCAGCGGCCTGAGCGCGTGGAACGTCGTCAACGAGTGGCCGGAGAATGAGCTCAAACGCATTTTGTATGAATACGGCGAGGAGCGCTATGCGCCTCGCATTGCCGGGGCGATCGTACGCGCCCGGGCGCAGCGGCCGATCTCGACCACGCTGGAGCTGGTCGATGTGATCCGCTCGGCCATGCCGGGCGCGGCGCTGCGCGAAAAGCAGCATCCCGCCAAGCGCAGCTTTCAGGCGATCCGCATCGCCGTGAACGACGAGCTGGCGGCGGTGCGCGAGATGATGGACACCGCGCCGGACAAGCTCCGCGTCGGCGGGCGGCTGTGCGTCATCAGCTTTCATTCCCTCGAGGACCGGATCGTCAAGACCGGCATCGCCCGGCGGGAGCACGGCTGCACCTGCCCGCGCGAGGCGCCGGTGTGCACCTGCGGCTTTGTGCAGACGCTGCGCAGCGTCTCCCGCAAGCCGATCCTGCCCGGCGAGGAAGAACTGGAGTGTAACCCGCGCGCCCGCAGCGCGAAGCTGCGCGTTGCCGAGCGCGTCTGAGAAAGGAGCCGATCATGGCATCTCCTGCTTCGAAAAAACGCAATACCGCGCCCATGGACGGCAACGCGGCGTATGACCTGCACAGCACGGCTGCCGAAGAATACCGGTACAGTGCGCCGGTCGAGATGCCGCACGCTCCCCGGACGACGGAGGCCGTCGTCCCGGAGTCCGTTCCCACCCCCAAGCAGGCGATCGCCCCGCTGGCCGTGCTCGGCTTTGCCATTGCCGCCGTGCTGATCGTCGTGTCGCTGGTCGCGCGCGTGCAGCTCTCGCAGGCGTCGGCGGAGGTCTCGGCACTGGAGGATCAGTATACCCAGCTGCAGGAGCAGCAAACGCGCCTGCGCATTGATTACGAGAGCGCGTTCAACCTCACGGAGATCGAGGATTACGCCATCCACGAGCTCGGCATGCAGAAGCCGCGCAGCGATCAGCTCTATTATATCAGCAGCAGCGACGCCACGGACACGGCAGTGGTCCTTGACCAGAACGCGGCCGAACCGCTGAGCCTTGCCGATCGCCTCGGCGATTTCTTCTCTTCCATTTTGGAATATTTTCGATAAGCCAGCCTGTATGATAGTACTATCCCCGCAGGAACAAGGAGACAGACATGGCGAATGAAACTTCCGGGCGCCGGGACAACCGCGTGCCTTTTCGTGCAAGTACCAAAACACCGAATATCATGATGCTCCGCCGCACACGCTTCCTTTTGATTGTGTGCGGCATCCTTGCATTTGCTGTCCTTGGCATCAAGCTGTTCAATGTCATGATCGTACACCATGACGAGTACGAAAAAATGGCGATCGACCAGCAGGTGCGCACGACGGAGATCACGGCCTCGCGCGGCGCGATCTACGATACGAACGGCAAGATCCTGGCCATGAACGCCTCGGCCGATACGATCTTCATCAGCCCGGCCGAGATCGTCAAGAACAAAGAAGATCCGCAGCTGATCGCACGCGAACTTTCCGAGATCCTCGACGTCGATTATGATAAGATCCTGGCCATGACGAAGAATACCGACCGCTGGTATGAGGTCGTCAAGCGCAAGGTCGAGCCGGAAGTGTCGGAAAAAGTGCGCGCGTTCAAGAAGGAGAACAACCTCACCGGCGTGAAGATCGAGCCGGACACGAAGCGCTATTACCCCTACGGCAATCTGGCCGCGCACGTCATCGGCTTCGTCGGGCAGGACAACAACGGCCTCTACGGCCTGGAGCAGCGCTATGACAGCTATCTGACCGGCAGCGCCGGGCGCATCATCCGCGCGACGGATAACCGCGGCACGGATATGCTCTTTGTCAACTACGAGGACTACTACGATGAGACAAAGGGCGACGACATGAACCTGACCATCGACGCCACGATCCAGTATTACCTCGAAAAGCACCTGCAGCAGGCGGTCGAGGACTACGACGTGCAAAATGGCGCCGCGGCCATCGCCATGGACCCCAACAGCGGCGCCATTCTCGGCATGGTCTCGCTCGGCAACTTTGACCTGAACGACTATCAGAAGGTCAGCGACAAGGATCAGGAGGCCATCGACGCCGAAACGGATCCCGACAAGAAGACCGAGATGCTCTCCGCCGCGCAGACGAAGCAGTGGCGCAACAAGGCCCTGTCGGACACCTACGAGCCCGGCTCGACGTTCAAGATCATCACGCTGGCCATGGCGCTCGAAGAGGGCGTGGTCAATGAAAATTCGTCGTTTTACTGCGGCGGCAGCACGAACGTGCTCGGCCGTACCGATCCACTCAAGTGCTGGAAAACGACTGGCCACGGCAGTCAGAACCTGACGCAGGCCATCCAGCACTCGTGCAACGTGGCGCTCGTGCAGATCGGCCAGCTCATCGGCGCGCGCACCTTCTACAAGTACGCCGAGGCGTTCGGCTTCCTGAACTTGACCAGCAACGTGGACAGCAACCTCACCGCCAAGACCGGCATCGACATGTCCGGCGAGAGCGGCAGCATCTGGTGGAGCCAGAACACGTTCTACGCCCCGGAGAACCTCTCCCAGCTCGCGGCGGCCTCCTTCGGCCAGACGTTTACGATCACGCCGCTGCAGCTCATCACGGCAGTCAGCGCCTGCGTCAACGGCGGCTATCTCATGAAGCCGTACGTCGTCAAGAGCATCGTCAACAGCGACGGGGAAGCGGTCGTGTCCAATTCGCCGACCGTGGTGCGCCAGGTCGTGAGCGAGCAGACGAGCGCCACCGTGCGCCAGATCCTCGAGCAGGTCGTCGGCGACCCCATCGACGGCACCGGCAAGAACGCCTACGTCGCCGGCTACCGCATCGGCGGCAAGACCGGCACGTCGGAAAAGGTCGCGCAGGACGCGGCCGGCGGCGCAAAGGAGTACATCGTCTCGTTCATCGGCTTTGCGCCGGCGGACGACCCGCAGATCGTCATCCTCGTGCTGCTCGACACGCCGAGCAACAGCACCGGCATCTATATCAGCGGTGGCCAGATGGCCGCGCCCGTCGTCGGCAAAATGATGGCGGACATCCTGCCGTACCTCGGCGTGGAGCCGTCGTACTCCGAGACGGAAAAGGCGCATATGGATAAGACCGTACCGAACGTGACGGGCCTGTCCGTTGAGCAGGCGAAGGCCGCGCTCGCGGAGGTGGGCCTGCAGGCGCGCATCTACGGTGATGGCAGCACAATCACGGCGCAGCTTCCGGGCAGCGGCGCGGTCGTGGCCAACGGCAGCACCATCCTGCTCTATGCCGGCAAAGAGCCCTCGGCCGACAAGGAGACGATGCCGGATCTGTCCAATCTCAGCTATCAGACAGCCCGCGACCGCATGGCCGCACTGGGGCTGTATATCAAGACCAGCAGTTCGATCACGGATACCGCGGCGCAGGTCATCTCCGGCCAGAGCGTCGCCGCCGGCACCCAGATCGATCACGGTACGGTCGTGGAGGTCACGCTCGTGACCAGCGATTCGGGCATGCTGGGCCGATACTGACGAACAACGGAGGTACGTTTATGAAACTCAAGCGACTGCTGTCCGTTCTGGACGTGTGCGAATGCACCGCCGATCCGGAACTGGACATCCGGGATATCAGCTTTGACTCGCGCACCACGCAGCCCGGCGACCTGTTCGCCGCCGTCTGCGGGTATGAGTCCGACGGGCACCGGTTCATCGGCGCAGCCGTCGAGCGCGGCGCGGCCGTCGTGCTCTGCCAGCGAAAGCCGGAGGTCGAGATACCGTATATCCTCGTGGCCGACAGCCGCCTTGCGCTCTCGCGCATCTGCTGCGAATTTTTCGATAACCCGTCGCGCGAGCTGACCATGATCGGCGTGACCGGCACGAACGGCAAGACCACCGTCACCACGCTCATCAAGCATATGCTTGAGCAGTGCCTGCACACGAAGGTCGGTCTCATCGGCACGAACGCGAACGTCATCGGCGACGAGGTGCTGCACACCGAGCACACCACGCCCGACGCCTATGAGCTGCAAAAGCTCCTGCGCCGGATGGTCGACGCCGGCTGCACGCACGCGGTCATGGAGGTGTCGTCGCACTCGCTCGTGCTGCACCGTGTGGAGGGCATCCGCTTCCGGGTGGGCATCTTCACGAACCTGTCGCAGGACCATCTGGACTTTCACAAGACCATGGAGGCGTATGCCGCGGCCAAGGCGCAGCTGTTTGCGCAGAGTGACGTCGGCATCGTCAACGCGGACGACGATTGGGCGCACGTCATGCTCGAGCACGCCAAATGCCCGATGCACACCTATTCCGCCAAACGCAACGACGCCGACCTCGTGGCCAAGGACATCCGCCTGAGCGCGTCGGGCGTGCGCTTTGTCGCCATGCACGGCGATGCGATCGCGCGCATGCGCCTCGGCATCCCCGGCATGTTCTCGGTCTACAACGCGCTGAGCGTCATTGCCTGCGCCTGCGCGCTCGGCGTTTCGCTCGACGACTGCGCCGCCGCGCTCGACACGGCAAAGCCCGTCAAGGGCCGCGCCGAGGTGCTCGAGACCGACGGGGATTACGCCATCCTCATCGACTACGCCGTCACGCCCGACGCCATCGACAACATCCTCACGACGGTGCGCGAGTTCGCACCCGCGCGGCTCGTGTTCCTCTTTGGCTGCGGCGGCGACCGGGACCGCGGCAAGCGTCCGAAGATGGGCCGCATCGCGGGCCAGAAGGCGGATTTCGTCATCGTCACGAGCGACAATCCGCGCACGGAAGACCCGGAGGCGATCATCGCCGATATCCTTCCCGGTCTCAAGGAGACGCACACACCCTATGTCGTGCGGCCCGACCGGCGCGAGGCCATCGCCTACGCGATCGAGAATCACTGCCCCGGCGATGTCATCATCCTCTGCGGCAAGGGCCATGAGGATTACCAGATCATCGGCAAGACGAAAGTGCACATGGACGAGCGCGAGATCGTCGCCGAAATACTCGAGAAGAGGAAGAGAGAGAAATGACACTGAAGCTGATACTGGCGTTCGTCATCGCGTTTGCGGTGTCGGCCGTCGTCGGATTTTTCCTGGTCCCGTATCTCAAACGCATCAAGGCGGGCCAGAGCATCAAGGAAAACGGCCCCACGTGGCACATGTCCAAGCAGGGCACGCCCACCATGGGCGGGCTGATGTTCATCGCCGCGATCGCGGTCGTGTGCCTGTCGGTCGGCTTTGAGTGCATGGCCGAGGGCGAATACGGCCACCTGTTTTGTCTGGCGTTCGCGCTCGTGTTCGGCGCGATCGGTTTTCTGGACGACTATGAAAAGCTCAAAAAGAAGCAGAATCTCGGCCTGACGGCCGGCAAAAAAATGCTGCTGCAGCTGGCGGCGGCCGTGGCGTTCATTTTCCTCATGCGCCGTTTCGGCTATGTCGCGCTCGACAGCCTGTACATCCCGTTCTGGAACAAGACGGTGCCGGTCTCCGAGCCGCTGTATGTCATCTTCGCGGCCTTCGTCATCGTCGGAACGGTCAACTCCGTGAACCTCACCGACGGTGTGGACGGCCTCGCCGCGAGCACGACGATGCCGGTGTGCATCTTCTTCGCCGTCATCTCCATGCTCTGGGGCGAGCGGTTTTTGTCCCTTGGCGTGTTTGCCTCCGGCCTTGCCGGCGGCCTGCTGGGCTTTTTGATCTATAACTTCCACCCGGCGAAGGTGTTCATGGGCGACACGGGTTCGCTCTTTCTCGGCGGCGCGGTCGCGGCGCTGGCCTTTGCCTACGACATGCCGCTCATCCTTGTGACGCTCGGCATCATGTACATCATCGAGGCGCTGTCGGATATCATCCAAGTCGGCTACTTCAAGCTCACGCACGGCAAGCGCGTGTTCAAAATGTCCCCGTTCCACCACCATCTCGAGATGGGCGGCTGGACGGGCCACAAGTGGAAGGAAACGCAGATCGTGGTGCTGTTTGCCGGCGTGACGGTGCTGTTTGCAGTTTTGTCGTTCATCGGCGTGTTCCACCGCTTCGGCGTGTGAGGCGCGCGCCGCGGTGCAGGGAGGTGCTTATATGAATATTTCCGATCTGAGACTTCCCGCGCGCCAGGCGAAAGCGTCCGCCGGGCCGAAGCGCGGCAGCTTCGACCTGCCGTTTTTCGTGCTCACGCTGCTGCTGCTGACGATCGGCGTCATCATGGTACTCTCGTCGAGCTTCGCCCGCGCGTATGCGCAGGGCAAGTCGCCGACGTATTACTTCGTGCGCCAGGCGGCCTTTGCCGTGGCCGGCGTTGTGGCCATGATCTTGCTGTCCAAAGTGCGCATGGTGACCTACCGCCGTCTGTCGCTGCTGGTGCTGGGCGTGAGCATCTTCCTGCTTGCCGTCGTCTGGATCCCGCACATCGGCACTCGCGTCAACGGTGCGCGCCGGTGGCTGAGCCTCGGCTTTACGACGTTTCAGCCGTCGGAGATTGCAAAGATCGCGGTCGTGCTGTTTTTCTCCAGCATGATCTGCACCTATAAAGAGCAGATGCAGACGTTCCGCTACGGTGTCGTGCCGTTCATGGTCGTCACGGTCATCATCGTCGGCCTGCTGATGCTCGAGCCGCATCTGTCGGCGTCCATCATCATCATGGCGCTTGCGATCGTGATGATGTTTGTCGGCGGCATCAAACTCTCGTACCTGCTCGTCGGCATGGGCAGCGCGGGCGCGCTGCTGCTCATCGCAAGCAAATTCGTGCCCTATGTGCACAAGCGCATCGTGTCCTGGCGCGACCCGTTTGCCGATACGAGCGCGGCCGGCTATCAGATCGTGCAGTCGCTGTATTCCATCGGCTCGGGCGGCTTTCTCGGGCTCGGCCTCGGCCAGAGCCGGCAGAAGTACCTCTATCTGCCCGAGGAGCACAATGACTATATCTTTTCCATCGTCTGCGAGGAGCTCGGCTATGTCGGCGCCATTGCGATCCTGATCCTGTTTGCGCTGCTCATCTGCCGCGGCTACTGGATCGCCGCGCACTCGCCCGACCGCTACAGCTTCCTCGTCGGCATCGGCATCACGACGCTGCTGTCGATCCAGGTGTTTTTGAACATCGCAGTCGTCACGAACCTCATCCCCTGCACGGGCATCTCGCTGCCGTTTTTCAGCTACGGCGGCACGGCGCTGCTCATGCAGCTCGGGGAGATGGGCATCATCCTGAGCATCTCGCGCGACATTCCGACGAAAAAGGCGCGCTAGTTTCTGACTTTGAAGTGTATATCCGGCAGCCCGCGGCGGTCTTCGGCGCGGACTGCCCGATTTCCGTTTTTGATCCTGGGAGGCATTGCTATGAATTTTCTCTTTACCTGCGGCGGCACCGCAGGCCACATCAACCCCGCGCTCGCGGTCGCTGGCATCCTGCGCGACCGGATGCCCGACTGCGGCATCCTCTTCGTCGGCGCCAACGGCAAGATGGAGACCGACCTCGTCCCGCGCGCGGGCTACGACATCGTGACCATTGAGGTCACGAACATCCACCGCAGCCTCAAGCCGTCGGAGATCGCGTACAACTTCCGCTCGCTGCACAACGCGCGGCAGGCGACGAAGGACGCGCGCAAGATCATCGAGGACTTTCAGCCTGACGTCGCCATCGGCACCGGCGGCTATGTCTGCTACCCCGTGCTCAAAGCGGCGGCGCAGCTCGGTATCCCCACCGTCGTGCATGAATCCAACGCCGTGCCCGGCCTGACGACGAAGATGCTTGCCGGCGCGGTCGACCGCATCCTCGTCGGCTTCGAGGAGAGCAAGCAGCACTACAGCGAGCAGGAAAAGGTCGTCGTCACCGGCACGCCGGTGCGCGGCGCGTTCACGGCCTGCTCCAAGGCGGAGGCCAAGCGCCAGCTCGGACTCGACCCGGACAGGCCGCTGGTCGTGTCGGTCTGGGGCTCGCTCGGCGCGTCGTACATGAACGAGGTCATGACGGCGTTCATCACGCGCGCCGCCGTCACGGACGCGCCGTTTGCGCTCATCCACTCGGCCGGGCGCAACGGCTATGAGAAGATGCACGCGGCCCTGCTCGAAAAGTGCCCGGCCGATCTCGCCGCGCACGGCATGGACGTGCGGCCGTATATTTATGACATGCCGCTCGTCATGGACGCGGCCGATCTCGTGCTCTGCCGCGCGGGCGCGTCCACGCTCGCGGAGCTCTCGTGCATCGGCAAGCCCGCGATCCTCATCCCGTCGCCGAACGTCACAAACAACCATCAGGAGCGCAACGCGCGCGTGCTCGAGCACGCCGGCGGGGCGAAGGTGCTGCTCGAGGGCGCGTTCACGGCGGACGATCTGTATAACCTCGTCAGCGACCTGCTCGCCGACCCCGCGCAGCTTGCGCAGATGGCGCAGAACATGAAATCCGCCGGCGTTGCCGACGCCGCCGAGCGCATTACCGATCTGGTGCTGAAACTGGCCGACCGGCACGCAAAATGACAATCTCGCGTTTCTCTGCATAGGATGGCATGAATTTGCTGTGCGGAGGAAAGATTATGAGCATATGGCACATTTACGGCGGAAACAGACTGACCGGGAGCACCCAGGTGCAGGGCGCCAAGAATGCGGTGCTGCCGATCATGGCGGCATCCGTGCTCGCCGGCAGTGAGACGGTTCTGCACAACGTGCCCGACCTGAAGGACGTGACGATCACGCTGCGCATCCTGCGCCATCTCGGCTGCACGGCGGAGCGCGACGGGGACACGGTGCGCATTGATTCCCGCGGCATGAACCGCGACTTCATCCCGCACGATCTCATGCGGGAGCTGCGCTCCTCGGTCATTTTTCTCGGCGCGATCCTCACGCGCTTCGGAACGGCGAGCCTGTCCATGCCGGGCGGGTGCGAGCTCGGCCCGCGGCCGGTGAACCTGCACCTCGACGCGCTGCGCGCGCTCGGCGCGGAGGTCACGGAGCGCGGCGGAGACATCGTCTGCTGCGCGCACGATCTGAAGGGGCGGCGCATCCTGCTGCCGTTTCCGAGCGTCGGCGCGACGGAAAACGCCATGCTGGCCGCCTGCGCGGCGGCGGGGGAGACGGTCATCTGCAACGCCGCGCGCGAGCCGGAGATCCTCGACCTGCAGTGCTACCTGCGCAAGCTGGGCGCGCGCATTTCCGGCGCCGGCACGTCGACGGTCACGGTCAGCGGCTTCCGGCCGCAGCCGTTTGTGGAGCACACGATCATGCCGGACCGCATCGTCGCGGCGACGATTTTGTGTGCCGGAGCCGCCTGCGGCGGCGATGTGGAGCTGCAGGGCGTCGATCCGGACCATTTTTTGACCGTTCTGGACTCGCTTTCCGAGGCAGGGTGTGCTATAATAAAAACGGCGTCCACCGTGCGCCTGACATCGACCGGGCGGCTCACCGCGCCGCGGCCGGTCGTCACGCAGCCGTATCCGGGCTTTCCCACGGATGCGCAGCCGCCGCTCATGGCTGCCTGCCTGAAGGCGAAGGGCACCACGGTGTTCACCGAAAACATCTTCACCAACCGTTATCGTCATGCCGAGGAGTTCCGGCGTCTGGGCGCAGCCGTCAGCATCGAGGGGCGCGTGGCCTATGTCACCGGCGTCGACCGGCTCACCGGCGCGCCGCTCACATCGAGCGACCTGCGCGGCGGCGCGGCCATGATCGTGGCCGGCCTCTCCGCCGAGGGCGAGACCGAGATCCTCGACAACGGCTATATCAACCGCGGCTACGACCGCTTCGATGCGTGCCTGTCGGCGCTTGGGGCCGATGTGCGCTGCGCGGCGCCGCGGTGAAAGGAATCACCTGCCTATGAAACAATCGAAGCAGCCCGGGCCGCGCCGCGCGCGCCGGCCCCGCCGCCCATCCGGCGGCCGGGGCAGGTCGCTGCTGCAGCCGCTGATCTTTCTGCTGATCTGCGCGGCGCTCGTCCTGGGCATGAGCGTATTTTTCCGTGTTGCAAAGATCGAGGTCGTGGGCAACTCCATCTACACGGCCGAGGAGGTCGTCGAGGCCTCCGGCATCGGCACGGGCGACAATCTGTTTTTCATCAACCGTTTCTCGGCCGCCAGCCGCATCTTCAGCAAGCTCCCGTATGTGGACAAAGCGAAGGTCACGCGCGCGCTGCCCAACCGCGTCACCATCACGATCCAGGAGAGCAGCGCCATGGCCTATGTTCAGGCGGATGGCGGTTACTGGGTTTTGGATCAGAACTGCAAGCTGCTCAAATCCGTCACGGAGAGCGAGCTGACCGGCCTTGCCCGGGTCGACGGCATTACGCCGGTCGAGCCGAAGGTCGGCGAGGTGCTCAACGCCGGTGAGGCCGATGCGCCGAAGGTCACGTACCTCGCGGCGATCCTCGGCCAACTGCTCACGCGCGACATGGCGTCCAAGGTCACGGTCATCGACCTGTCGGATGCGTCCAACCCCGGCTTCACCTATGACGGACGATTCACGGTGCGCCTCGGCGCGAATGAAAATGTCGAGTACAAATTCGGTATGCTGCAAAGCGCGGTCTCCCAGCTCACGGCCAGCGATGCCGGCACCATCGACCTGTCGATCGACAAACGCGCACATTTCAGCCCCGGCTGATTGTTCACAAAAAAAGATTGACCTGATAAGGAAAACGATATAAAATGGGAAAGAATAAGAACAAACAGAAGCGCAACCCGCCAAAAAACGGCTTCCAGAGCGCGCATGCGCCGGCCGCCGATACAAATAGAAACAACAGGGAGGAACCGAATATGTCCTTTGCTACCGAGTCCGGTCCGGAAAATGTCGTCACCATCAAGGTCGTTGGCGTCGGCGGGGCCGGCAACAACGTCGTAAACCGCATGGTTAAGTCCGGCACTCAGGGAATTGAGTACGTGGCTGTCAATACAGATAAGCAGGCTCTGGCCGTTTCGAGCGCGGATCAGAAGATCCAGATCGGCGAGAAGCTGACCCATGGTCAGGGCGCCGGCAGCGATCCTGACGTCGGCAAGCGCAGCGCCGAGGAGAGCCGCAACAACATCGCCAAGAGCCTGGAGAATGCGGACATGGTCTTCATCACCGCCGGCATGGGCGGCGGCACCGGCACGGGCGCAGCGCCCACGATCGCGGACATCGCCCGCGAGGCCGGCATCCTGACCGTCGGCGTCGTCACCAAGCCCTTCAAGTTCGAGGGCAAGCGCCGCATGGATCAGGCCATGGTCGGCATCAACGAGCTGCTGGGCAAGGTCGACTCCCTGCTCATCATCCCGAACGACCGGCTGAAGTTCGCCACCGACCAGAAGGTCACGCTGGCCAACGCCTTCGAGATCGCGGACGATGTCCTGCGTCAGGCCGTCGTGAGTATCTCGGACCTCATTAAGAACACCGGCTTCATCAACCTCGACTTTGCGGACGTCACCTGCGTCATGAAGGACGCCGGCTTCGCCCACATGGGCGTCGGCCGCGCCGCCGGCAAGGGTAAGGCGGAGGACGCCGCCCGCATGGCCGTGGCCAGCCCCCTCATGGAGACGTCCATCAACGGCGCGCGCGGCGTGCTCATCAACATCACCGGCTCTGAGGATATGGGCCTGGAGGATGTCGAGACGGCCGCAAACCTCGTTCAGGAGGCTGCGCACCCGGACGCCAACATCATCTTCGGTGCGAGCTTCGATCCCTCGCTCGACGACGAGATCCGCGTGTCCGTCATTGCCACCGGCTTCGACGAGCCGGGCAAGGCGC
>OOBN01002222.1_pt1 | contig 12244 bp, 13 predicted proteins | sample 1671091 | NCBI WGS metagenome assembly OOBN01 (sample SAMN06348121, study PRJEB24527) | human gut metagenome | biome: human gut; feature: ankylosing spondylitis patient; material: feces | host: Homo sapiens | place: China | collected 2015-10 | reverse complement strand
CCGAGTACATGGCCGTGACCCCCTGGGGCGACCTGTACCCCTGCCACCAGTTCGTGGGCGACCCCAAGTACCTGATGGGCGACATCTGGAAGGGCGTCACCAACACGGCCGTGCGGGATGAGTTCAAGCACTGCAACGCCTACGCCCGCAAGGAGTGCCAGGATTGCTGGGCCAAGCTGTATTGCTCCGGCGGCTGTGCTGCCAACTCTTATCATGCCACCGGCAGCATTACCGGTGTGTACGAGTACGGCTGTGAGCTGTTCAAAAAGCGCATGGAGTGCGCCATCATGATCAAGGTGGCGGAGAACCAGGAACTGGCTGCTCAGGGCATCGAGGTGCCCATTGAGCTGGGTTCCACCTGCAACGCCTGCGCAGACGGCGAAGCCTGCGAATAAGCATGGACACACCCATCGTGGATTTTGTGCGCGGCTATGCACAGTCCGGCATCTCCCGGCTTCATATGCCCGGCCACAAGGGTCAGAGCCTGCTGGGCTTTGAGCCGCTGGACCTGACCGAGATCCGGGGCGCCGACGAGCTGTACGAGCCGGAGGGCATCATTGCCCAAAGCGAAGCAAACGCTACCCGGCTGTTCGGCACGCAGTACACCTATTACAGCACCGAGGGCTCGTCCCAGTGCATCCGGGCCATGCTGTGTCTGGCACTGCAGGCCGCACCCCGGACCGGAAAACGTCCGGTACTGCTGGCGGCCCGCAACGCGCACAAAGCCCTGCTGTACGCTGCCGCGCTGCTGGACTTCGACATCCGGTGGCTTTGGCCTGCGGCAGAGAATGCCGGGGCGCTGTGCAGCTGCCCCATCTCCGCGCAGATGCTGACAACAGCGCTGCAGGAGCTGATCGGGCAGGGGAGTACCCCCTTTGGGGTCTACGTCACCAGCCCGGATTATCTGGGCGGAATGCAGGACATCCGGGCCTTGTCGGCTGTGTGCGACACCTTTGGGGTGCCGCTGCTGGTGGACAACGCCCACGGGGCCTACCTGCGCTTTCTGCCCGGAGAGCCGCTGCACCCCATTGCACTGGGGGCGGCCATGTGCTGCGACTCGGCCCACAAGACCCTGCCGGTGGTCACCGGCGGAGCATATCTGCATCTGGGGGAGAACGCCCCGGTGCAGGAGGAAGCTGCAGTGCGCGGTGCACTGGCACTGTTCGGCTCCACCAGCCCGTCTTACCTGATCCTGCAGTCGCTGGATGCCTGCAACCGGCAGTTGACGGAAAGCTATCCCGCCGGGCTGCAGCGGTGCTGTGCCCGGCTTGCCGCTCTGCGCGGGGAGCTGAACACAGCGGCGCAGGCGGCGGGCTGCCCGGTGCCGCTGGCATTGGACGGTCCGGGCCGGGAACCGCTGAAGCTGACGCTGGACGCTGCGGCCCTTGGCATGACCGGCACCGCGCTGGCGGATGCCTTGCGCGGTGGGCAGCTCGAGTGTGAATATGCCGACCCGCGTTATGTGGTGCTGATGTTCACCCCCTGCAACCCACCGCAGGACTACGCGCGCCTGCGCACGGTGCTCCGGCAGTGTCTGCACGGCCTGCCCGCAGCGGGTGGGCTCCTGCAGCCGGAAGAGCTGGCTGGGGAGTTCATGGCACTGGCGCAGCAGGCGCGGGCCCATTGCACCATCCGGCAGGCAGTGTTTGCTCCGCAGGAGCGCATCCCGGTGCAGCAGGCGCTGGGCCGCATTTGCGCGATGCCCACGGTGTCCTGCCCGCCGGCCATCCCCATCGCGGTAAGCGGGGAAGAGATCACCCCGGCGGCACTGGAATTGATGCAGCGCTATGGCGTGACGGAAGTCTCAGTTCTGCGCAGATAAACAAAAAACAAACGGCACGATGCAGCGATGCACCGTGCCGTTTTTCTATGAAAAGAGCTTTATTCGTTCTCGTCGGATGCGGCTTCCATGGCGTTGAACCGCTCCAGGAAGCTGTGCTCCACGCCCTCGGATTTGTAGCCGGGCATGGTGTCCAGCGCCACCGCATGGATGCTGCGGAAGATGCTGTTCTCGATGTTGGGGTTGTCGCGCTTGAGGCGGCGCAGCAGGGTCTTGACTTCCTGCCGCTTGGAACCACCGCCGCCGTTGTCGCACATGGTGCAGTTCTCGGTAAAGCGGCAGGCGCACTGGATGAATTCCAGCTCATTGTAGCGCTTCCACGCCAGAATATCTTCCTCGCGGATGCAGTACATCGGGCGGATGAGGGTCATGCCGGGGAAGCTGGTGCTGTGGAGCTTGGGCGGCATGGCCTGCAGCTGGGAGCCGTAGAACATGCTCATGACGGTCGTCTCGATGACATCGTTGAAGTGGTGGCCCAGCGCGATCTTGTTGCATCCGAGCTCCTTGGCCTTGCTGTACAGGTGGCCGCGGCGCATCCGGGCGCAGAGGTAGCAGGGGTTCTTGTCAGTGTTGTTGGCCACGGAAAAGATGTTGCTCTCGAAAATGGTCACCGGGATGTGCAGCAGCGCGGCGTTGGATTCGATCTTCTGGCGATTGATCTCGTTGTAGCCGGGGTCCATGACCAGAAACACCAGCTCAAAGGGCACGTCGCTGTGGCGCTGCAGCTCCTGCATGAGCTTGGCCATCAGCATGGAGTCCTTGCCGCCGGAAATGCACACGGCAATGCGGTCACCGGCCTGCACCAACTCGTAGCGCTTGACCGCCACGATGAAGGGAGTCCACAGTTCTTTGCGATATTTTTTGATGATGCTGCGTTCGATCAGCTGATAGGGTTCCAGAGTTTTTTTCATGGGTCACCTCGTTTTACGGTTGGGTCAGAGTGCGGTAGCAGGCATCGAAAGCCTGTAAAAATCCGGTGATCTCCTCATCGGTGGTCCGGTGGCTCAGGCTGATGCGCCAGGAGGAAAGAGCGTTGCGGCGGTCACGGCTCACGGCGAACACGGCCCGGGAGGGCAGGCCGTCGGACGAGCAGGCCGACTTGACCGAGACGCACACGCCATGCGCGTCCAGCTCCCGCTGGAACACGGTGCCCTTTACGTCCTTCACGCTCAGGTTCAAAATCTGCGGCACGGCGGCTTCTGGGCTGTTGATGCGCACTTTGGGGTAGTTTGCCAGTTCGGTGCGCAGGCGGGCGTTCAGGCTGCGCACCCGCTCCACCCGCTCCGGCAGCTCGGTCATGGCCTTGTCCAGTGCAAGTGCCAGCGAGCAGGCCAGCGCCACGGTGGGGGTGCCGCTGCGGTAGATGGTGGTGCTCTCGCCGCCATGGATGAGCGGCTCCAGCGCAAGGCCGCGCCGCTTGACCAGCACACCGATGCCGTTCAGCCCGTAGAATTTGTGGGCGGTCAGGCTCAGGGTGTCGATGCCCTCAAAAGAGGGAAGCGGCAGTTTGCCCACGGCTTGGGTGGCGTCTACATGCAGGTGGCAGTGGGGATAGTCCTTTAAAAGTGCGGCGATCTCGGTCACCGGCTGCACCACGCCCAGTTCGCTGTCCACGGCGGTGACGGCCACCAGAATGGTGTCCGGCCGCAGCAGCTCCCGCAGGTGGGCAAGGTCTACCGTGCCGTCCTGTTTGATGTCCACAAGGTCGATCTCGTACCCCTGCTCCTGCAGAGCAGTCAGCGTGCCGCTGACCGAGGAGTGCTCCAGCGGGGTGGAAATGATGTGTTTGCCGTGGTGACGCTCCAGCCGGGCGATGCTCTTCAACGCAAAATTGTTGGCCTCGCTGGCACCGGATGTATAAATGATCTCCGCCGGCTGCACATGAAGGCTGCGGGCAATGCTCTGCGTGGCCTCGTCGATGGCGGCTTTGGCGGCGGCACCGGCCTGATGGCGGGAGTTCGCGTTGCCGGGGCAGCTGCGCTCCACTGCACAGAAGCGTTCCAGCACGGCCTCGTCCACCGGCGTGTTGGCAGAATAGTCCAGATAGATCATAGATCCTCCTGATCTTGTTCGGTATACAGATTATAATAGTAGGTAATATTATAGTGCGCTTTGGACCGGAATGCAAGAAAATTGGCAAAAAAGGTTGCGGTGCAGGCGTAAATCTGCTATACTATCCAGTAAAGCTGCCTGACGGCCCGGTTTCTGCGGTGCGGGCGGGCAGGCTTTTGGCCGGAGCGGTTCCGGCGGTTTGGAAAAACTCGGACGAAAGGGGAGAACAGTATGCCGGAGATCCTTCGACTGCGCTGTTCCGTTTCCATTTCTTCCGGGCACAATCATCGTTCCCAATTCAGGAGGCACTGCCGTTGACCACGGCAATGCCTCTTTTTTTGGGCTGATACAGGAGGTATAGAAATCTATGAGTGAAAAGATTGATTACTCCAAGGGCGTATACGACGCTCGACAGCTGGGCACCGGACGGATGCTGATCCTGGGTGTGCAGCACATGTTTGCTATGTTTGGTGCCACGGTGCTGGTGCCGCTGCTCACCGGCCTGAGCGTTTCCACCACGCTGCTGTGCGCTGGTCTGGGCACGCTGCTGTTCCATCTGATCACCAAAAAGAAGGTCCCGGCTTTCCTGGGCTCCTCCTTTGCTTACCTGGGCGGCTTTTCCATCGTGGCCCCCATGCTGGCAGACGCTGACGGCAACCTGACCGTGGTCAACACCAAGATGCTGCCCTACGCCTGCGCCGCCGTTGCCTTCTCCGGCCTGGTGTACCTGGTGGCCAGCCTGCTGATCTCCACCTTCGGCATCCGCCGCATCATGCGATTCTTCCCCCCGGTGGTCACCGGCCCCATCATCATCTCCATCGGTCTGATCCTGGCTCCCTCTGCCATCAAAAACTGCCAGACCAACTGGCTGCTGGCCTTTGTGGCGCTGGGCGTGGTCATTATCTGCAACATCTGGGGTAAGGGCATGGTCAAGATCCTGCCCATCCTGATCGGTGTGCTGGTGTCCTATGCGGTGGCGCTGGTCACCGGTGCCGTGGACTTCCAGAAGATCGCCGACGCGGCCTGGTTCGGCATCCCCCTGCACAAGGAGGCCATGGGTCTGTTCGCCATCGACGGCAGCCCGGAGTTCATCAGCGCTCTGTTCACCATCATCCCCATCGCACTGGCTACCATGATGGAGCATGTGGGCGATATCGCCGCCATCAGCGCTACCGTCGGCCACAACTATATCAATGACCCCGGCCTGAACCGCACCCTGCTGGGCGACGGTCTGGCCACCACCATGGCCGGCCTGCTGGGCGGCCCGGCCAACACCACCTACGGCGAGAACACCGGTGTGCTGGCTCTGAGCAAGATCTACGATCCGCTGGTCATCCGCATTGCGGCTGTCCTAGCCATCATCCTGAGCTTCAGCCCCAAGTTTGAGGCTGTCATCAACACCATCCCCACCGGCATCATCGGCGGCATCAGCTTTGTGCTGTATGGCATGATCTCCGCCATCGGTGTGCGCAACGTGGTGGAGAACCGCGTGGACTTTACCAACAGCCGCAACCTGATCGTGGCCGCTGTCATTCTGGTGTGCGCCCTGGGCTTCAACTCGGTGGGCGGCGTCAGCTTTGCCATCGCAGGCGTTACCATCAACCTGTCCGGTCTGGCCATCGCTGCCATTGCCGGCATTCTGCTCAACGCCATCCTGCCCGGCAACGACTACGAGTTTGACGCTGCCGACGGCTCCGAGGCCGCTTCCAGCAGCAACCTGCAGGTCTGATCTCCCTACAATAAAATAGGTGCGTCCGAGGAAACCCGGCAAAGCGCATAGTTTTCTGGCAAGGTTTTTAGTGACCTTGCCAGTTTTTTATAATTGAGAATAATTCTTAAAATTATACTTGACTAACTAGGAACTATTCGCTATAATAGAGCCATGAGAAGGGCTGGTGAGTACCAACACCTGCACTTCGATTTCAAAATGAATCAATCAGAGAATGATGGAGGTCTGTTCTTATGAAGAAATATGTTTGCACCGTTTGTGGTTACATTGCTGAAGGTGAGATCCCGGCTCAGTGCCCTGTCTGCAAGGCTCCGGCCTCCGCTTTTGTGGAAAAGACCGGCAACACCTATGTGACCGAGCATGTGGTGGGCATCGGCAAGGCTGAGGGTGTGCCCCAGGAGATCGTGGACGGTCTGCGCGCCAACTTTGAGGGTGAGTGCAGCGAGGTCGGCATGTACCTGGCCATGGCCCGTGTGGCAGAGCGTGAGGGCTACCCCGAGATCGCCGAGGCTTACAAGCGCTACGCTTATGAGGAAGCTGACCATGCATCCCGCTTTGCCGAGCTGCTGGGCGAGGTCGTGACCGACAGCACCAAGAAGAACCTGATGATGCGTGCCGAGGCCGAGTGCGGTGCCTGCTCCGGCAAGATGGATCTGGCCAAGAAGGCAAAGGCCCTGAACCTGGATGCCATCCACGATACCGTCCATGAGATGGCGAAGGATGAAGCCCGGCACGGCCGCGGCTTCGAGGGCCTGCTGAAGCGCTACTTCAACACCGAAGTCTGATCAGGTTTCCCCAGTCATCCATTCTGCCCGCTGCACAGTGCGTCCCGCCGTGCAGCGGGCTTTTTGCGCCTTGACACACCCCGGCCCAGCGGCTTATACTGGAACCAACTGCACGAAAAGAGGGGACGGGAATGGACATACCTTCCAAAAACAAACCGGCAGCGGGCCGCTATGCGCTGCTGGATGAGCTGCGCGGGCTGGACCTGCTCAGCATGATCGGCTATCATGCCTGTTGGGATCTGATCTTTTTGTTTGGCATGTCTGCCACATGGTATACGGGCTGGCAGGGACACCTGTGGCAGCAGAGCATCTGCTGGGTGTTCATTCTGCTGTCTGGCTTCTGCCTGCCGCTGGGGCATCGCCCGCTGCGGCGCGGGCTGATCGTTTCCGGGGCGGGGGTGCTGGTCACGGCGGTCACGCTGCTGTTCATGCCGGAGGACCGGGTCGTGTTCGGGGTGCTCACCCTGCTGGGGGCGGCCATGCTCATCACCGGCCTTCTGCAGCCGCTGCTGCAAAAGATCCCGGCATGGGCCGGGCTGGTGGTGTCGCTGCTGCTCTTCGCGGCAACCTACCACACGCAGGATGGTTTCTGGCAGCTGGGCCCGTGGCAGATATTGCTGCCGGGTGCCTGGTATGCCAACCTCTTCACGGCGTTCTTCGGCTTTTTCCCGCGGGGCTTTTTCTCCACGGATTACTTTCCGCTGCTGCCCTGGCTGTTTTTGTTCTGGGCAGGGTACTTCCTGCATTTCTGCATGGGGCGGGCCCGCATGGAGCCGCTGCGCCGGTCGGTCTGTGCGCCGCTGGGCTGGCTGGGCCGACATTCGCTGGGGATCTATCTGCTGCATCAGCCGGTGATTTATGGGGGATTGCTGCTTCTGTTCCATGTTTTTGAGAAGTAAACCTTGACAAGCCTGCCAACCTGTGGTATTCTGTTGATGGTTAGAAAAAACTAACCACGAGAAATGCGTCGGCATCGTCCGGCCGCATTTTTCTGGAGCTGAAAGTTAGCGTAAACTAACGAAAGATTGATTGAGAGAGGTCGATTCAAATGAGCAAAGTAGCAATCGTATTCTGGAGCCAGACCGGCAACACCGAGACCATGGCAAACTGCATCGCAGAGGGCGCAGGTGCCAACGCCACCATCATCCCCTGCAGCGAGATGAACGCCGCCAAGCTGGGCGAGTATGATGTGGTCGCCTTTGGCTGCCCTGCAATGGGTGCCGAGCAGCTGGAGGAGAGCGAGTTTGAGCCGATGTTCTCGGATCTGGAGGGCTCGCTGAACGGCAAGAAGGTGGCGATGTTCGGCTCCTACGGCTGGGGCGACGGCCAGTGGATGCGCGACTGGGTGGAGCGTGCCCAGGGCGACGGTGCACAGGTGTTCGGCGGCGAGGGCCTGATCTGCAACGAGGCTCCGGACGATGACGTGCAGGCCGCCTGCCGCAAGCTGGGCGCAGACCTGGCTGCCTGGTAATCACAGACCGGGCGTCTCTTGACAAATGGGGTTTGTTCGTCTAAACTAATAGGACCGGTTCCGGCAGTTCTACTGCGGACAGCCCTGTACAGAAGAACGTAAATACATGCGGCAGGGGATAAGATGGGCGCGGTACAGCGCTCTCGGCCCCTGCCGTTTGGTTTTGGAAGGACAGTGTGTATGGCAGTGGTGGTGGCAGTTGGAGTGACAGCCTGCTTTGCGGTGCTGCGTCATGCAGTGCGCCGTGCAGCGGTGCGCTCAGGCCGGAAGCGGGAGTAAAAACAGCAGGAGGAATGGATCTCATGAAGGAGACTCCGAAGAACTTAGACAAAAAACGTGCCGACGAAAAATTGCTGGTGAGCGAGATGATCGCTCTTTACTGCCGCAGGCAGCACAAAACACCCAAAGGCAGCCTGTGCCCGGAGTGCCGGCAGCTGCACGATTACGCCCTGACCCGCATTGACAAATGCCCGTTCATGGAGACCAAGACCTTCTGTTCGGCCTGCAAAGTGCACTGCTACAAGCCCGCCATGCGGGAGCAGATCCGCGCGGTGATGCGTTGGGCCGGTCCCCGGATGCTGCCGGTGCACCCGGTGCTGTCCGTGAAACATGTGGCGGTGACCCTCAAGGCAAAACGGGAAGCGCAAAAAACAGATGCATAATCGCCCGGCAGACGGGGCATCCTGTCTGCAGAGAGGTGATCAATATGGAAAACATCGGTGTTACCTGTGATGTCTGCGCATGCTGCCACAATGTGGCCGGCTGCAAATGTGACCTGCCGCAGATCAAAGTGACCGAGCAGTGCACCTGCGATACGCAGCAGGTGGAGACCCCGCACTACTGCCAGAGCTACGAGAAAAAGTAATTCCTAAAGCAGCAAAACAGCTCCTGCCAGAGCATTTCCGGCAGGAGCTGTTTTGGGTCACGGAGGTCAGCGCAGGGCCACATTGCAGGTGGCAAGGCTGCGGATCAGGGTGCCCACGCTCTCCTTCATCCGGATGCCCACGAAGCCCAGCGTGAATGCGGCCTGCACATTGGCCAGATTGTCGTCGATGAACACGCACTCGCTGGCCTTCAGGCCGTATTTGTCCAGCAGGGCCTGATAGATGCGGGGGTCGGGCTTGTTGATGTGCACCTCACAGGAGGCTACGCCGCCGTCAAAGCGGTCCAGCACGCCGCGCTCCTTGAGCAGGGCCAGCACGTCCTCCGGGATGTTGCTGAGATAGTACACGCTGTAGCCATGGTTCTTCAGGCGGCGCACCAGCTCCTGCATCCGGCGGCGCGGGCGCAGGATGTGCAGCCAGTCGTCCAGCACGCCCTGCACCTCAAACTCGCGCCCGGCGGCCTTGGCGTTGCGCAGCATGGCCTGATTGCCGTCAAAGCGGGAGACAAGCCCCGCATCCAGCTGCTTCCACTCCTCGCTGCCAAAGGTCAGGTCGTACACCTGCTCCTCGATCTCTTCATTGCAAATGCGGTCTACCAGATAGGCGCGGGGGGCAAAATCCACCATGACACCGCCCAGATCAAACACGATGCTTTTATACATTTAAAATTTCCTCTGTTTCTCATGGAATGCTCTGCCCACAGTATACCACAATCTGCCATGCGGTTTCCACTGCTTTTTGCATGATGTGCCCGGCGGCTGCATAAGCTGTGGCAGAAAGGGGAGAAGGGCATTGACCATCCGGGAACTGTGTGAAAAAGAGGTGGTGCAGCTGGAGCAGGGGGTCTGCCTTGGCCGGGCCGACGACCTGACCTTTGACCCTGCCACCGCCCGGCTGCAGAGCCTGATCCTGCTGGGGCGGCCAAGGCTGTTCGGATTGCTTGGCCGGGACGATAGCCTGACCATTCCATGGCAGGAGATCGAGACCATTGGCACGGATGCGGTGCTGGTGCACACGGCCCTGCCGGAAGCACCGCCGCAGCCGGAACAGCTCAAATGGTGGCAAAAGCTGCGCGTGAAGCTGGGTTTGTAAATTTTTTGCAAAAACAGGGTGGACTTTTTTGTGGAAGTGACTATAATAATCGCAGAAGCTTTGTGCAAAAAGCGTAAAGAAATGTGCTTTTGCGTTTGATCTGAGGTTTCACGGATGAGGAAAGGAACAGGAATTATGAAAACTCCCAAACCGCTTTTGGCGCTGCGGATGGTATTCCCGCTGGCGGCATCGCTGATTGTGCTGCTGCTGGGCGAGGGGATCGCCCGCGGGAGCCTGAGCGCAGACGTTTTTGCAAGTTTTATCTTCCCGCACATCGGGGCTTATCTGCTGGCGTGGCTGCTGCTGTTTCTGGTGTGGCTGCTGCTGGACTGGGTGTTCCGCTGCCCGCCGCTGTCCACGCTGGGCATGGCGGTGCTGGGCTGTGCGCCCTGCGCGGTGAACTTTTACACCCTGCAGCTGCGCGGCGAGCCGTTCCTGCCATGGGATCTGACACAGGTGTCGGAGGCTGCCGGTGTGGCATCCGCTGCGGGCCTCAAGATCCAGCCCAGCATGGTCGTGACCATCATCGTGGTGCTGGCGCTGATGGCGGGCAGCTTTTTCCTGTACCGCGGCCGTCACAAACAGCGCTGGCTGCCCCGGCTGGCGGGCAGTGCCGCCACCGCAGCGGCCCTTTGCCTGCTGGTGTTCGGCGTGTACCTGCAGCCCGCTGTCACGCAGGTGCTGGGCATTACGCCGGATGCATGGATGCAGGACCGCTACTACCGCTACTACGGCGTGATCACCGGCTTTATGACCAACCTCACCAATCTGGAGATCTCGAAGCCCGAGGAATACTCGCAGGAAGCGGTGGATGCCCTGCTGGACAACGTGGACGAGAGCCAGAAGTTTGCCACCAGCCCGCTGTACTCCACCAGCTACAGCGCCGTGACCCCCAAGGACGAGCAGGTGAAGCAGCCTACCATCATCTATGTGATGGACGAGTCCTACTGGGATGTCTCGGAGCTGGAACAGTACGGCATCACCTTTGATACCGATGTCTCCAAGAACCTGCACGCCTTGCAGCAGACCAGCGCCTATGGCCGGGCCTACAGCCCCAGCTTTGGCGGCGGCACCTGCGATGTGGAGTTTGAAGCCCTTACCGGCTACTCGGTATCCTTCCTGCCCAGCGGCAGCAAGCCCTACCAGCAGCATGTGACCAAGCCCATGTTCGCCATGCCCAATTACCTCAAGCTCAAGGGCTACCAGACCGCTGCCGTGCACTGCTTCTGGGCAAAATACTGGAGCCGCGACAAGGCTTACCCCAACCTCGGCTTTGACGATTTTATCAGCCTTGAGGATATGCATGGCGTGACCAAGGTGCGCAAGCACTACTGGACCAGCGGCCTTGTCACCGATGATTCCATGGCCGACCAGATCATCCAGCAGTACGAGAGCATGAAGTCCAGCTCGGACAAGCCCATCTTCCTGCACGCTGTCACCATGCAGAACCATACCAATTATAACAAGGACAACTACCCGGACGACGAGCGGGTGAAGGTGCTGTCCCACCCGGCGGGCCTCAAGCCCAGCACCGTGGGCGCGCTGGAAGATTTTGCTACCGGCATCCGGGACGCGGACGCCATGATGGGCAAACTGACCGAATACTTCTCGCAGGTGGACGAGCCGGTCATTCTGGTGTTCTGGGGCGACCACTATAACCCCATCGATTCCAATTACGATGTCTACACCACTACCGGCTATGCCAGCGATTCCAGCGCAGACCCCCGCCTGCACCAGACCACGCTGCTGATGTGGTCCAACTACAGCCGGCAGCAGGTGGACCTTGGCACCATTGCCGCTTACGATATCTCGCCGGTGATGATGGACATTTACGGTCTGGAAGAGCCGCTCTACTTCCAGTTCCTGAACCGTCAGCTGCGTGTGGCCAGCCGCACCAATACCCGCGGAACCACCATGAATCTGGACGGCACCACCACGCAGGAGCCTACCGAGTTCCAGCAGCGGTGGTGCGCAGAGCACTGGCTTTTGCAGTACGACCTGATGTTCGGCAGGGGATACGCCCTGCAACGCATGGGCCTTGCGGGCCTGAGCGGCGTGGACACAGGCAAATGAGCGAAAAACAGACGATTTCTTTGTAAAAAACAGAGAAAAACTCTTGCAACCGGCGTTTGTTTGTGATATTATAACAGAGCATTACACACGCATCACTATGCCCTTTTGTGCCCAAATGGGTGGAGGGCAGTCCCGAACCGTCCGATACGGCCCGGGATCACGGTGTGCGGAGGCAAAACAATATCTGGAGGTATTTTACTATGGCAGTCGTTTCTATGAAGCAGCTTCTCGAAGCAGGTGTGCACTTCGGTCACCAGACCCGTCGCTGGAACCCCAAGATGGCGAAGTATATCTTCACCGAGCGCAACGGCATCTATA
>OOBN01002211.1_pt1 | contig 12305 bp, 9 predicted proteins | sample 1671091 | NCBI WGS metagenome assembly OOBN01 (sample SAMN06348121, study PRJEB24527) | human gut metagenome | biome: human gut; feature: ankylosing spondylitis patient; material: feces | host: Homo sapiens | place: China | collected 2015-10 | reverse complement strand
TATGTCTCCATTGAAATTAGGCATTCAGGCTATTCTGATTAGGAAAAGGGATTCGGAAACTAAGTATTTTAATTCAAAACGACACGAATTGGATTACAATGTATTGAATAGCTTCATTCGAAATAATGAACCGATGGAATATGATTTTTATCAGAAAATTGGTTATGAAGTGGTAGGACCGATTCTTTATGGTTATAGCAAATGGTTAAATGAAACAACGAAAAAATCAGGAATCCGTAAGCTCTTTTTCTTAGCAAGAGAGGGCTTTTTATTAGAGCGGGCATTTCGTTTGTTTTCTGCAAATGAACAAGACCATTGCGTGATACGCGTCTCCAGGAAGGCAACAGCATTGCCACTGCTTCAACGGGCTAAGAATCTGGATGATGTACTAAATAGAATTACCGTAACACGCACACGATTTACAGTCGAAGATTTATTATCTGCATGTGAAGTAGATGAGAAAACAGCAAGAAATATTTTACAGGAAGCTGCTATTTCTCCTGATACAACGATTCATTCTTTGAATGGTAAGCAGAAAGATGCTTTGTTCTTGCAGGCCTTTCCCTCGATTGCAGATTTTTCACGAATCCAGGAGAAATACATCCGTGGCTATTTGGACGAAGCAGGCTTTGCGGGAAAGGTGGCTGTATGTGATGTAGGATGGCATGGAACCATACAGAATGCATTGCAGGAGATTTTCTCTGATGTGGATATCACTGGTTTCTATATTGGAAAAAAGGAAAGAAAAACTAAGAAGCACTCTAATTCAGTGGCTTTTTTATTTGATGACCACAAAAATCATCAGATACAGGCAGAAGTTATGAGTGCGCCGGATATCTTTGAGCTGTTCTTTTTATCCGTAGATGGGTCTGCTAAGAAATATGCAATGGATAGTGATGGAAAATATTTCTGTGTGCAGGCAAAACCGGAGCAAACCCGGGAAAGTGCGAAAAATGTTATCAATCTGCAAGATGCTGCCTGCCATTTTATAGAAGACTTTAAGAAATTTGATGACAAGCTTGGTATAGCATTGACACCAGAGGCATGTGAAGCGCCTTATAGCAAATTCATTAATCCTCCATCCATGGAGACCGTTCATCATTTGAATCAGTTCTCATTTTTGAATGTGGGCAGCCATCGTATGGGAGCAGAACATAATTTATTTTATTATTCTATCCATCCGAAAAAATTTATCATTGAGTTTTTAAATAAAGGAAGTAAGGCAATCTTCTTAAAAAGCGTCTTTCGGCTGCCGCTTCCGTATGCCAATATGATTGACTTCTTGAGGAAATTTGATAGGTTATAAGGGCTCATGTGATTAGGAGATATTATGGCTAAAATAAGTATGATTATGCCGGTTTATAACTCGGAAGACTATCTGGCGTCGGCAATTCAGTGCGTATTAAATCAGACCATGAAAGATTTTGAGCTGATATTGGTGGACGATGGTTCTAGCGACAACAGCGGGGAAATCTGTGATTCATTTGCAAAGAGGGATTCTCGGATAGTTGTCATTCATCAAAAAAATGGGGGCATTTGTCGAGCTAGAAATAAAGGATTGGAAGCCGCAAATGGAGAGTATGTTGCCTTTATGGATAATGATGATGAAATTGCTAAAACTCTATTTGAAGATAATTTTAAGTTGGCAGTCCTTCATGATGCTGACGTAGTTAAGTTTGGCAATGATTCTATCCTCATGCGAGAGCAGGAGGTAGTACATGTTGACCATTGTAAATATACTCAATTCAAAGTAGTGAATGCCAAAGAGTTGAAGGATTTTTATCCTGAGGGGCGTAATTACCAGTTAGGAGGATTTGTTTGGAATGGTTTATATAAAAGCAAATTCTTAAAGTCTGTACATGCAGCTTTCAACGAGGAGCATAAATTTGGATATGAGGACGTAGAGTTTAGTATGAGGATTTATGACAAGATGAAAACTCTTGTTGTAAATCCTAACATATATTATTTTTGGAAACAAAGGCTTAGCCATAGTACGTCGCTAAAGGTTAATACTGATAAACTTAGGTCAATTGAATATGTGATTCCCATTGAAACAGAGCTATTACAGCGACTTGGTTCAAATAAATCTTATGCTGATTTTTGCGCTGGTTGGTGGTTCAAAGCTTTTCTGTGTGAATTATTTGCTCTAAACTGTCATCTAAGGTTAAAAGAAAAAATTTTACTGCTTAGGAACTTTAAAAACAAATTTGGTCAGATTCCGCAAAGTAGTTATGCCCCATATGATATTCGGTTATATGTTTTCCTATATAATCTGGATATGTTCCTTCTTCTCGGAGGCGTACGAAAATGTGTAACGGTCCTATTAGGGAAAGAAAATGGTCTGCTCCGCAAAATATTCAGATAACGGAAATAAAGAAATGGTATTGGAATAACGCAATGATAATTAACGGAAACAGATAACAAGGAAATTGTAAATTTCCTTGTTTTGGCTAGGAGCGATGCTTTTTATTACCAGTAGATTTTCGGATGGGAGGAACATCGATGAATGGTAAAAGTAAAGATGACGAATTACAGTCGGGGAAAGATTGCGTTCAAGATGTTCCTTTTGAAGACTTAGCTCCCGCTACTAATGTCGATGTTTCTAATTATGAGCAGGTATTGAATCAGGCTTTTTCGAGCCCTCGTCTTAAAAATATTGCTATTACCGGACCTTATGGCGCTGGAAAAAGCAGTATATTGGCAAGTTATCTGCAGTCCAAAGAGGCATCTGATAAAAAATATGCCAATCTTTGCCTGCGGATTTCTCTTGCGCATTTTCAACCAACCAAAGCCGGCATTGAACTAACTGATGAGCAGGGGAGGAAGCCTGTTCAGAAAGATGGTGAAGCCGTTAATTCTAACTATCAGATGGAGCAAATCCTTGAAGGAAAGATTATCAATCAGATACTGCACAAAATTCCTGCAAAAGTTGCTAAGGCAGCGGGCTTTAAAATGGTAGATACGGATAAAGAAATCGAATCCAATGCTTTTTCCTGTCTCGCTGCTGCTATTACAGGAATTCTTTTGATATATCTTTTTATTCCTCCGCTTGCTGCGCCTGTTGTTCGTCACTTTGCGCTATCTTATAATAATTTACTTTTACTTATTCTTCTTGTTTTGATTATAGCTCTTATCGCTATTGCTGTTTCTTTTTCTTACATTCATGGTAAAGATATCAAGACATTCTTTTCCCATCTTCAGAGAGTGAAAATTGAAGGGAATGAGATAGAACTTTTCCAGGATAAGGATGCTACGTATTTTGATAAGTATTTGGATAGCATTTTGTATATAATTGATCATTCGGGAAAACAATTTTTTATTTTTGAGGATATTGATCGATTTGATACCACACTCATCTTTGAAAGATTAAAAGAAATTAATGAACTGGTCAATGCCAAGCGTAAACTGCGCCAAGAAGCACCTATCAAATTTATATATCTTCTTCGTGATGATATTTTTCTTAATAAAGACCGGGCAAAATTTTTTGATTTTTTAATTCCGATTATACCAGTCACGAATACAAAAAATTCTTCGGATAAACTTTTTGCAATCCTTGGAAAATATCATCTGAAGGAAGTAATCAATCCGGGCTTAGTTCGAGCTTTGGGTTTATATATTGAAGACTATCGGCTCATTATAAATATGGCGAATGAGTTCAGAATCTATTTTGTTGCATTGGGGCAGCGAAATAAATTAAATCCGGATAAAATGCTTGCCATGATTGTCTATAAGAATCTTTTTCCTAGAGATTTTGTGGACTTACAGAAGAAGAAAGGGTATGTCCATTTTCTGCTGTCTAAGAAGGGAAAAGAAGCTTTTGTATCTGCAAGAAAGGCAGAGCTTGAAGAAGCAGCAGCAGACTGCAAGCGGGAGTTGGAAGCTATAAAGAGCGAAATCTTTACGAGAACCAAAGAATTGGCATGGGCTATTATCGGTACCAGGTTTAATTATGCTGACCGGAGAGCGCATCCTCTTAGTAATAATACTAATAAGGATTTACATGAGTTGGAATATTATATTGAGAATGAACTGGGAATAAGCCAGGATGCCAGGGATGAATATAAAAGGAGAAAAGCGATTATCGAAGGGGATAGAAAGGGGCGGATAGATTCTGAGAATGAGAAACTGAAAGATATCAATAAGCAGATGGAGTTACTGGATACAGCTTCTTTTTCTACACTTGCATCTATGTTCGTTGGGAAAAATGATAAAATATTTATGCTAAATGAATTAGATAACAATGGGAGAACAATTTTGTACGATGCTGTTCGTGCAAATGGGTACTTTAATTTACTGAAGTACTTGCTGATTAGTGGATATCTGGATGAAACATATGCAGAGTATACTACGTTCTTTTATGGTGAGTCTCTTTCGGAGAATGATCAAACATTCCTGATGAATCTTCATGAAAATGGCAGTCCGATGTGGGATTTAGAACTCACAAATTTTTCAGTTATTTTACAGAATATATCAGTATCGGAATTTACCAGGCCTGCTGTGCTGAATTATTCTCTCATTTCACATATGTTATCTTTTTCAGAAGTAATTTGTAATTTTAAAGATGAATATTTTGGGTATGCTATCAAATTTATAGCTAAAGGAGAGAAAGTAAGTGAGTTTGTTACTTACATATTTAAAGTTTTTCCAGATAGTTTTGCTAGAATATATATAGAGTCAAGTTTAAATTCGAATATAATAGAATCATTAGCCTATGATGCTTTGCTGTATCTCAATGAGGATGAGCTAAAAAAACTGAATGCACAAAGCTCGAATTGCTTGGCTCAGTATATCACTGATAATCCGGATTTCTTACGAGGTGCAGACAAGTTTAATGATACAAGTTTTGAAAGATTAATGTCTGCATTTAGTGTATTGGATATAAAATTCCCTGATATCCATCCGGAAGGAGTTCCTCCGAGGGTTCTGGAAGATGTTTTCTCTAATTGTTTCTGCGTGGTGAACGGTAATACACTATGGGTGTTTTTTACGGCCGTTTTGAAAGAGCCGACTGAAGATGCTAAAACGAAGCCACTCACAATTTTAAATAAACTGTCGAAAGAAGATTCCTTCAGGGAATATCTTGTAGAGCAGTTTGGCTTGTTTGTGAATGCATCATTAGAAAATTTGAAAAGTCATTCGACAAAAGATGCTTACTTCAAGGATAGTTCTGATATCGTAGTAAATCTGATTAATCAGAAGTCATTGAAAGATAAAGCGGTAATGGGCTATGTATCTAGACTGACGCCGGAAACGATTTTGAATCTTTCGGATATCAAGGATTCAGATAATTGGAAGATAATAGTGGAAAAGAATTTGGTCAAACATACAGATTATAATCTTTACCTTTATATTAAAAAATTCGGTGCAGATGATACGCTGATCAACTGTCTGAATCATTGGTATGCAAAATCACCCATGACGAGTACGCCGCTAAAGGAACAAGAGCAAAAAGTTATTATGGATGCGATTGCGCCTAAAAGTATGGTTGATACCGAAGTGTATATTTCCATTCTTGAGACCCTGGATTATTACATTACAGAGCATAGTGGATTTGATGAAGATTCATTTCCTCAAGACAAGATTACACAATTGATTCAGAAGAACTGCCTCGATATGAATCAGGACTTATTTGATTTTCTTCAGAATCGATATCCGAAGCTGCTGCTTTCATATGTAAAAAATAATAAAGGGAAGTTTACAAAATTACTTGAGAGTGAAAAGATTTCATTGACATCTGACGATATTGATTTGTTTTTAGGGGATAGCACTTTCTCTGATGATGAAAAGCAATTATTTGTCATTCATACCAATGGACCAATTGCATTGCTGCCTCATCGCGATATTTCAGAAATCATTCAGTGTATCATAGTCGAAGACCATCTCCAAGAAACAGAAATTCCCGAGATTTTAAAGCAATATAATGACTTACCTAAAGAAGTACGTAAAGCTTTGCTTCGGTCTGTAAACAAGTATGTTGACTATTTCACGAAAGCCAGTGCAGTCAAAGATAGTGATTTATTACAGGATATTATGCAGTCTCCAAATGTTGAAAAATTGATAAAGGTGAAAATCTTGACAAGTGCTATTGAAATACTTAATTTCAAGCAAGCGAAAGAAATGCTATCTGCTATCGATGCCGAAACTTATGGAAAGATTTTGAAAGCAGGGGCTACGAGGCATATTGGGGTAACACCCAATGTGGAAAATGGCCACTTGTTTGAAGTGCTGAAAACAAAAGGCTGGATTAAGAGCTATGAATCGGGAAATAACGAGTATGTAATAGAGCGAATGCCAATACATAACGAATCTATAAATTAAATATAGTGATTAGCCAATTGCATTGGCTATATGTAGCGATGTGTAGTTTAAGAAAGGATATAAATATGAAAGGTATTATCTTAGCCGGCGGTTCCGGCACAAGGCTTTATCCGTTAACCATGGTGACTTCGAAGCAGTTGCTTCCTATTTATGACAAGCCCATGATTTTTTATCCGCTTTCCACGCTGATGCTGGCGGGAATACGGGATATCCTGATTATTTCTACGCCCAAGGATCTGCCAAATTTCAAGAGACTTCTGGGGGATGGCAGCCGGTATGGGATTCATCTCTCCTATAAGGAGCAGTCTTCTCCGGACGGTCTGGCCCAGGCATTTATCCTGGGAGAGGACTTCATAGATGGTGAACCCTGCGCTATGATTCTGGGCGATAACATTTTCTACGGTGCGGGACTGACAAAGTATCTGAAGGAAGCTGCGGCAAATAAAGAGGGAGCCACGGTCTTCGGTTACTATGTGGATGATCCGGAACGTTTCGGCGTCATTGATTTCGATGAGCATGGAAGGGCGAAGTCCATCGAGGAAAAGCCGGCACATCCGAAGTCGAACTATGCAGTCACGGGACTTTATTTCTATGACGGCCACGTGTGCGAATACGCAAAGACCATCCGGCCCTCCGCCCGGGGTGAGCTGGAAATCACGGATTTGAATAAAATCTATCTCGAAAAGGGAAAACTCAATGTCATTACCCTGGGCCGCGGTTATGCCTGGCTGGATACGGGAACCATGGATTCCCTGTATGATGCCTCCGTCTTCGTACGTTCCATCGAAACCAGGGCAGGTATTCACATTTCCATGCCCGAAGAAATCGCCTACGTCAACGGTTGGATAGATAAAGAAGCCCTTGCCGAAAGCGCCAAGCAGTACGGAAAGAGTCCGTATGGGCAGTATTTGATGAAGGTGGTGGAGGGAAAGATTTTGAGAGACTGACAGCTGTCCGCTATCGGCTGTCGGCTGTCGGCTACGGGCTCCCGGCTGTCGGCTTCCGGCTGTCGGCTTCCGGCTTCCGGCTATCGGCTTTCCGCTATCCGCTGACCGTATGGAGGTTGATTATTATGGCTATGGATTATCAACGACTTGAGGTATGGAAGAAATCCATGCTGCTGGTGAAAACGGTATACCCGCTGATCGAAAGGCTGCCGCAGGAAGAAAAATATGCATTAGGCAATCAAATACGCAGGGCTGTCACATCTATTGTGCTTAATATTGCGGAGGGAACCGGACGAAATTCGGATAAGGAATTACGTTATTTTCTCACGGTAGCCCGCGGTTCCACAGCTGAAGTGGAGGCCCAGCTGCTGATTTGTATAGGATTGGGCTTCTTTTCAGAGCAGGATGCTGCTTCTGCCTTACAGCTGTGTGATAATGTGAAGGGAATGCTTTATCGCTTTATAGAGCGGGTTGGTTCGACACAGTAGAAATCAGACTATAAACATCGGTTACTTGTTCACATAATTAGAGAAAAACGGTAAGCAAAATCGGAAAGCGGTAAGCGGACAGCGGATAGCTGTACTTCACACCGTATGAGAGGAAAGGTAAAGTGTAATTATGACTATCATCATCACCGGCGGCGCCGGATTTATTGGTTCTAATTTCATTTTCTATATGATGAAGAAGTATCCGGACTATCGCATCATCTGTCTGGATAAGCTGACCTACGCAGGAAATCTGTCTACCCTGGCACCGGTCATGGATAAGCCGAATTTCCGCTTTGTGAAGATGGATATCTGCGACAGGGATGCCGTATATGGCCTCTTTGAAGAGGAGCATCCGGATGTGGTGGTGAATTTCGCGGCGGAATCCCATGTGGACCGTTCCATCCTGAATCCGGAAATTTTCTTGGAAACGAATATTATCGGTACTTCTGTCCTTATGGATGCCTGCAGGAAGTATGGCATCGGCCGGTACCATCAGGTATCCACCGACGAGGTATATGGGGATCTGCCCTTGGATAGACCGGATCTTTTCTTCACGGAAAAGACGCCCCTTCATACCAGCTCTCCCTACAGCAGCTCCAAGGCAGGAGCCGATCTTCTGGTGGGCGCCTACCATCGTACCTACGGCCTGCCGGCTACCATTTCCCGCTGCAGCAATAACTACGGACCTTACCAGTTCCCGGAAAAGCTGATACCCCTCATGATGATGAACGCGCTGGAAGATAAACCCCTTCCGGTGTATGGGGATGGGAAAAACGTAAGGGACTGGCTCTATGTAGAGGACCACTGCAAGGCCATCGACCTGATCATCCATAAAGGCACCGTAGGTGAAATCTACAATATCGGCGGCCATAACGAAATGGCGAATACTGATATTGTCAAACTTATCCTCAAAGAACTGGGAAAACCGGAAAGCCTCATTACCTATGTGAAGGATAGAAAAGGACATGACCGGAGATATGCTATCGATCCCGCAAAGATTCATCAAGAACTGGGCTGGCTGCCGGAGACGAAATTTGCAGATGGGATTAAGAAGACCATCCGCTGGTACCTGGACAATAAGCCCTGGTGGCAGGAAATCGTAAGCGGAGAGTATCAGAATTACTATAAAAAAATGTATGAGTGATCCGCTGGCGGCTATCCGCTATCGGCTCCCGGCTTCCGGTTGCTGGCTGTCGGCTGACGGCTCCCGGCTTCTACTTCCTGGCTGCCGAGTCTCGAGCCCCGAATCCCGAGTCCCCAGTCTCGATTCCCGAGCCTCCAATCCCGAGCCCCGGCAGCTGACAGCCGATAGCGGTAAACTAATAAAGGAGTATACCGATAATGAAAGTTCTTATAACAGGAGTGACCGGTCAGCTTGGTTATGACGTAGCTAAGGAACTGGAAAGACGTCATATCGAATACAAAGGCGTCGGTTCCAAAGATATGGACTTGACCGTTCCGGCGGAAGTGGAGAAAGTAGTGACTGCGTATCATCCGGATGCTGTCATTCACTGTGCTGCTTATACAGCCGTGGATAAGGCGGAAGATGAATATGGCAGGGCCATGGATGTCAATGCAAAGGGAACACTGGCTCTCGCGAAGGCTGCTAAAAAAATTGATGCGAAGATGCTTTACATATCCACCGATTATGTGTTTAAAGGGCAGGGCACGGAGGCTTTTACAGTAGATGCCTCTGCAGCGCCGCTGAATGTGTACGGACTGACCAAGCTTTTTGGTGAAGAGGCCGTACAGATGGAACTTACGAAATATTTCATCGTCCGCATTTCCTGGGTCTTTGGTAAAAATGGAAATAACTTTATCAAAACCATGCTCCGCCTGGGGCAGACCCATGATGAACTGACTGTTGTGGCAGACCAGTGGGGCTCCCCAACCTATACGGCAGACCTGGCGCCGCTGCTCTGTGATATGGTAGAGACTGAGAAATATGGAATCTATCATGCAACGAATGAAGGCATCACCAACTGGGCTGAGTTCGCAGCAGCCATCATGAAAGAAGCCAATTTCTCCTGCCGCATTCGGCCTATCCCTTCCTCGGACTATCCCACTAAGGCTGTCCGGCCGCTGAACAGCCGCATGGATAAAAGCTCACTGGATAAGGCCGGCTTCACAAGGCTGCCGGAATGGAAGGATGCGCTGAGAAGATATCTGAAGGAAATCGGAGCTCCTGGAGGCTGACTGTAGGCTGGTTTTTGGAGACTCGGGACTCGAGGATCGGGAATGGAGGATATCGGCTATCCGCTGACGGCTATCGGCTTTCCGACTCCCGATTCGCCGGTTGGTTGTTCAAATTATTTGAAAAAACGGTAAGCAAATTCGGAAATCGGTAAGCGGATAGCTGGTTCCTGCATCGGCTATCGGCTGTCGGCTCCCAATCCCCATTCCCGACAGCCTGTAACTCTACATTTAGAAAATAATGGGACAAATCAAAGTGACAAAAAATGTGAGAGGCATTGAAGGCCTCTGCATCGTTGAGCCCGCCGTCCATGGAGATGAACGGGGCTATTTCATGGAAACCTATAATCAGAAAGACATGGAAGAAGCAGGATTTCATATAGACTTTGTCCAGGATAACCAGAGCATGAGCACGAAAGGGGTCCTTCGCGGACTCCATTTCCAGAAGCACTATCCTCAGTGCAAACTGGTAAGGGTTGTTAGGGGCAGCGTCTTTGATGTGGCGGTGGATCTTCGGGCAAATTCATCTACTTATGGAAAATGGTACGGTGTGGAATTGACTGCAGAGAATAAGAAACAATTTCTGATTCCCGAAGGCTTTGCCCATGGCTTTCTGGTTCTTTCCGATGTGGCAGAATTCTGCTACAAGGTGAACGACTTCTGGCATCCCAATGACGAAGGCGGTATGGCCTGGAATGATCCGGAAATCGGCATCCGGTGGCCGAAACTGGTGGGCGAATATAAAGGAACACCGTCGGCAGAAGGATATACCCTGGAAGATGGCACGCCGTTGAATCTCAGCGATAAGGACCAGAAATGGCTGGGGCTGAAGGATACGTTTAAGTTCTGAAGGAAATTTTAAAATATTAACATTAATGAAAAAATCGTAGTAATGCCGTTAGGTTTTACATGATAGATTTTTCTTTTTTGATTTTCAAAAGAAAATATTAGCCTGGATGTTCTAAGTTTAAAAGAGTACAGTTGTGTTAATTTCTATGGAGTAGGCTTTATGGGAAACATGGATTTTTATAATATTCCTATTTTCATCATTTCTTATAATCGAAAAGAAACCCTGAAACTATGTATTGAAAGATTCCAAAAAGATGGATACAAAAACCTGATTATATTGGATAATGCGTCTACTGACGAAGCAACATTAGCGTATTTAAAAGATTTATCATATAAAGTGGTCTTTTTTAAAAAGAATTATGGACATCATGTTCTGTGGGATTGCGGACTTTTTGATGATATTATCAAAAGTGAATATTATGTTTTAACTGATCCAGATGTTCTTCCCATAGAAGAGTGTCCATCTGATTATGTGGAACAGTTTTATCGTATATTGGAGCAACATCCGGAAAAGACAAAGGTTGGGTTTGCATTAAAACTTGATGATTTGCCTGAGAATTATAAATATAAGTACGATATTATACGGTTCGAGTCGTTTTATTGGGAGAAGAGAATGCAATATCAATTTCCGATTTATGATGCACCCATAGATACTACTTTTGCCCTATATAGACCGGGGGGGGTAGCTGTTAAAAATAATTTTTATAATGGTATCAGGAGTGGGTATCCATACATAGCTAGACATTTGGGATGGTATGTGAATAATTTTTCACAAGAGGATTATTATTCCAATTCAGTCACTCAAATATCTACTAGTTTATCTGATGAGGCTATGAATGGTTTCAGGTGCAGTGTTATTGGGCAGCTGGCCATAAAACAGGAAAAAAATCTGTATGAGGTTATGAGGCTGATTTATTCACCTAAATTCATAAGGATGCACGCTAACTGGAAATCTATCATAATAACTATTGTTTATTTGCTGGCGAAGAAGATAGCTGTGACCTTGAGACTGAAGTAAGCCATTTCTTCCTCAGCGAAGGAAATGGTTGTGTGGCTATGCTTCCCTTAGTAAGTGTTGTTATTCCATATTACAATGATGGAAAATATATTCATGAAACATTAGTATCTATACAGCATCAAACATATAAGAATGTGGAAATTATTTTGGTAGATGATGGTTCTACCGAAAAAGAGAGCATTCGTATATTTGATGATTTGAAAAAAATAGGATTTCAAACGTATAGACAAAAAAATGCAGGCCGCCAGAAATTTGGGTATTTCGCATTCAAGGGGAAAATATATCCTTCCTGTAGATGCAGATGATAAGATCAGGCCTATATACATAGAAAAAGCTGTGCACTATATGGAAAGTCATACACAGTGTGGGATTGTCTACTGTAAGGCTGAATTTTTTGGTGCAAGAAGTGGTTTATGGAATTTGCCGAAATACTCCATTGAGCAAATGCTTCTTAACAATTGTATTTTTGTTTCAGCTCTATTTCGAAAAGAT
>OOBN01002206.1_pt1 | contig 12316 bp, 7 predicted proteins | sample 1671091 | NCBI WGS metagenome assembly OOBN01 (sample SAMN06348121, study PRJEB24527) | human gut metagenome | biome: human gut; feature: ankylosing spondylitis patient; material: feces | host: Homo sapiens | place: China | collected 2015-10 | reverse complement strand
CTATGAAAAAGAAAACAACAGATAGAAGATCTCCACAAAAAAGAGGTGTATGTACAGTTGTAAAAACAGTAACACCAAAGAAACCAAACTCAGCTTTAAGAAAAGTTGCCAGAGTTAGACTTTCAAATGGTTATGAAGTAACATCATATATCCCAGGAATAGGACATAACTTACAAGAACATAGTGTTGTTCTAATCAGAGGTGGAAGAGTAAAAGACCTTCCAGGTGTTAGATACCATATTATCAGAGGAACATTAGATACAGCAGGTGTAAAAGACAGAATGCAAGGACGTTCAAAATATGGAGCAAAACGCCCAAAGAAATAAATCGATAAATGATTTATTTTATAGTGCATGCACATCTTACTAAATTAAAGTACTTAAATTTAGAATAGATAATGTAGCACTAAACGGAAAATCGATAGATTTTCAGAGTAACTTAGATATCTTATAGATATCATCAATAAGAGAGTAAATCTCAGAAAGAAAAGGAGTGAAGAATAGTGCCAAGAAGAGGATTTATAGCAAAAAGAGATGTATTACCAGATCCAATATACAATAGCAAAGTTGTTACAAAGTTAATAAACAATGTTATGTTAGATGGTAAAAAGACAGTTGCTCAAACTATCGTTTATGATGCATTCGATATCATAAAAGAAAAAGAGCAAAAAGATCCACTAGAAGTATTTGAAGCAGCACTAAACAACGTAATGCCAGTTCTAGAAGTTAAAGCTAGAAGAATTGGTGGTGCTACATACCAAGTACCATTAGAGATTAGACCAGAAAGAAGACAAACATTAGGACTTAGATGGTTAGTTTCATATGCTAGAAAGAGACATGAAAAAACAATGTCTGAAAAATTAGCTGGAGAAATAATGGATGCTGTAGCTGGAAACGGTGGAGCTTTCAAGAAGAAAGAAGATATGCATAAGATGGCTGAAGCTAATAAGGCTTTTGCACACTATAAATTTTAAAAATTTAAACTATAAGCGTCGTCTAACTTCGTTAACCTTCATCTAAAAATATACTCGACGTACACCGCGTACGCCTCCGTTATTTTTGATTCGGTTGCCTTGTTATATTTGCTTCTAGTTGAAATTTTACATGTATATTAAAAGAAAAAATTATTTAGAAAGGAAGAAAAAATATGGCCGGAGACGGAAGAGAATTTCCTTTAGAGAAAACAAGAAATATAGGAATAATGGCTCACATTGATGCAGGAAAGACAACAACAACAGAGAGAATACTTTTCTACACAGGAAGAACACACAAAATAGGTGAGGTTCATGATGGTGCTGCTACTATGGACTGGATGGCCCAAGAGCAAGAAAGAGGTATTACAATTACATCAGCTGCTACAACTTGCCACTGGTTAGGTAATAGAATAAACATTATCGATACCCCAGGACACGTTGACTTTACAGTTGAAGTTGAGAGATCTTTAAGAGTTCTTGACGGCGCTGTTCTAGTACTTGCTGCAAAAGGTGGAGTTCAACCACAATCTGAAACAGTTTGGAGACAAGCTGATAAATACATGGTACCAAGAATGGTATATGTAAACAAAATGGATATTACTGGTGCTGATTTCTATGGTTGTATAAACCAAATAAAAGAAAGACTAGGAGCTCATCCAGTTCCAATCCAATTGCCTATAGGCGCAGAAGACAATTTCAAAGGAATTGTTGACTTAATAAAAATGAGAGCATTTATTCATAAAGATGATTTAGGAAAAGACATTGAAGAATGTGATATTCCTGAAGATATGAAAGCAGATGCTGAAAAATATAGACAAGAAATGATTGAAGCAGCAGCAGAACAAGATGATGAATTAATGATGAAGTATTTAGATGGTGAAGAACTATCTGAAGCTGAAATCAAATCAGGATTAAGAAAAGGAACTATATCAAACGCTCTAATTCTTATGACATGTGGTTCATCATACAAGAACAAGGGTGTTCAAGAATTATTAAATGCAATCGTTGACTACTTACCATCACCACTTGATATTCCAAACATCAAAGGTGTTGACGAAGATGGAAACGAAGTTGAAAGTAAGACTGATGACAATGCTCCATTTGCAGCATTAGCATTCAAAATAATGACAGATCCATATGTTGGAAAACTATGCTTCTTTAGAGTTTACTCTGGAACATGTACAACAGGAACTACTATTTTAAATGCTACAAAGGATAAGAAAGACAGAATAGGAAGAATCCTATTAATGCATGCAAATCATAGACAAGATATTGAAAAAGTTTATGCAGGAGATATTGCAGCAGCAGTTGGATTAAAAGATGTATCAACAGGTGATACATTATGTGATCCAGATCACCCAATTATACTTGAATCAATGGAATTCCCAGAGCCAGTTATCGATATAGCTATCGAGCCAAAAGACAAGGCTAATGGAGAAAAAATGGGAATAGCTTTAGCAAAACTTGCTGAAGAAGACCCAACATTCAAAACATGGACAGACCAAGAATCTGGACAAACAATCATCGCTGGTATGGGTGAGCTTCACCTAGATATCATCGTAGACAGATTAAAGAGAGAGTTCAAAGTTGAATGTACAGTTGGTAAGCCACAAGTTTCTTACAAGGAAACAATCAGAAATAAAGTTAAAGTTCAAGGTAAGTTTGTTCGTCAATCTGGTGGACACGGACAATATGGTGATGTATGGTTCGAAATGGAACCATTAGAGCCAGGTTCTGGAGTTCAATTCGAGAGCAAAATCGTTGGTGGTGCTGTTCCAAAGGAATACATCAAACCAATCGAAGATGGATTAAGAGAATCTGCAATGAGTGGTATATTAGCTGGATACCCAGTTATAGACTTCAAAGCAACATTAGTTGATGGTTCTTACCATGAAGTTGACTCATCTGAAATGGCATTCAAGATTGCTGCATCTATGGCTTTCAAAGAAGGATGTAAGCAAGCAAAATCTGTTATATTAGAGCCTATAATGAAGGTTGAAGTAACTGTTCCTGAAGAATACATGGGAGATGTTATTGGAGACATTAACTCTAGACGTGGTAGAATGGAAGGAATGGAAGCTAGAAACGGTAACCAAATAATAAGAGGATTTATTCCACTTTCAGAAATGTTTGGTTATGCAACAGACTTACGTTCTAAGACACAAGGTAGAGGAACATATTCAATGGAACCAAGCCATTACGAAGAAGTTCCAAAGTCCGTATTAGAGCAAATAGTTGCTTCTAGATCTAAGAAAGCAGAATAATATACAAATATGTATATATTGTGAAAACAAAAATAACACTTGCATTTTGCTTGAAAATATAGTAAAATGCAGGTGTGAAATAAGATATTAATTTTAAATATAAATAGTCATGAGCAAGACTCAAGACTAACTAAAAAGGAGGAAAATTAAATGGCAAAGGAAAAATTTGTAAGAACAAAGCCACACGTAAACATTGGTACAATTGGTCACGTTGACCACGGTAAAACTACTACAACAGCAGCTATTACAAAATACTTAAGCTTATTAGGACAAGCTAAATACGAAGCATACGATCAAATCGATGGTGCTCCAGAAGAAAGAGCAAGAGGTATTACAATTAATACTGCTCACGTTGAATATGAAACAGCAAACAGACACTATGCTCACGTTGACTGCCCAGGACACGCAGACTACGTAAAGAACATGATCACTGGTGCTGCTCAAATGGATGGTGCTATATTAGTTGTTTCTGCAGCTGATGGACCAATGCCTCAAACAAGAGAGCATATATTACTAGCTAGACAAGTTGGTGTTAAATACATCGTTGTTTACTTAAACAAATGTGATATGGTTGATGATCCAGAATTATTAGAATTAGTTGAAATGGAAGTTAGAGACCTGTTATCAGAATATGGTTTCCCAGGAGACGAAATTCCAGTTATAAAAGGATCTTCATTAAAAGTACTAGAAAGTACATCAACAGATCCAAATGCACCAGAATATCAATGCATCAAAGAATTAATGGACGCAGTTGATACTTATATCCCAACACCAGCAAGACCAGTAGATAAGCCATTCTTAATGCCTATCGAAGACGTTATGACAATAACAGGTCGTGGAACAGTTGTTACTGGTAGAGTTGAAAGAGGACAAGTTAAGGTTCAAGACGAAGTTGAAATCGTTGGAATTAAACCTTCTACAAAAACTATCGTTACAGGTGTTGAAATGTTCAAGAAAACACTTGACCAAGCTGAAGCTGGAGACAACATCGGAGCATTATTAAGAGGTGTTCAAAGAACAGATGTTGAAAGAGGACAAGTTCTTGCAAAACCAGGATCTATACATCCACATACAAAATTCAAAGCACAAGTATACGTTTTAACTAAAGACGAAGGTGGACGTCATACTGCATTCTTCAATGGATACAGACCACAATTCTACTTTAGAACAACAGACGTTACAGGTGTTATCGAACTAGAAGCTGGAACAGAAATGGTTATGCCAGGAGATCACGTAAACATGACAATCGAGCTTATTACTCCAATCGCTATCGAAAACGGATTAAACTTCGCTATTCGTGAAGGTGGAAGAACAGTTGGATCAGGAGTTGTTTCTGATATAATTGAATAATCTATGAATAATATATAGCTTATTAAATAGATACCTACAGAATAAAAAGAAAATTATTATCTTTTTTACTGTGGGTGTTTTTTATTTTATTACAAACGGATTATCATTAAAGAACATTCACCAACATATATATGAAAAATTGCCAAATTAAATTGACTTTTGACCGATTTAAGTATATACTTTAAGCGTAAATACTAAAGAAACAGAGGATGAACTAATCAGATTTATAACTTACGAAAGGAAAGCTAATAAATATGAAAAAAACAACAATATCAAGCATAATAATAGCAATATCAATGATAGTATTCACAACTAAGGTACAAGCAGCTACAGGAAAAGTAACAACAGAAACTTTGAATTTAAGAAGCAAGGCTTCAACTGATTCGTCAGTGGTAAAGCTACTTAACATGGACGATGAATTAGAAATCATATCAGAAGAAGGAAATTGGTATAAAGTTAAGGTTGGAGAAAATGAAGGCTATGTTAGTAAAGACTATGTAAAAGTTGATAAAACGTCAACAGAAACAAACAATACGACACCAACCGATAATAACAAAAATAATTCTGGTGCAAATTCAACAGAAAATAAAAACAATGAAACGACTTCAAGTCAAACCACATCAAACACTGTAACACCAAATTGTACTTTAAAACTTGAAAAAGATGTTACGATAAAAATATTACCATTAATAAATGCGAATAATCTTGGAACGGCAAAAGCTGGTGATGAAGTTACTGTTATTACAACAGCAAATAACTGGATATTTATAGAAACAAGCGAAATTGCTGGCTGGATAGTAAAAGATTCAAGTGTGGGACAAGTTAAGAGTTCAGAAGATAAAAATACTGGCTCAAGTACAGATAATAACACCACAGATACTAGCAATAATGATGACAAGGGTGAGGAACAAACTGATACCAAAACTAATACGGATAATAATGAAGATACAACTTCATCAGATACAAATTATACTAAAACAACCCAATACATTAATGCTTCGTCAGTATATGTTAGAAAAGAAGCTTCAACAAGTGCCGAAATAGTAACGACTTTAATTAGAAACACTGATGTTACAGTTGTTGGAGAATCAGGAGATTGGTACAAAGTTACATATAAAGATTACAGTGGATATATTTATAAAGAACTATTGTCAGATAAAAAAACAGAAGAAACAAATAGAAGTAGCGCTAATAGAGAAAGCGCTACAACTGTTTCAAGTGTAACTACTGAAACTACAACAGAAGAAACTTCAAAGGGACAAGAGATTGTAGAATATGCAAAACAATATTTAGGATGTCCATATGTTTATGGAGGTTCGGGGGATAAATCTTTTGACTGTTCTGGATTTACAATGTATGTATACAAGAAATTTGGATATACATTAAGCCATTCTGCAATAGCGCAATCTAAAGTTGGGACATATGTTGCAAAAGAAGATTTACAAGCTGGGGACTTGGTATTCTTCTTAGATTATGAGACAATGGATGGCATAGGTCATTGTGGAATATATATTGGAAATGGCGAATTTATACATGCGTCTTCTGGAAGTGGATATTGCGTAAAAATATCAAACTTATTAACAGGAAGCTATAACACGAGATATGCTACAGCTAGAAGGTTAATATAAAGTTTGTATTCTAAAAACATGACAAAATGATATGAAAAATTAATATAGAATTTTATAAATAATATAGGGCAATTTAAAAGGAGAATGTTAGTGAAAAGACCACTTTTAATTGTTACTATATCATACATATTAGGAATAATTATAGGGGTGTACTTTAAGCAAAGTATACTCTTTATTTTGCTTGCAGGAATTACTGGAAGTGCATTTTGGAAAATAATAAAAAAGAAAAAAATTGTAATTATTGCAATATGTATTGTACCATGTTTATGGTCTTGCTTGCAGACCAATAATTTAAATAATAAATACAATAAAATGTATAAATTAGCTGATGAAAACATTGCAATAACGGGAACTGTGTGCAGTCAAATAAATGAGACTGATTATAAATATTCCGTTAATATTAAGCTAGAAAATAAATTAAAATTAACAGTATATATGAATAAAAAGGAAGATGTTTCAAAATTGGAATATGGCAATAAAATATCTGTTATAGGAACATATAAAAAGCCGACAGAGAGCAGAAATTATAAAGGCTATGATTATATGAAATATTTAAAAACAAAGAAAATATGTGGTTCATTAATAGTAGACGGAGAAGTAAAGCTGATTAAAACGAAAAATATCAATCCAATATTTACAATAATAAATAAATTATCGTTATTTTTTAAACAGAATTTGAAAAAGCTGTTACCAAAACAAGAAGCAGAACTTGAACAGGGAATTTTATTAGGAGACACGTCTGATATAGAAAGTGATATAAAAGATGATTTTAGAAAATGTAATTTATCGCACATGCTAGCAGTATCTGGAGCTCATTTATCTTATCTAGTGTTAGGAATAAATACTGTTTTAAGCAAAAAGACATTTGGAATACGAAGAAGAAAAATTTTATCTATAATATTTATCTTAATTTTTATGGTTATTGTTAATATGAGCCCATCGGTTGTAAGAGCTGGAATATCAACTATTATAGCAATATTTGCAACTTTAATTTACAGAAAACAAGATACATATACAACAATTTCAATTACTTTGTTATTAACATTATTAAATAATCCATTTGCAATTTTTGATGTTGGATTACAGCTGTCATATCTTGCAACTTTAAGCATAATAATTTTTTATTCTAAATTCACACAAAAACAGTTTGATAATAAAGTGAAACAGTACTTATATGAGAGTGCGATGCTTACTTTGAGTGCAAACATTTTAATTCTTCCAATTACGATCTATGAATTTAATACAATTCCAATAAACTCAATAATATCAAATTTGTTAGCTGGTCCATTGCTTGGAATATGCATAATATTAGGCATGTTCACAGTAATTATTTCAACAGTTTGTTTTCCTGTGTCAAAATTAATAGCATTTCCATTGCAAATTATTTTAAAAATTCTAATAAAGATAATAGAATTAATTTCTAAAATTCCATTTGGAAATTATACTGTAAAAACTCCGTGGTTCATAGTAGTGTTTTTAACTTATGCAATAATTGCCACAATAATATATAACAAAAAGAAGATTACTAAAATTTTAACTATGATTACATTAATAATATTTATTGCTATGCAGGTTTGCACTTTTATAAATATTGCTGGAAAACTAAAAATCTATTTTATAGACGTAGGACAAGGAGACAGCATGCTTGTAAAAACTGTAGGAGGAAAAAATATTTTAATTGATGGCGGTGGAAGTAAGGATCCAGATTATGATATAGGCGAAAAGATTTTAGTACCATATTTGCTAGATAGAAGAATAAAAACATTGGATTATGTAATTATATCACATTTTGATGAAGATCATGTTGGTGGAATATTGACTGTTATGCAAGAGTTAAAAGTGAAAAAAGCAATAATTGCAAGACAATTTGAAAACTCTAATAATTATAAAAAATTTATTAAATTAGCACAAGAAAAGAAAATTAAAGTTATTGTTGTAGAAGCTGGAGATGTGATAAATATAGAAAAAGATATAAAGCTAAAAGTTTTATGGCCAGACTCAAAGAATAAAATTAATGAAAATGTTTTAAACAATAATTCACTTGTTTGTAAATTGGAATATAGGAATTTTTCGATGATGCTGACTGGAGATATAGAAGAAATTGCAGAAAATGCAATATTAACCAAATATAAAAATAATGCAAAAATATTAAATGCAAATATTTTGAAGGTAGCACATCACCGGCTCTAAAAGTTCATCAACAGAAGAGTTTATCAGAGCTGTAATGCCAGAGATTGCACTAATTGGAGTTGGAAAAGACAATAGTTTTGGACATCCATCTGATGGAACAATAGAAAGACTTAACAAAATAAAATGTAAAATATTAAGAACAGATGAAAATGGAGAAATTGAATTGTTTGTGAACAAATTCCAATTTATTGACTATTTGACTATTTTATAGTATTATATATTTGTTGAATAGTAAATTGAAGATAGGAGTTTTAATATATGTTATGTTCAATGTGTAAGAAAAACACAGCAGTAATATTTATAAATAAACAAGGCGCGGATGGAAAAGCTGAAGTTGAAGGTTTATGTTATGAATGTGCTAAAAAGAAGGGAATAAATCCAATAGATACAATGGCAAAACAAGCTAATCTATCGGATAAAGATATACAAGATTTATCTAATAAATTAGATACAATGTTTAAGAATTTATCAGACAACATGGCTGATATAGATGAAGATGAACTTTCAGAAATGATTAATGGAGAAAGTGAAATAGAGGGTGCTCAAGGAGTTCCTCTTGGCTCGATTTTTTCTGGATTGTTTGGAATAAAGCAAAATGGAGATGAGTCATCAAATTATTCGTCTGGTGGAACTCAAAAGGTTAAAGAGAAAACTAAACCAAATAAAAAGAGAAAAGCATTAGACACGTATGGAACCAATTTAACAGTTAAGGCTAAGAATAATCAAATTGATAGAGTTATTGGAAGAGATAAAGAAATTGAAAGAATGATACAAATTTTAAATAGACGTTCTAAAAATAACCCATGTTTAATTGGTGAACCAGGTGTTGGAAAAACAGCTATTGCTCAAGGCTTAGCTCTTAGAATTGCAAGCGGAAGTGTACCAGCAAAACTTTTAAACAAAGAAGTTTATCTATTAGACATGACAGCTGTAATTGCTGGAACACAGTTTAGAGGCCAATTTGAGGCTAGAATGAAGGCTATAATAGATGAATGTAGAAACGATGGAAATATTATTTTAGTAATTGATGAAATTCATAACATTATAGGAGCCGGAGATGCAGAGCATTCAATGAATGCAGCAAATATTCTGAAACCATCACTTGCAAATGGCGAGCTACAAATGATTGGTACTACTACGCTAAAGGAATATAGAAAATATATTGAAAAAGATACTGCTTTAGAGAGAAGATTCCAACCAATAATTGTAGAAGAGCCATCTGTTGAAGATGCAATTTCAATATTGCAAGGAATTAAACAATATTATGAAGATTATCATCATGTAAAAATTTCGAATGATATAATTAGACAGATTGTAAATATGTCTGAAAAATATATTCATGATAGATTTTTACCAGACAAGGCAATCGATATATTAGATGAAGCGTGCTCAAAGATAAATTTAAATGATAAAGATTTATATGACTTAGAAGTGTTGAATAATCAATTAAAAGAGGTTCAAGCTAAAAAGGAAGAAGCTGCACAAGCCGATTCTACAGAAGATTATCAAAAAGCAGCAGAACTTAAAACACAAGAGTGCGCATTACTAGAGCAAATTGATAATTTGAAAAAGAGAATGCAACCTAAAGATTTGACAACGCAAGACATTGCAAACGTAATAGAAAGCTGGACGAAGATTCCAGTAAACAAAATTACAGAAGAAGAAACAAAGAAATTGTTAAATTTAGAAGACAATTTGCATAAGAGAATTATAGGTCAAAATGAGGCAGTTGAGGCGGTTTCAAGAGCAATAAGAAGAAATAGAGTAGGCTTAAAGAGCACAAAAAGACCACCATCATTCATATTTGTTGGACCAACTGGTGTTGGAAAAACTGAACTTGCAAAAGCATTAGCGTATGAGATGTTTGGAAGTGAAAAATCTATAATTCGTTTCGATATGTCTGAATACATGGAAAGCAACTCAACAGCGAAATTGATTGGTGCACCTCCAGGATATGTGGGATATGATGACGCAGGACAATTAACTGAAAGAGTAAAAAGAAATCCTTATTCAATAATATTGTTAGACGAAATTGAAAAGGCGCATAATGATGTATTTAATATATTATTGCAAGTGCTAGATGATGGCAGATTGACTGATGCACAAGGAAACACAGTAAGTTTTGAAAATACAATAATAATAATGACATCAAATGCAGGCTCAAACTTAAATACAAATTCAATCGGATTTGGTGGAACCTCAGAAGCTTCAAAAAACAGAATGCTTGGCGCATTAAAAGATTTATTCAGACCAGAATTTTTGAATAGAATAGATGAAATTGTAGCCTTCGATTCATTAACAAACGAGCAACTTTTACAAATAGTTGATTTGATGGTATCTGATACTCAAAAAGTGTTAAATGACAGAAACATAGGATTAATACTTACAGATGAGGCTAAAAAATATGTATTAACAAAAGGAACAGATTTAAAATATGGTGCAAGACCTTTAAGACGTGCAATACAAAGATACGTTGAAGACGAACTATCTGATATGATATTAAAATCTGAACTAACAAATGGTAAAAAAGTATTGGTTGAATATGATAAGGAGCAAGACAAATTAGTATTCAACATACAATAATCTAAAAATAAAAAAGTTGGAGGTAAAAAAGTGTTTAAACATGTACCAAATATTCTAACAATGTGTAGATTCGTATTAATACCATTCATATTCGGCTCAATAGTAAATAATCAGTATGTAGCAGCATTCGTATTCTTAACACTTTCCGGAATTACCGATATACTAGATGGTTTTATAGCAAGAAAATTTAATTTAATAACTAACTTTGGAAAATTGATAGACCCACTAGCAGATAAGGCAACACAAATTTCAACACTTATAGCATTGCTATTTGCAGGAATAATCCCAGATTGGATATTAATAGTGGTATTTATTAAAGAAACAATAATGATAGCAGGGGCATCTTTCTTATATGGAAAAAAACTTGTAGTATCAAGCAGATGGTATGGAAAGCTTGCAACAGTAATGTTTTATGTCGCAATAGTAGCTTCATTAATTACAAATAACTTTAATTTTGCATTCCACATAGACATTTACATATACTATGTAGCACTTGCGTTAACAATATTTGCTTTAATAATGTATTTCAAAGAATTCTATCAAAAAGGATATGTAAATAAAGAAGAATTGAGCACTGTAGATAAGAAAGTTATAGAAAAATAATAGTAAAAATCGTGTTTTAATAAATAGAACACGATTTTAAAATTTTGATAGATAAAAATAAACGAATGAAAGATGTTAATTTATAAGCTCTCAACATGTCGCTCTCTGTCGGAGCTCCTTCGGACTCCTCAAAGGGCGAGCTTCCAGTTTCGATTTATAAATTAACATCTTTCAATCATTATATAATTATTCAAAATTTTCTATATACGAATTTAAATTTTCTTTGCCATAAAGAATTACACCATTTTCCAGTTCTTTTCTATCATCATCCGATAAATATTTTATCGCAATTTCAGTAGTTTCATGTAATTCATAGGTTCCGTCATCTTTTATTCTATCAATTTCAACAAATCCATTCAAACTTGATTTCACTAAAAAATGTTGACCGCAATTTCCAGAAAAATCTTTATATAACTCTACATCAGTATTTGAAAAATTTTTAATTTCCCAATCACTATAAAGCTTGGAAAATTCATTTCTTGTAATATTAGCCATCTCTGTACTTATATTTTCTTTTTCTTTTATAGTGTGTCCACATCCATCATAATGTTTAAGAAAAGTTAAAATCGCATTAGGAGAAAGTTTCACTTCATCATAGCTTGTTGGAACGGTTGTATATGGAGATGTAGTTTGAAAATTTTCAATAGTTTCATTTGCAGAACCAATATTTTGAACGGATTTTAAATTATAAATTATAATAGCAAAAGTAGTTACAACACTTGCAA
>OOBN01002197.1_pt1 | contig 12355 bp, 8 predicted proteins | sample 1671091 | NCBI WGS metagenome assembly OOBN01 (sample SAMN06348121, study PRJEB24527) | human gut metagenome | biome: human gut; feature: ankylosing spondylitis patient; material: feces | host: Homo sapiens | place: China | collected 2015-10 | reverse complement strand
TGCGCTTGGCCTCCTCGTCGGTGATGACGTAGTTGATCGTCACCTCGGCCGCCGTACCCGCCGTCGTGGGGACGGCGAAGGTCGGCACGGCGCGGTGCTTGGTCGCCGCCGTCCCTTCGAGCGAACGCACGTCGGCGAACTCGGGATTGTTGACGATGATCCCCACGGCTTTGGCCGTGTCGATCGACGAGCCGCCGCCCAGCGCGACCATGAAGTCGGCGCCCGAACGCTTGAAGGCCTCGACGCCCTGCTGCACGTTGCGGATCGTGGGGTTGGCCTTGATCTCGCTGTAAATCTCATAGGGGATGCCCGCATCGGCGAGCACGCGCTCGATCTTTTCGGCCACGCCGAAACGGATCAGATCCTTGTCCGTGACCAGCAGCGCCTTGCGGAAGCCGCGCTTGCGAACCTCCTCGGCGATCACCGAGCGGCAACCCGCACCGTAGTAGGAGGTTTCGTTCAATACGATTCTGTACATGGCTCTATCGTTTGGAGGTTACTTCGGCTTCGTAGCGCTGGACGTCGGCGATGAACTCCTCGCCCACCGGCACGTCGTTTTTCAGGCAGAACATGTCCCACACGGCGTTCCACGGCAGCGACTTCGACTCTTCGAGCAGCGCCAGACGCTCGAAGCCCTGTCCGTCGGCCTCGTACGCGCGCAGCTTGGCCAGCGGTTCCAGCAACGCCTGCATCATGCACTTCTGCGTGGCGCGCGAACCGATCACGTAGGCGCCGATGCGGTTGATCGAAGCGTCGAAATAGTCCAGACCGATGTGCACCCTATCGAGCGCGTCGCAGCGCACGATCTCCTTGCACAGCTCCAACGTATCGTCGTTCATGATCGTCACGTGGTCCGAATCCCAGCGCACGGGACGCGAGACGTGGAGCATCACCTCGGGCGTGAAGAGCAGCAGCGACGAGAGTTTGTCGGCCACCAGCTCCGTGGGGTGGAAGTGGCCCGTGTCGAGCGTGACGATCTTACCGCGGCTGGCGCCGTAGCCGATATAGAAATCGTTGCTGCCCACCGTATAGCTCTCCAAACCGATGCCGAAGACCTTCGACTCGATGCAGTCCTTCATGTGGTCGTACTTCTGCTCGAAGATCCGGTCGAGCGAGTCGCGCAGCAGTTCGCGGTAGAGCATCCGATTCACCGTCAGGTCTTTCGACCCGTCGTGAACCCACAGGTTCATGATACAGGGATCGCCCTGCGCCTCGCCCATCGCTTCGGCGATGGCGCGGCAGCGCCTGGTGTGCTCGATCCAGAACTCGCGGATCTCGGGATCGGGGTTGGAGAGCGAAAGCGAGCCGCTCTTGGGGTGCGAGAACGACGTGGAGTTGAAGTCGAGCTTCATGCCGTGGGCGCGCGCCCACTCGATCCATCCCGCGAAATGTTTCACCTCCACCTCGTTGCGGTCGACCTTCTCGCCGCCGAACTCGCCGTAGATCTCGTGCAGGTTCAGACGGTGCGTGCCGGGAATGTAGCTGGCGGCTTTGAGGATGTCGGCGCGCAGCTCCTCGACGTTGCGTGCCTTGCCCGGATAGTTGCCCGTGGTCTGAATGCCGCCCGTCAGCTCGCCGCCCCGATTCTCGAATCCGGTGACGTCGTCCGCCTGCCAGCAGTGCAGCGACAGGCTGACGCGCTGCAATTTTTCCAGGGCTTCGTCGGTATCGACTCCGACGGCCGCATACCGCTCGCGAGCGATGCGGTAAGCCTCTTCGATCAATTGGGTTTTCATCGTTTCAATGTATTTTTAGTTAAGATTCATTTCGTTCGCGGCAGAAACTCCCTGACCTCCACCGAGCGGCGGATGTAGTCGCGCATCCGGGCGAGCGACCCCACCAGCCCCAGCGCACGCGCCTGCACCATGACGTTGCCGATGGCCGTCGCCTCCGACGGGCCGGCCACGACGGGAATCCCGCAGGCGTCGGCCGTAAGCTGGTTCAGCAAATCGTTCTGCGCGCCGCCGCCGATCACGTGCAGCCGCTCGATGGCGAAGGGCGCCACGCCGCGCAAGTTGTCCAGCACCTCGCCGTAGCGGGCGGCCAGGCTCTCGAAGATGCAGCGCACGAGCGCCGCATCGTCCGCCGGCGGGACCTTGCCCCGGCCGCGGCACCAATCGCGGATCGCCGCCGGCATGTCGGCCGGATGCGCGAAGGCCTCGTCGTCGGGATCGATGCGCGTCCGGCCCGGCTCGGCGGCGGCAGCCATGGCCATGATCTCGGCGTAGGTATAGGTACGCCCCTCCTTCGCCCAGATGCGGCGGCACTCCTCCAACAACCACATGCCGGTGATGTTTTTCAGGAACCGCGTCGTACCGTCCACGCCGCCCTCGTTGGTGAAGTTCATCGCGCACGACTCCTCCGTGATGACCGGAGCGGGCAACTCGATGCCCATGAGCGACCACGTGCCCGACGAGAGATAGGCGAAGCGCTCGTCGGCGGCGGGCACGGCGGCGATGGCCGAAGCGGTATCGTGTCCCGCCACGGCGAAGACCTCCACACGCCCCAGTCCCGTGCTGCGCGCCGACACGCTCGCCGGGCATCACACGCCGGGCGAACAGCGATGCGTCGACGCCGGCCGCACGCAACAGCTCCCCGTCCAGCTCCCGCGTGCGGGGATTCATCAGCTGCGAGGTGGAGAGGATCGTATATTCGCACACCTGTTCGCCCGTAAGCAGGTACGACAGCGCATCGGGCATGAAGAGCACATGCTCGGCGGCCGCCAGCGCGGGGCTGTGCTCGCGGTTGAGTGCGTAGAGTTGGTAGAGCGAATTGAAATTCATCACCTGAATGCCCGTCTTCGCATAGACGCTTTCGCGAGGCACCGTACGGAAAAACTCTTCCGGCACTCCGTCGGTATAGGGATCGCGGTAGGCGCGCGGAAGCCCCAGCAGATCGCCGTCGGGATCCACGCAGGCGAAATCGACGCCCCACGTATCGATGCCGATCGAGTCGATCCGTTCGCCGCGGCCGCCCGCGACGCTCAATCCCCTCAGAATCTCCTCGTAGAGGGCGTGAATGTCCCAATAGAAGCGGCCGTCGATCTCCCGCATACGGTTCGGAAAACGGTGCAGCTCCTCCATTCGGAGCCGGTCGTCCCCCGCACGGGCCAGAATCACCCGACCGCTGGTAGCGCCCAGGTCGACACCGATTATATTTTTTTGCATAACGTGAAAAAGCGGTTTGAGGTTAGAGTCTTTATTTGATACAAAAATACCGAAGAAAGTATTATCTTTGTTATAACATTTGACAAATTACTTTTCAAATCTGACACGTTATGGGCTCTTTCCCGCAAAGCATCGTCCACTACCTGCCCGTCACCGACCACGACGAGCGGTGGGGCATCGTCTGCACCACGGCGGGGTACCAGAACGTTCCGCCCGGCAGCCCCTATCCCCTGACGCAGCATCCCGACAGCTACTCGTTCACCCGCTCGCGGGGGCGTGTGCTCGGCGAATACCAACTGCTCTACATCGTCTCGGGACAGGGCGAATTCCGCTCGGCCTCCTCGCCCGCCGCGCCCGTGAAGGCCGGCACGGTGGTGATGCTCTTCCCCGACGAATGGCACACCTACGCACCCGACCCCGAAACGGGCTGGGAGGAGTGGTGGGTGGGATTCCGCGGCGAGAACATCGACCGCCGCGTGGCGGAAGGCTTCTTTTCGCCGAAGACGCCGCTGCTGCATATCGGCCACAGCGCCGGCATCGTGAGCTGTTATCAGGAGATCATCCGCTCGGCCGAGGAGGAGCGCAAAGGCTTCCAGCAGCTCGTCACGGGCATCGTGCTTCACCTGCTGGGTTCGGTGCTCTTCAAACGCGACAACCTGCAATACCTCGACAACCCGATCGTCGAGAAGATCAACCGCGCCCGCGAAATGATGCGCCGCCACATCGGCGACAACCTCCCGCCCGAAGAGATCGCGCGGCGGCTCAACATCGGCTACACGTGGTTCCGCCGTACGTTCCGCGCCTACGTGGGCATCGCCCCGGCGCAATACCAGTTGCAACTGCGCCACAACAAGGCCCGGGAGCTGCTCACCACGACCGACCGCACCGTTTCGGAGATCGCCGCCGAGCTGGGATTCGAGAACGTCAGCCAGTTTTCGGCCTTCTTCCGGCAGCGCGAAAAGATCACCGCCACGCAGTACCGCAGCAAATACGGATTCTGACCGCAGCAGGCGACCGCTTTTCGGCAAGCGCATCTCAGCACCTTCCGTCGAAAAGGGGCACCGAAGACCGCGAGGCGAAAATGCGCGGGAATTCGCCGCGCACCTCGCAGAACGATCACGAAAGACTGCGCCGTTGCGGCGCAAAGGATTGCGCAGCTTCGACTGCGGCGGCTCGGAAAAGTCCGCGAACGGCCTCCGCGCTCGCCTGCTGAACGTCGTTTTGCGCCCGCTCAGTGAGAACCGCTGTCCGATCCCGACGGAGGTGCCCTGCGGACACTTTTGGCTCCGCCTTTGGTGTCAAAAGGCGGTAAATGCGATCGGCTGCAATCGAAGAGCGGCCGCGGACTGACAAAGGAAAATCGTATTTTGGCTGCGCCGTAGATACTCCGTCTCGGCAAAAAGCAAATAAAATTTGCTTTTGCCCTCGGCTTAATCGTATCTTTGCCGCATGAAAAGCATCAAAGAACTCTACCGTATCGGCACCGGCCCTTCGAGCAGCCACACCATGGCGCCCCGCCGCGCCGCCGAACAGTTCCTCGCACGCCATCCCGAAGCGGCGGCGTTCCGCGTGACGCTCTACGGAAGCCTCGCCGCGACGGGCCGCGGCCACATGACCGACCGCGCCATTATCGACACGCTGCTGCCGACCGCCCCCGTCGACATCGTGTGGCAGGCACGCGAGTTCCTCCCCTTCCATCCCAACGGAATGCGTTTCGAGGCGCTCGACACCGCCGGCACCCCCACCGACACATGGACGGTTTACAGCATCGGCGGCGGCGAGCTGGCCGAAGAGGGCGTACCGCCGCGGCAGGCGGAGGAGATTTACGAAATGAACACGCTCGACGAAATCCTCGCCTGGTGCCGCCGCACGGGCCGCACCTATTGGGAATATGTCGAGGAGTGCGAGTCGGACGACATCTGGGACTACCTGGCCGAAATCTGGCAGGCGATGCGCGAAAGCGTCGAGCGGGGGCTCGACCACGAAGGCGTCCTGCCCGGTCCGCTGCACCTCACGCGCCGCGCCGCGACCTACCACGTGCGCGCTTCGGGCTACAAGCAGAGCCTTCAATCGCGCGGTCTGGTCTTCGCCTACGCATTGGCCGTAGCCGAAGAGAACGCTTCGGGCGGACGGATCGTGACAGCCCCGACCTGCGGGTCGAGCGGCGTGGTGCCGGCCGTGTTGTACCATCTTCAAAAGAGCCGCGGTTTCTCCGACGCACGCATCTACCGCGCGTTGGCCACGGCCGGCCTGTTCGGCAACGTCGTCAAACACAACGCCTCGATTTCGGGCGCCGAAGTGGGTTGCCAGGGCGAGGTGGGCGTCGCCTGCGCCATGGCGGCCGCCGCAGCCAACCAGCTTTTCGGAGGCAGCCCCTCGCAGATCGAGTATGCCGCCGAAATGGGGCTCGAACACCATCTGGGCATGACCTGCGATCCCGTATGCGGACTGGTGCAGATCCCCTGCATCGAACGCAACGCCTACGCTGCGGCCCGCGCGCTCGACGCCAACCTCTATTCGGCCTTCACCGACGGCGGACACCGCGTCTCGTTCGACCGCGTGGTCGAGGTGATGAAACAGACGGGGCACGACCTTCCCTCGATCTACAAGGAGACGGGCGAGGGCGGACTGGCACGGGAGTACGATCCCGACAAGTAACAATGCGGGGCGGAACTCTGTCGAGAGGTCCGCCCCGCTGCCTTGTCCGGAAAAATCAATCCTTTCCGGGGAAATACTTCATGTACTGCACGCGCTGGAAAAACTCCGAGTCGCTCTTGCCGAAACCGAGCCGACCCTTGAATTCGTCGAGCGCCGTGATGCCGTGACGCGCCGCCCAGGCGTCGATCCACTCATTCATGCGCGCGATCACGTCGAAACCTTCGCGGTGGATCGCCGTGCAGACCTCGACGGCCGCAGCACCGCACAGAAGCGCCTTGACCGCCGCCTCGCCGTCGTGCACGCCCGTCGAAACGGCGAAATCCATACGCGGCAGCGCACCGACGCAGATAGCCGTCGTACGCAATACGTTGCGCAACTCCGACGCTTCGCTGTAAGGCGACCCTTCGACGAAGGTCATCCGCTCGACATCCACGTCCGGTTCGAAGAAACGGTTGAACAGCACCGCACCCTTCACCCCGACGCTCTCCAACGCGGCGGCCATCGCCACGACGTTCGTGAAACGCATCGCGAGTTTGACCGAAACGGGAATCTTCACCTCGGCGCAGACACGCTGGGCGATCGTCACATAGAGCCGTTCGAGCTCCTGCGACGAACGTGCGGCGTCGACGGGCTGGATGAAGATGTTCAGTTCGAGCGCCGAGGCTCCGGCCCGGGCCATCGCGGCGGCGTATTCGATCCACTCTTCGCCCGCGGCTACGCAGTTGATGCTGGCGATGACGGGAATCCGCGTCGCACGCCGCGCATCGGCGATCAGTTGCAGAAATCCCGCTTTGTAATCCTCGCCCAGATAACGTTGCAGATAGTCGCCCGCATCGCCGTAGGGCGAATCGGAATATTGTTCGAGCGAAGCGGCGTGGTGCATGATCTGCTCCTCGAAGATCGATTTCAGAACCACCGCGCCCGCTCCGGCGGCGGCGCACTTCTCGATATTGGCGAGCGTCGCCGTATAGGGCGAACTGCTCACGACGATCGGGCTGTCGAGTTCCAGTCCGAGATAGGTAGCTTTCATGGGCTTATGCTGTTGCTGTTTGATTTCGACCCTCCAAAGGTAGCGATTCGCCCCCGCATTTCCAACTGTCGCACAAAAAAAGAGCGGAGCCCGGCCATATGCCAGACTCCGCCCGCCGAAATTCGAGGTCGCGGGACTACTGCGCGGCCTCCACACGGAAATTATCGAACTGCACGCGGTTCTTCGCGGCCGAAGCGGGCGTAAAGAGCAACTGCGTGGTAGCATCGGCACCCGCAATGCGGAACGAGAAACCCTCCCACGCATTTCCGCGGGCGAGCGTCAGGGTCAGCACGCCGTCGGTCGCACCCTCGATCCGGCCGCTGCCTCTTAACGTCACGGTCAGGTTGCGGCCGGTTTCGGCCGTCTTCGAAAAGTACTGATAAAAGTAGGTCGCATCGAACGAGACCACCACGTCGCGCGTGTCGTCGATCGCACTGAACGCGGGTGAAATGAGCGTTCCCAACGCCTTCGACGAATTGATATGGATATAGCCCGGACGGGTATAGACGCTTTTGTTCGTCGCATCGTACCCCCACCCGTTGAGCGTGACAGATCCTTCGTTGAGCAAAATATCGAGCCGGACCATCGTATCGGTCGTGCAATAGGTGTTGATCCAATCGGTATTGGTCTTCAACAACGCACTGCCGCTGTCGGGCGAGATCCAGGAGAAATCGTCTTCGAAATAGACTTCTGCCGACGAAGCCGCCAATGCGAGCTGCACCGACGGAGCCCACTCCGAAGAGGGTACCGGCGCAGTCTCGTTCTTCGAAGCATCGTAATTGCAGTAATTGGCACGGATACGGACATTGTAATAGCCGTGCCCTCCGACCGTCTTGCCGGCAAGTCCTCCGAGATGAACGCGGGGTTCCCACGTCTTGCCCTCGGCCACAATCCGCCCGTCGGGACGTACTACGGCATAGTCGTAATCGGTCGCCCCCGCCACCGCCGGCCAGCTCAGGTCGGCCCCGTAGGCTGTCGCCGCAGCGACCGCAGGTTTCTGCGGCGTCTCCAAAGGCTGCGTACCGGCCGCAGGATCATAGTCGTCGGCCAGCTTCACGACATTGAAGAAGTTGAGGAATACCCGTCCCTTGGACGCCGTACGGGATGCGAAGACGAATTTCGTTTCGGAAGTAATCCCCCGAACCGGAAAACTGTGACGCACCCAGTCGTTCCACGATCCCAACCGGAACTCGCGACTCGTAGCACCGTCGAAGAAACTGCCGCCGCCCTCGATCGAGAGCGAAACCAGATCGTCGTCGTAGAGGTCGTTGGTACCGAGGAAAGCTGTCGCACCGAGCGTCACCATCGCATTGGCCGTCGCACCGGCGTCGATCTGCGACATCGCCGGCGACGAGACGGAACCTACCGCCGAAGCCGTACCGAGTTTGATGCAGCCTTCGTAGAGATAGGCTTTGGCGACCTCCGTCCAGCCCGACGCATCGAGCGCTTCGGCCGCAGCCGCGGAGAGCTTCCGGGCGTTGGCGAAGCTGACCCCTGCCGGATTGCCGGGATAGGTTCCTACGAAATCGGCCTGTCCGAAGAGCGCATAGGTCACCCAGGAGAGGTCGTCGCGGAAAAATTCGTATCCTTCGGGATGCGAATCGGCTACTCCGGCGTCCGGCCGTTTGGTCTCGGCCGAAGCATACTCGCTCCACTCCGATTCACAGTAGTTCGTATCCCCTTCGGCGGGGAGCGCACGCACCCTGACACGGCAGGCCGTACCGCGTTCCAGCTCCGTGAATTCGACAAAGGGATCGGTCGTGGTGCCGCTGCGCGAAGCTACCTCTTCTCCGCAATAGGTACAGACGTAGACATACTCGTAGGCCGCGGCATGTTCGACGACTTCCCAACGGAACTTCAACGATGTTTCGGTCGCCGCAGCTTCGTCGGCTTCGGGCACCGGCACGGCCAGCGGTACCAATTCGGGATCAATCTGCGCGTCGGACTTCACCTTCTCCACCTTCACGTTATCGAAGAACCAACGGTTGGCCGTCGTCTCGGCTACCGATTCGAAGACGATCTGCGTGGAAGCCGTCGCACCTCTCACGATGAACTCCTTACGCTCCCAGGGATTCTTGTCGGGAAGCCCCGATTTCCAGATCGCCTCGACGGCCGAAGAGGTCGACATCTGGAAGATTTTCTCCGTCGCGACATCGTCGTTGATCGTACCGTCGCCGATCAGACGCACCTGCATGGTCGTCGTCGGATCCCACGTGCCGCCGGTACTGAAACAAGCGCAGCAGTCGAACGACACCTTGACCGTCGCCGCGCAATTCTTCTTGATCGGAAGCGCCGGCGAAACGACTCCGCCGCCGCACCCTGCGACATTGGCTGCACGCCCCATTTTGAGATAACCGATACGCAGGTAGACACGCTCTTTGAGTTTGTTGTCGTCAGTGGTCCATCCCGATGCGATCAGCGCATCGTAGGCAGTCTGACCGTGCGTCGCGGCGGTTACGCCGTTCCAGTAGGTCTCGGCCGTATTCGACGGCCAGCCCGCAATGTAATCGGTGCCTTTGTAATCTTCGGTCACCCACGAAAAGTCGTCTTGGAAATAGACGTACCCGAACTCGCGGCCATCGTCGCCACCGACGGAGTAAACCACCTCCTGACCCTCGCCCTCGTTCCCTTCCTGCACATGCAGATCGTCGATCCAGTAGCCTTCGGGCGCGACGATGCGCAGATACATCACGTCGGGTTCAGGAATATAGAATTTCGCGACGGCTTCCGTCCATGTCGTCGCCGGCTCGCACTCGTAGCTCAGATCGACGAACTCCTCGCCGTCGTTGCTGATCTGCAATTTCAGCGACTCCTTCTCAACGGCCCCTGCCGGATTCCAGACACCGAAGCGGCAGACGAAATAGCTGTCGCCCTTCTGGTCGATCGGGCCAGCGACGAATGCGGCCGGCAACTCCTCCGCCTTGCCGAACTGCACGGCATTGCCGCCCGACGCACCCTCATAGGAGGATTCGACGGGAGGAACGGCGACGCGACACTCCGTTCCGCTCGCAAGCGTCGACGCCACGCCGACGCCTGTCCAGTCCATCGCGTCGTACTCGGCGATGGCGACCGGCTCGGCGACCTTCCCGTCGCCGAAACCGGTCACGGCATAGCGGATCAACTCCGAAGCCGATGCCTGCACGATCTCGATCTCGGCCGTCACGCCGTCGTAAGAGTCGAAATGCAACACGATGCGACGCGAATCGCCCTCATTGGGATCGACCGAGACCGTCACCGTCTGGCTGCCGTAAGCGGCACGCGGCGAGAGCGTCAGCCAGTCGACCGACTCGTCGACCTCGATGACCCAGTAGACATTGGACTCGACCTCGAAACGCACCTCGCCGCCCTCGTAAGTCAGGCCGCGCTTATTGGCGCTGAGCGTCGTCCGGTCGAGCGAGAGATCTGCCGTCTCGTCGACCTCCGTTTCGGAACAAGCGGCCGCTGCGAACAGCGTTCCGCACAAAAACAGGATTCGATGTAGTTTGTTCATCGCTTTTCGGATTATTGCATGGTTTTCACAAATGCTTTGGGTCGCGTCATCGTCTCGGTATAGGTCGTCCCGAAACGATCGGTAACGCTGATTTCGATCGGCGTGTCGGGAGCCGAAGCCGTCACCGAAAACATGTGCGAGGTCTCGGCCGAAGCCCAGTCGGAGGTAGCGTCGTATCCCTTTTGCACACGCGGCAGGTCGAAGACCAGCGAATGGAGCGGATCACGCTGGAAGACCCGCTCGACGGGAAGTTCGCGCCCGTTTTCGGTGACGCGGATCGTCCATTGCGGATCGTAATTCCAAACGTTGATGAAGACGACGTTCTCGCCCACCGCACCGTAGTCGTCGCCGCCGTTCTTGCGACTGGGATACTTCGCCAGATCGGCCTTGGCCTTCTCGGTTCCCAACACGGGCTTCACCGTATTCATGTCGTAAGCCCGGAACTGACGGTTCTCCGGCTCGCCGATGCTCTTGTAGATCCACTTCACGTCATCGCCCGTGACATGGTAGACACCGTAGCCCGCCGGCGTGCCGTCGACGCAGATCGCACGGTCGGAAAGATACTGGCTCCACCACCACGTCTCGCAGACGGCCGCATGGTTGTGTTCCATGATCCGCTCGCTGATCTCCATCGTGGCGTTGTAATGGGTATGGCCGGAGAGGAAATGGACGTCGGTGAAACCGGCCACCGCATCGACGAGCGCCTGCGTGCCGCCCGTAGCGCTCGACATCTTGGGCTTGTTCTCGAACTTGGCGTTATAATTCTCGTAGAGCTGCACGTGCAGAGCGATGAACAGCGGCGCCGACTTGTCAGCCACGGCGGCCAGATCGGCAGCCAGCCACTCCATCTGCTGCAACGAGACGAGCCGGTTGTAGTCGCGGGCTCCGACGATGCCCTGCGCACCGCCCGTGTTGATCCAGTCGATGTCGTCGAGCACCACGAAATGCGCTTCGCCCAGATCGAACGAATAGTAGTTGGGCCCCAGCGAGAGACGGTAGGGTACCTGCCCCGCTTCGTCGCCGGTCACATAGGGATCGTTGTCGTGATTGCCCATGAGATGGAAGACGGGAAGCGGATACTGCACCTCCTGCAACAGTCGTTTGTAGGTGGGAATAGTGAACTTGTTGTCGTACCAGTAGCGATCCCACGTCATGTCGCCCGCGAAGAGACAGTAGACCGGACAGGAGAATTGCTCGGCCATGCGTTTGCTGTCGGCGACGAATCCGTTCTTGAAGTTCTCGATGTCCTTCTGTTTGTTGGCCAGATGGAGGTCGGCACCCAGCAGCAGGACGAATTCGTCGTTATCGACGGCCCGCATACCGAAATTGTGCTGCTCGCAGACCGTGGCATCGGCCGTCAACGGCTGCCAGAAACCCATCGCATCATAGTCGAAATCGACAGGGACGTAGCCCGACGGCATCGAATAGAAGACGTAGCCGGTCGATTTGTCCGACGCAAGCCAGTAATATCCGTTTTCGTCGGTGATCGCGGTAACGATACCATCCGACACGCGCACGCCGGCGATACCTCTGTTCTCGCAGAAGACCGCTCCCTTGATCGTCGCCCCCTCCTTGTCGGGCACGTCGAAATGGGAGGTCAGATAGACCTTGACCACCGAAAGGAACTGTTCGCGTTCGCCGCGCTCGATCCACAGGCGGTAGGTTCCCTTGCCGAGGGCTTCGGGAATGATGATGCAGGCGGTTTTGGGCGTGGCGTCCTGCACCGGAATCTCGACCTCGCTCTCATCGGAGCGGAACGAGAGCAGGTCGCCCTTTTCGAATCCAACGCCCTGTATATAGTACGACTGACCTGCATAGACGGTCATCGAGGTGCTGACGTAGACGTCGCGCACCATGCGCGTCGATTGTTCGAAACGCTTCTGCTCGTCGGAACCGCAGGCCGCGACGAGAAGGGCGAAACAAAAGACCGCAATCGTTTTTATGTGATTTTTCATCGTTTTTCCTGTTTTCGGGTTAATTCAGACACGAGATGCGGACGATGCCGATACG
>OOBN01002192.1_pt1 | contig 12407 bp, 13 predicted proteins | sample 1671091 | NCBI WGS metagenome assembly OOBN01 (sample SAMN06348121, study PRJEB24527) | human gut metagenome | biome: human gut; feature: ankylosing spondylitis patient; material: feces | host: Homo sapiens | place: China | collected 2015-10 | reverse complement strand
CGCGGAGCGGGACTTCAGCTGCATCAGCGACGGCCAGCGCCAGCGCATCCTGCTGGCCCGCGCCATCTGCCAGCAGCCGGAGGTCATCTTATTGGACGAGCCCACGTCTTTTCTGGACATCAAGGGCAAGATCGAGCTGCTGAGCATCCTGCAAACACTGGCCCACACGCAGCACCTTGCCGTCCTCGTCAGCCTGCACGAGCTGGACATGGCGCAGAAGATCGCAGACGCCGTGGTCTGCGTCTCCCCCCAGGGTGTCTCCGGCGTTCTGACGCCCCAGGAGGCTTTTGCGCCGGAGAACATCCAGACCCTCTACCGCCTGAGCCGGGAGCAGTACGAAGCGCTGTTCGGCCCCCCGAAACCTGCGAAGCCAAGATTCGAGCACTACGTCCGCAGCGGGCAGAAACTGCTGCGCTGCGGCTACACCACCGGCACCTGTGCGGCGCTGGGTGCGGCGGGCGCGGCCCGACTGCTGCTGACCGGAAAGGCCCCGGAGACGGTGGCGCTGCGCACACCGAAGGGCATCGTCGTGGAGGTGGCCCCGCGGTTCTGCCGCCGCGCCGGGCCGGGGGCCGAATGCGCCATCGAAAAGGACGGCGGCGACGATGTGGATGTGACCACCGGCCTGCCCATCGTCGCCACGGTGGAGCTGCTGCCCGGCACCACGGAAGTCCGCATCGCGGGCGGGCCGGGCGTAGGCCGGGTGCCCCGGCCGGGGCTGGACCAGCCTGTAGGCGAAGCCGCCATCAACCACGTCCCCCGCCGGATGATCGCCGAAGCCCTGCAGCGGGAGGCCGAAACGGCCTGCTACACCGGCGGCTTTGCCGTGACCCTCTCCATTCCGGGCGGCGAAGAGGTGGCCCGGCGCACCTTCAACCCCCACATCGGGGTCGCGGGCGGGCTGTCCATCCTCGGCACCAGCGGCATCGTGGAGCCCATGAGCCAGCAGGCCATTCTGGACACCATCCAGCTGGAGATGAACCAGGCGGCGCTGCGCGTCCAAACCGAAGCCGGGCCACGGCAGCTCATCCTGGCCCCCGGCAACTATGGGCTGGACTACCTTGGCACGGCCTACCCGGAGTTTGCTTCCATCCCGGTCGTCAAGACCTCCAATTTCATCGGCGACACGCTGGATATGGCCGCTTCTGCCGGGTTTGAGGACGTGCTGCTCGTGGGTCATGTGGGCAAGCTCTGCAAGCTGGCGGGCGGCATCATGAACACCCACTCCCACACGGCGGACTGCCGCACCGAGCTGTTCTGCACCCATGCCGCCCTCTGCGGGGCCAGCCGGGAGACCTGCCGCGCCCTGTTCGAAGCCGCCACCACCGACGCCTGCCTCGACCTTCTGGATGCGGCAGGCCTCCGCGCCCCGGTGCTGGAAAGCCTGCTGGCGGCGGTGCAGCTCCATCTGGACCGCCGCGCCGCCGGGGCGTTCCGGGTGGGTGCCATCCTCTTTTCGAACCAGCACGGCCCGCTGGGCCAGACCGCAACGGCGGCACAGATCCTGAACGATTGGAAGGAGCGATAATATGGTACATTTTGTTGGTGCCGGGCCCGGCGCGCCGGACCTCATCACCCAGCGCGGCGCGGCCCTGTTGCAGAGGGCCGACTGCATCATTTATGCAGGCAGCCTTGTCAACCCGGCCCTGCTGGGGTTGGCAAAGCCGGGCTGCGCCATCTACAACAGCGCCGAGATGACGCTGGAGCAGGTGCTCGGCGTGCTGCGGCAGATGGAAGCCGCCGGCAAGACCACCGTGCGGCTCCACACCGGCGACCCCTGCCTGTTCGGGGCCATCCGGGAGCAGATGGATGCGCTGGATGCCGACGGGATCGCCTACGATGACACGCCCGGCGTTTCCAGCTTCTGCGGCGCGGCGGCCGCGCTGAACGCCGAGTACACCCTGCCCACCGTCAGCCAGACGGTCATCATCACCCGGATGGAGGGCCGCACCCCGGTGCCCGAACGGGAAACGCTGGCCCGCCTCGCTTCCCACGGGGCCACGATGGTCATCTTCCTCTCCATCGGCCTCGTTGACAAGGTGCAGGAGGCTCTGCTGCAAGGGGCCTACACCCCCGGAACGCCTGCCGCCGTGGTCTACAAAGCCACCTGGCCGGAAGAAAAAATCGTGCGGTGCAGCGTTGGAACGCTGGCCGAAAGCGTCCATGCGGCGGGCATCACCAAGACTGCGCTCATCGTGGTGGGCGACTTCCTCGGCACCCGGTATGAGCGCAGCCGGCTCTACGACCCCGCCTTCACGACCGAGTTCCGCAAAGGAGCCGACGCATGAGCCGCGCCTATGCCGCCTTTACCGAGACCGGGCTGGCGCTGGCAGAAACACTGGCGCGCGCTCTGCCCGGCCCTGTGACCCGCTGCGGGCACGGCGGGCCTTCGCTGGCAGAGTGGACCGCCGCTGCGTTTGCCCAAAACGAGGCCCTGATCTTTGTGGGGGCCGTGGGCATCGCGGTGCGGGCCGTCGCGCCGTTTTGCCGCAGCAAGGCCAGCGACCCGGCGGTCGTGGTCGTGGACGAATGCGGACACTTTGCGGTGCCGCTGTTGTCCGGCCATCTGGGCGGTGCCAACGATCTGGCGCGAGCCATCGCGGCCCTCTGCGGGGCCGTCCCGGTCATCACCACGGCCACCGATGCCCACGGCCTCTTTGCCGTGGACGAGTGGGCAAGGCATCACAACTGCCGGGTGCTGGAACCCGAACGCATCAAGACCGTCAGCGGGAAACTGCTGGCCGGGGAGCCGGTCTTATTCTGGTCGGAGTTTTCCATCGCAGGCCCGGCTCCGGCCGGGGTGAATGCAGCACCAGCGCCGGAAGCTGCCGACTTTGCTCTGACCCTCTCCCCTGCCGGAAATGCCCTGCATCTGACCCCGCGCATCGGGGTGCTGGGCATCGGGTGCCGGCGCGGGACGACGGCAGAGCAGCTGGAAGCCGCCTTTTCCGCCTTCTGTGCCGCCCACACGCTGGCCCCGCAGTGCATCGCAGCCGCCGCCAGCATCGACCTGAAGCAGAACGAGGCCGGGCTTCTTGCGTTCTGCGCGGCGCACCGGTGGGGCCTCTCGTTCTTCTCTGCCGAAGCGCTGCAGACCGCCCCCGGCAGCTTTACCTCTTCTGCCTTTGTCCGGAACGTCACCGGTGTGGACAATGTCTGCGAGCGGGCAGCCGTTTTGGCGTCCGGCGGGAGCATCCGCATCCCCAAACAGGCGGGCGGCGGCGTGACCTTTGCGCTGGCCCTTTTCCCCTTTGCCCCAGATTGGAGGGTTTCTTCATGACGAACACCGTTTTTGTGGTCGGGCTTGGCCCCGGCGGCCCGCAGTTTCTGACCGCACAGGCGCAGAGCGCCTTAACGCAAGCCGAGGTGCTGTGCGGCTATACGGTCTATCTGGACCTTGTGCGCCCCTATTTCCCGGAAAAAGAATATTACTCCACCGGCATGACCCAGGAGATCGACCGCTGCCGCTGGGCGCTGGAAACGGCCCAGCGCGGCAAAGTCGTTGCGCTGGTCTGCTCCGGCGACGCCGGGGTCTACGGCATGGCAAGCCCCCTGCTGGAGCTGGCCGGGCAGTTCCCGGAGGTCGCCGTGGAGGTGGTGCCCGGCCTGACAGCGGCTCTCAGCGGCGGGGCCATGCTGGGTGCCCCGCTGGCCCACGATTTCTGCGTCATCTCCCTGTCGGACCGGCTGACCCCCTGGGCCGTCATCGAGCGGCGGCTGGCGGCAGCAGCGATGGGCGATTTCTGCGCCGCACTGTACAACCCCTCCTCCAAGGGCAGGCCGGACTATCTGGCCAGAGCCGTCCGCATCCTGCTGGACCACGGCAAACCGCCGCAGACCGTCTGCGGGCTGGTGCGGAACATCGGGCGGGAGGGGCAGACCCACCGCATCCTGACCCTGGCGGAACTGGAAACCGCCCCGGCGGATATGTTCACCACCGTCTTCATCGGCAACACTGCCACCCGGCAGCTGGGCGGAAAGATGGTCACACCGAGGGGGTATCGCGCATGAAGATCGTCGTGTTCAGCGGCACCACCGAGGGCCGTCTGTTCTCCCGCCAGCTGGCCGCGCAGGGGGCCGAAGTCCTCGTCAGCGTAGCGACCCCGCTGGGAGCCGAAGAGCAGGGCCGTTTGCAGGGTGTCACCGTCCACTGCGGGCGGCTGACGCCGGAGGAAATGACCACCCTGCTGCAGGGGGCCGCCCTCTGCGTGGACGCCACCCATCCCTATGCGGTGGACGCCACCAAAAACATCCGGTCTGCGTGTAAAACCGCCTGCATCGAATACCACCGCCTGCTCCGGGCCGAAAGCCCGCTCCCGGCGGGGAGTATGGTCTTTCCGTCGGCCGCACACGCGGCAGCGTTTCTTGCGAACACCTGCGGCAATCTCCTGCTGGCCACCGGGGCCAAGGAGCTTTCGGCCTTTTCCGGCATCGAGCCTGCCCGCCTGTTTCCCCGTGTGCTGCCCACCCCGGAGGGCATCGCAGCCTGTGAGGCCGCGCACATCCCCCACAAAAACATCATCGCGATGCAGGGTCCCTTCTCCTATGCGCTGAACCGGGCCCTGCTGGAGCAGTTCCACATCCGCTTCCTCGTCACGAAGGACGGCGGTGCAGCAGGCGGCTTTGCCGAGAAGGCACAGGCCGCGCAGGACACCGGCGCACAGCTCATCGTCCTCCGCCGCCCCGCAGAGCAGGGCGAAACGGCGGAGCAGATCCTGACCCGCTGCAAGGAGGTGCTGGCATGGTCACACTGATCGGAATGGGGGCCGGGCTGCCCGGCTCCCTGACCGCCGAAGGGCTTGCGGCTCTGCAACAGGCCGACCTTATCGTAGGAGCCCGGCGACTGCTGGAGCACCTGCCGGACGGCTGCACCGAACACCGGAAAGCCCTGTACAAACCGGAGGAGATCCTGACCTGCCTTGCGGAGCATCCGGAGGGAGACGCGGCCCTGCTGTACAGCGGCGACACCGGATTTTATTCCGGGGCTTCCGGGCTTCTGCCCATGCTGCGGGCCTGCGGCATCTCCTGCCGCGTGCTGCCCGGCATCTCCAGCGTCCAGCTGCTCGCGGCGGCGGTCGGCCGCCCCTGGCAGGACTGGAAGCTCGTCTCCGCCCACGGCTGTGCCTGCGACCCGGTGGCCGAGTGCCTGACGGCGGATGGCCGACCGGTCTTTTTCCTGACCGGCGGCTCCGAGACCCCTGCCACCCTCTGCCGCACCCTGACCGCCGCCGGGCTGGGGCAGGCCCATGCGCTGGTCGGCGAACAACTCGGCACACCGGAGGAGAAGATCTTCTTCGGCACCGCGCAGGAAGTTTCGCAAAAAAGCACGGCATCCCTGAGCGTTCTGCTCATCGAACATCTGCCCCAGCCGCCCCGGCGCTGTGCCGGGTTCCCGGACGAAGCCTTTCTCCGGGGAGATGTTCCCATGACGAAGCAGGAAGTCCGCGCTGCCGCGCTAGCAAAGCTGGCCGTCCGCCCCACGGACACGCTGTGGGATGTGGGGGCCGGCACCGGCAGTGTCAGTGTGGAACTGGCCCTTGCAGCCCCGCGCGGGCGGGTCTATGCCGTGGAATGCGACCCGGAGGCCTGCGCTCTTATCCGGAAGAACCGGGAGCGTTTCGCAGCCTGGAATCTGACCCTCATCGAGGGGAAAGCCCCCCAGGCGCTGGAAGCTCTGCCCGCCCCGGACGCCGTTTTCCTCGGCGGCACCAAGGGCAGCATGGAGGCCGTGGTGGACGCTGTGCTGACCAAAAACCCGCAGGCCCGCCTCTGCATCTCCGCCATCGCGCTGGAAACGCTGAGCGCCGCCGTTGCGGCCCTGACGGCGCGGGGGCTCACCGCCGAAGTCACCCAGATCGCCGTCAGCCGCACAAAACCGGCGGGCCGACTGCACCTGCTCATGGCCAATAACCCCATCTTCCTCATTACGGGTACACGCAAATGATGCAATTCCTCATCGCCGCGCCTTCTTCCGGCAGCGGCAAGACCACTGTTGCCTGCGCAGTGTTGGCGGCGCTGAAAAAGCGCGGGGCCGACCCCTGTGCGTTCAAAAGCGGGCCGGACTACATCGACCCCATGTTCCACCGCTCGGCTCTGCAGGTGGACAGCCACAATCTGGATCTGTTTCTTTCCAACAGGGATATGGTGCGGGCCATTTTTGCCCGCTATGCCGCCGGGCATGGTGCCGCCGTGTGCGAGGGCGCTATGGGCTTTTATGATGGTCAGGGCCTGACCACCCGTGCCAGCGCTTGGGAACTGGCGGATACGCTGGGCCTGCCGGTGCTGCTGGTGGTACAGCCCAAGGGTGCCAGCGTGACGCTGGCCGCACAAATTCAGGGCCTTGTGAGCTTCCGCAAAAACAGCCATGTTTCGGGCATCCTGCTCAATGATTGTTCCGAAAAGCTGTATAAAATGCTCAAGGCCCTGCTGGAAAGGGAGACCGGCCTGCCGGTGCTGGGCTATCTGCCCCATTTGCCGCAGGCAGCGGTAGAAAGCCGACACCTCGGCCTGAAGACTGCAGATGAAATTGCCGACCTGCAGGAAAAGATCACCCTGCTGGCCGATGCACTGGTGCTGGATTGGCAGCGCCTTGCCGTGCTGACCGAAAAGCCTGCGCCGGAAGCTTTGCCGGGAGCAGCTGCACCCACATCCGTCCGCATTGCGGTGGCAAAGGACGAGGCGTTCTGCTTTACCTATGCCGAAACGCTGGACGCACTGCGGGATGCCGGGGCGGAGCTTGTGCTTTTCAGCCCGGTGCAGGATGCGGTTTTGCCGGAAAATATAGGTGGGCTGTATCTGCCCGGCGGCTACCCGGAGCTGTACGCCAAAACGCTGAGTGAAAACAAAACCATGCTGGCTTCCATCCGGCAGGCCGTGCAGGCGGGCCTGCCCACAGCGGCCGAATGCGGCGGCTTTTTGTATCTGGGCCGGAGCCTTGAGGATGTCGACGGTAAGGCGTGGCCCATGGCAGACGTTCTGCCGGGCGATGGCATCCGGGTGGGAAGGCTGGTGCGCTTTGGCTATGCCGAAATGACTGCCAAGGCGGACAGTATGCTCTTCTGCGCCGGAGAAACGCTGCCCATCCACGAATTCCACCACTGGGATTCCACCGCAAACGGCACTGCATTTACTGCCTGCAAAAACGAAAAAATGCAGTGGGAATGCGGCTTTGCAAACGAGAATTTCTATGCGGGGTTCCCGCATTTATACTGGGCGGGCACGCCCCTGCCGGGCCGCTTTGTGCGCGCGGCAGAACGATACAGCAAAACAAAAGGATGACCAAAATGACCGAAACGGAACTGAATGCACTTTTGGCGGGTATCACCCCGGCCAACGAAGCCGCCCGTGCGGCGGCACACGCCCACTGGGCCAGCCTTGCAAAGCCTCTGGGCGGGTTGGGCCGGCTGGAGACCATGCTGGAGGATGCCGCCGCCCTTACCGGCAGTGCGGAGCTTGATCTTTCCCGCCGGGTGGTGGTGGTGCTCTGCGCGGATAACGGCGTGGTGGCGCAGGGCGTGAGCCAGACCGGGCAGGAAGTGACCCGTGCCGTGGCCGAAAACCTTGCCATGCGGCGTACCAGTGTGTGCCAGATGGCCCGCGCGGCCCACTGCGATGTTCTGCCCGTGGATATGGGCATGGCAGGCGAACCGGTGCCCGGCGTGCGCAGCTGCCGCATTGCTGCAGGCACGGCGGATTTTACCCAAGGCCCTGCCATGAGCCGGGCCGAGGCCGTGCAGGCCGTTGGGGAGGGCATTGCCCTTGCCCGGGAACTGGCAGAGGATGGCTACAGGCTCATCGCCACCGGTGAAATGGGCATTGGCAATACCACCACCTCCAGCGCGGTGGCGGCAGTGCTGCTGGGCCAGCCCGTGGAGCTTATGACCGGGCGCGGTGCGGGCCTCTCGGACGAAGGGCTTGCCCGTAAGGTGGATGCCATCTGCCGCGGCATCCTTTGCAATGAGCCGGACCCGGAAGACACATTGGATGTTCTTGCAAAGCTTGGCGGCTTTGATATCGCGGGCCTGTGCGGTGTGTTTCTGGGCGGTGCACTGGCCGGTGTGCCGGTGCTGGCAGATGGCTTTATCAGCGGAGTGGCCGCGCTGTGCGCCGTGCGGCTGTGCCCGGCGGCGGCAAAGGCTGTGTTTGCAAGCCACTGCTCGGCAGAGCCTGCCGCGCGCATCGTGCTGGAAGCACTGGGCAAGGCACCCATCATTACGGCGGGGCTGCATCTGGGCGAGGGCACCGGCGCGGTGGCCAGCATCCCGCTGTGGGATATGGCGCTGGCCGTATACGGCGGGTGCTACTCCTTTGCGGAGGGCGGCATTGCGCCGTATACGCCCCAATGTTGACGCTGGTTCTGGGCGGCGCGGCCAGCGGCAAAAGTGAATACGCCGAGAGCCTTGTGCTGAAAACCACCGGCCCGCGCTACTATCTTGCCACCATGCAGGTGTGGGATGCCGAGTGTGCCGCCCGGGTAGAAAAGCACCGCAAAATGCGGGCCGCAAAGCAGTTTGAAACGGTGGAGTGCCCCTTGCATCTGGACAATGTGCGCCTGCCTGCGCGGGGCACCGCCTTGCTGGAAGACCTTGGCAACCTTGCCGCCAACGAGCTGTACGACCCGGCGGGAGCAGGGGAAAACGCGGCCAAAGCCATCCTGCACGGGCTGGAAAGCCTTGCAGCCCAGTGCGAAAACCTCATCGTTGTTTCTAACGAGGTGTTCAGCGGCGGGGCCGACTATGCCGGTGACACAGGCCGCTATCTGCTGGCACTGGCGCAGGTGAACAATGCCTTTGCCGCCCGGGCAGATGCGGTGGTGCGGGTGGTATGCGGCATCCCCGTGTACTATAAAGGAGTGGAAAAATGATCGTTTTGCAGACCATTGCGGTGGCCTTTGCCATGTTTTCGGCCATCCCGGTGCCGCAGTTCGACTGGAACGAAAAAAATATGCGTTATGCCATGTGCGCCTTCCCGCTCATCGGTGTGGTGATTGGGGCGGCATGGTGTGTGTGTGGCGCGCTGCCCCTGCCGGGCTTTGCCAAGGCGGCGGGCTTTGCGCTGATCCCGGTATGGATCACCGGCGGCATCCATCTGGACGGCTATGCCGACACCTGCGATGCCCTTTCCAGCTACGGCGACCGAGAAAAGAAGCTGGAAATATTAAAAGACCCCCACTGCGGTGCCTTTGCGGTCATCCGGCTGTGCAGCTATTTTCTGGCCTATTTTGCCCTGTGCACCTGTGTGAGTTTTACACCCCGCGTGGGTGTGCTGTGGGTTCTGGCACTGGTGCTGGAACGGGCGCTTTCGGGCCTTGCGGTGGCATCGTTCCCCATGGCAAAAAACACCGGTCTTGCACACACCTTTGCCACTGCAGCAGACAAAACTGTGGTGCGCCGTGTGCTGGCGGTGCTGGCCGCAGTGCTGTGCGTGGGCATGGCGGCGCTGGGCGGCTGGGCGCTGGTGCTGGCAGCGCTGGCGGTGCTCTGGCGCTACCATGCCGTGAGCCGGAAACAGTTCGGCGGCATCACCGGCGACCTTGCCGGGTGGTTTTTGCAAAAGGCCGAGCTCTGGATGCTGGCGGCGCTGTGTGCCTGCCAGTGGGGAGGGCTGCTATGATCTTTATTACCGGGCCGCTCTACAGCGGCAAGCGCACCTTTGCGCAAACCCTTCCCGGCAAGCGTCTTTCGGACGTGCAGGTATTGGCTGCCGATGCCGCCGACCTGCCTGCCTTGGCAGACAAGCTTGCCCATGAATACGATATCCTCATCGCCACCGAGGTAGGCGGCGGTGTTGTGCCGATGGATGTCAAACAGCGCGCAGACCGCGAGGCGGCGGGCAGGCTTGCCTGCCTGCTGGCCGCACGGGCAGAGTGCGTGGTGCAGATGTTCTGCGGCATCCCCACGGTTTTGAAAGGAGAATTGTCTCAATGCTGATCTATCTTCTGCGTCATGGCCAGACGGAATACAACGCCCAGAAGCGTTATCAGGGCCAGCGCGACATCCCGCTCTCACCCGAAGGCGCTGCCCAGCTGCGCCGGGCAGATTTTGACCCCGATGTGGTCTATGTTTCCACCTTGCAGCGCACCAGCCAGACGGCGCGCATCCTGTTCCCGGAGGCGAAGCTTGTGCCGGTGGACGGCCTGAAAGAGATGTGCTTTGGCAGCTTTGAGGGCCGCAATTTCATCGAGATGGAAAAGGACCCCGAGTATCAGGCATGGGTGAAGGCCAACTGCGAAAGCCCCTGCCCGGACGGAGAGCGCAAGACGGATTTTTCAGACCGCATCTGCCGCACCGTGGCAGAGCTGATCGATAAAGCTCTTGCCGCAGGCGAAGAACGGCTGGTCATTCTGGCCCACGGCGGCACCCAGATGGCCGCCATGGAGAGGTTTGCCGTCCCCCACAGGGACTATTACGCATGGTGCGGACCTAACGCGGGCGGCTTTGTGCTGGATGCAAAGGACTGGACGGAAAAGCATCTGCTGTATCTCGTGAAGACCGTCCAGTACACAAAGGAGAGCAGGGCATGATCCTTCAGGCAGTTGTCGGCGGTTTTGTGCTGGACGCGCTCTTCGGCGACCCGGCGTGGCTGCCGCACCCGGTGGTGCTTATGGGAAGATGCATCTCCCGGCTGGAAAAATTCCTGCGTGCCCGCCTGCCCGGCACCCCGCAGGGCGAGCTGCTGGGCGGTGCCGTGACGGCGTTCTGCCTGCCGGTGGGCACCTTTCTGGTCACGAGCCTTGTGTGTCTGGCGGCGGCAAAGCTCAGCCCGTGGCTGGGCCTTGCGGTGCAGATGTTCTGGTGCGGGCAGGCGCTGGCGGCAAGGGGCCTTGCACAGGAGAGCACAAATGTGTACGCTCAGCTTATTAAAAACGACTTGCCCGCCGCTCGCAAAGCCGTGAGCCGCATCGTGGGCCGCGACACCCAGGACCTGACCGCCGAGGGCGTGACCAAGGCCGCGGTGGAAACGGTGGCCGAAAATGCCAGCGACGGTGTCATTGCGCCGCTGCTGTATATGCTCATCGGCGGGGCACCGCTGGCGCTGACCTACAAGGCTATCAATACCATGGACAGCATGCTGGGCTACAAGAACGAGAAGTACCTTTATTTTGGCCGTGCAGCCGCGAAGCTGGACGATGTGGCCAACTACATCCCCAGCCGCATTGCCGCCCTTTTGTGGGTGGCCGCTGCGGCCTTTACCGGCAACGATGCCAAGGGCGCATGGCGCATCTGGCGGCGGGACCGGCGCAACCACGCCAGCCCCAACAGCGCCCAGACCGAAAGCGCCTGCGCCGGTGCACTGGGCGTGCAGTTTTGCCCCTCTATCTCTCCACATCTATATGACAGAAAGGCCCGTCGGCAGTACCGACAGGAAAATAACCATAGGGAAATGCATGAAAGGACAGATCAGAAGCCAGTAACTCCTGGTGTCCGAGTCAACTACGACGAGGAGGACGACGATCCAAATCAATAAAAAGACGTAGGGGAACGATTCCGTTCCCCTACGTCTTTCATTTTGCGATCAATAATGGGGTCAAGCCAGGCCCAACTGCTCGATCAGATCGGCCACCGCCCCGTCATTATTGGAACAAGTGATGAGCTGGCAGATCTCTTGGATGCCTTGGGCGGCGTTGGATGGACAGGCGGCAATGTCGGCCTGCCGCAGCATAGACTCATCGTTAAAGTAGTCGCCGATACAAACCAGCGTCCGTTTTTCCAGCCCGGCGGCGGCCAGGGCCTGCCGAATCCCTACTCCCTTGCTGACGGTGTGGTCCACCATTTCCAGATAGCGGGGGCCGGACTGAGCGCCAGTCACCAATTCCGCGCCGGGCAGGGCAGCTACCTCATGCTTTAGAGCCTCCATATCTCCGCCTTCGGCCAGGATGTACACCACCTTGACATAGTCTCCGGATAAAAAATCCTCGATGGACATACGGGGGCGGGGCCAGTCATTGAGTTGGTCGTCCCGGGCTGGGTCGCCGCTGACGATCTGCCAAATGCGCGTCTCGTCGGCGGCTACAATCCATACCTCCGGGTGGGTGAGAAAATAAGACACGCAGGCACACTTATAATCCGCAGGCAGGCAGGTTTTGCGTAGCACCTGCTGTTCCGCCGGATCATAGATAACGGAACCGTTGCCGCACACCAGGGGGGCGTGGAACGCCACACCCGGAAAAAGCTGGAGAATACCAGGCGCCTGTCGGCCGCTGGCCACAGAGAACAGACCGCCCGCAGACACAAAGGCCCGAATGCGCGCGAGATTCCGCTCCGGCACCACAGGGCCCAAACTCCAGTCGGTGAGGGCAGTGCCGTCCATATCAGTATAAATGATGACATCTGTTGCTTTCATAAGCCGTATTATATCCCGAGACGTCCGGAATGTCTATCCTGGGGGCTTGACCGATTGCGTTAAAA
>OOBN01002191.1_pt1 | contig 12415 bp, 9 predicted proteins | sample 1671091 | NCBI WGS metagenome assembly OOBN01 (sample SAMN06348121, study PRJEB24527) | human gut metagenome | biome: human gut; feature: ankylosing spondylitis patient; material: feces | host: Homo sapiens | place: China | collected 2015-10 | reverse complement strand
CCCACAGGCCGTAGCCGGTGGTGCCCAGCATATCGGTGGAGGACATCTGGGTGTCCGCAAAGGCTTTCAGCATCTTGAGCTGGTTGAAGTCGCGGATCTCCTCCATATGCCGGAAATAGGGCTGGCAGAGTTCCATGGCCTGTTCATCCAGAGCCAGGACTTCGGGTTTGAAATCAAAAAAATGGCTTAACATTGACATATTCGATCCTTTGGGTTTCTTATTATTTTTTACGTAGAGATATCCCCCGCCGATTTTACTTTGCGGGCGCTTCATAGCGCGCATACTCGCCCAGTTTTTCGAAGCCGAGGCGGGTATAGAAGTGCACCCGTTCGGGGGTGCAAAGGAAAACAGGCTGGAAGCCTTCTGCCGAGAGTTCGTTCGCCAGCCGGACGATGAGCCGCCCGCCGATGCCCCGGCCCCGCAGCGGTTCGGCCGTTTCCCCGCAGGCCATGTAGGCCTGACCGTTGGCAAGGGCATAGGCCCCGACGGTGCAGGCAAGCGTCTCCCCCTGCCACAGCGCCCAGACGCGGGCCCTGCCCCGGCTGCGCTTGGTGCACAGCTCGGAGTAAAAGTCATCCCGTCGGGCAGGCCGGGCCGGAAAAAGCGCCTCTGCCACGGGGCGGGCCGGAGGGTCCCGGTCAAAGGTCAGCGAGGCCCAGAGCGCGTTGTCGGCCTCTGGCTCCGGAAGCTGCCGTCCCGGCGTCAGGCCGAAGATGGTGTGGGGTCTTGCACGGGTCCACCCGGCGGGCGGGGCCGCCTCGGCTTCGTCCAGCACAACGGCGCTGCACCCGCAGAAGGTCAGGAACCCGGCCAGCTCTTCGGGGTTGGCGTGGCCTGCCATCCAGGCCGTGCTGCCGCCGATGTCCAGCGCCAGCGTAGGCCCGGCAAAAAAGCGGCCCGGCTGGCTCTTGCCCAGCAGCTCCAGCGCCAGCGGCATCGTGGCACCCAGGCAGAGTTTGCCCCGGCAGGCGTTGTAAAAGCGCAGTTTTGCGCGGGGTGTCGTGGCCTGCCGGATCATTTCAGCTCGTTGACGATCTTCTTGAACTCGCGGCCGCGCACCTCGAAGTTGGGATACAGGTCGAAGGATGCGCTGGCCGGAGACAGGATGATGATATCGCCGGGCTGTGCGGCGGCGCGGGCCAGCTCGACGGCATGCTGCATGGTGTCGGCATGCTGGATGGTCAGGCCGGACGCTGCAAAATCCGGATGCTCGCAGACGGCCTTCTCGATGCGGGGGCCGGTGGCACCCATCAGCACAAGGTCCTTGACGTGCGCAATGACCTCCGGGGCCAGCGGCTCATAGGGGATGTGCTTGTCGTAGCCGCCTGCAATGAGGATGACCTTCTGGTCAAAGCTGCGCAGGCCCGCGATGGTGCGGGTGGGGCTGGTGCCGATGGAATCGTTGTAGTAGGTCACGCCGTCCAGCACACGGACCGGCTCGATGCGGTGCTCCACGCCGGTGAAGGTGCTGCCCACCTTCTGGATGGCCTCAACGGGCACTTCACCCCAGACGGCGGCGGCAGCGGCCAGCAAATTCTCGATGTTGTGCAGGCCGCGCAGTTTGATGTCCTTCTGGGCCAGGAACGGGGTCACGACGCCGTCCTCGGCCATGCAGAGCATCCCGTCCCCGCGCAGGAACGCGCCGTTGTCGGTGTCGTGCAGGCGGGTGAACCAGACCTGTTTGCCCTTGCAGTCGGGCACCATGCTGCGGGTGATGTCGTTCTCATAGCCCAGCACTTCGCGGCAGGGCGGCACCTGATGGAGCAAGATGTTCCGCTTGGCGTCGATGTACTCCTGCATATCCTTGTGGTGGTCCAGATGGTTCGGGGTCACGTTGGTGACGACCGCGATCTTCGGGCTCTTGCGCATACTGATGAGCTGGAAGCTGGACAGTTCCACGACCGCCACATCCTCCGGGGCAACGTCCGGCAGCATGGGCAGCAGGGCTGCGCCGATGTTGCCGCCCAGATGCACCTTGCGGCCCGCAGCCTCGTAGAACTTGGAGATGAGGGTGGTGGTGGTGGTCTTGCCGTCCGAGCCGGTCACGCCCACGATCTCACAGGGGCAGTAGTCAAAGAAAAGCTCGACCTCGCTCGTGACCAGTGTGCCTGCGGCGATGGCGTCCTGCAGCGGCTTCTGGTAATATTCAAAGCCGGGGGTGCGCAGGATGATGTCCTGGCCCCGGAAGCCGTCCATGTAATGCTCGCCCAGGCTCAGGTCGATGCCCAGGCGGCGGATGGTCTCGGCGTAGCTGCCAAAGTCGTCCACGCTGTTCTTTTTATCGCAGAGGGTGACATGCGCACCCAGGCCCACGAACTCCTCGATCAGGGTCTTGTGGCTGACGCCCGCACCGATGAATGCGACCTTTTTGCCCTTGACCAGCTCTGCGAGCTGCTGCTGTTCTTTCTGCATAAAAACAGAACCTCCTCTATAAAGTGTTTCTGTAACAAGCTCTTGCTGCTCTTCATTCTACACCTTTTCCGCACAATACGCAACGCCCAACCCGCACAGGCCGCAAAAATGCACTGAAAGGTCATCGAAATTCACAAAAAGATAATTGTCTTTTTCGACGCTTTCCGTTATACTGGACGTATCCATCATCATCTGCAAGGAGCGCTTTTTTTGAAACACCGTTTCCGCCTGGCCGCCGCGGTTCTGACGGCCCTTCTATTCCTGACCCTGACCGGCTGCGGTTCAGGCTCCAACAGCTTTACCTGGTTCGTGGACACCATCCCCGCGAACCTTGACCCGCAGGTGGCTTCGGCTGCGTCGGACGTCATCGCCTGCGAGAACCTTTACAGCGGCCTTGTCCGCAAAGACCCGGACGGCCAGCTGGAACCCGCCCTGTGCGAACGGTGGGAGGTCTCCGCCGACCGGAAGACCTATACCTTTTATCTGAAGGACGGCCTGACCTACACGGCTGCCAAGGGCACGGCTGCTGACTGCGCCATCACAGCGGAAGATTTCGTCTTCGCCTTCCGGCGGATGTTCCGCGCTGCCACGAACTCCCCCTACGCTGTGGAGTTTTCGGCCCTTGAGAACAGCGCCGAAGTATTGGCCGGGCAATTGCCGGAAAGCGCCCTCGGTGTTTCGGCCAGCGGGCCGCTGACGCTGGTGTTCCGCCTGAGCAGCCCGGACGAGAATTTTCTCTCCAAGCTGACGCTGCCCGGCGCGATGCCCTGCGACGAAGAGTTTTTCAACTCCACCCGCGGCACCTACGGCCTCACCGCCAAGACCACCCTTTCCAGCGGGCCGTTCTACCTCTACAACTGGACGTCCGGCGGTCTGTTCCTGCGGCGGGAGCCTTCCGGCAACCGCATCGACAGCCTGCGCCTGGTCCAGAATACCAACAACGCCGACCAGTCGGCCATTGAACTCATCAACAGTGAAAAGTGCTCGGCTGCGGTGGACGACACCGGCAGCACCACCTCGCTGTCCTCCATCTCCTACTCCGACACCACCTGGAGCCTGCTGTTCAACTGCAATACGATCTTTTCCTCCACCGAGCTGCGGCAGGCACTGGCCGGGGTGGCGCGGGACGCCGCCGAGGTGCCCTCCACCGGGCTGTTTGCCGCAGCGGACAGCCTCATCCCCGCCGGGCTGAATGTAGACGGCATGAACTACCGCGACACCGTGGGAGACGTCTCCCCCGCCGCCGTGGATGTCAAGGCGCTCTACCTTGCCGCGCGGCAGGGCATGGCAAACTCCGACTTCAATAAGATCACCCTGATGCTCCCCGCCGGGTGCGGCCTGAACGAGGCCGCCGAGACCATCAATGGGGCCTGGCAGAAGGAGCTTTCCCTCTTCTTCTCCATCGAGGAGGTGGACGAGGAGACCTTCCGCAAGCGCCTGGCCGAGGGAGATTATACCATCGCGCTGGCCCCCGTCAGCGCTGAGAGCGGCAGCGTGTACAACACGCTGGCCCAGTTCACCCCCGCAGGCGGCAGGCTGACCGGCTATTCCAACGCCCTGTATGCCACCCAGCTGGAAGCCAGCACCCACGCCAACGGTTCCACCCGCTGCCGCCTGCTGGGCGACTGCGAACGCCAGCTGCTCAGCGACTGCGTCGTGGTCCCCCTCTTCTCTCAGCAGAAGCGCCTGCTGATCGCTTCGGGCGTCAAAAACCTCATCTTTGACCCCTTCGGCCCGGTGCTCGACCTGACGTATGCCACAAAGGAATGAAAACGCAAGGCCCCCTGTGCGAACGGCACAGAGGGTCTTGTTGTTTCTTCAGGTTTTGATGCCGAACAACCGGCGCAGGATCCCGCGCAGACACTTCGGGCTTTTGATGACGACGACCTGCATCCAACTCCCGCCTTTCGTTGTGTGATACCACAGTATAAGCGGCAGCGGCGCAAAACGTGCATGGATCAGCGCAGGATGGGCGTATCCGGCAGGGTCTCGACCACGACCAGCGCCCCCTTGCGGGTGGAGATGGTGATGCGGTCCGAGCCTTCGGCGTACTCGTTGCTGACGCCCAGCGGATACCCTGCCGTGAGGACGGCATCCGTCAGCTCGTAGTAGGAGCCGCGCTCACAGACACCCTCAGCCCGGCCCTCCAGCGGGAAGACGGAAACGTAGAAGAACTCCGCCTTCGGGTAGGTGCGCTCCTCGCCGGCGCGGACGAAGGTGATGCGGCTGCGCTCATCTTGCAGCGTAGCGCGCACGCCCCGCTGCTCCAGCCCCAGACCGGTGCAGAGGTTCGCAAGGGTGTGTTCCAGCCGTCTGCCGCCCAGCGCGCCCAGCAGCAGCACCTCGGAGCAGCCTTTTTCGGAGGCAAGCTTCGCCGCATATTCGGTGTCGGTGTCGTCCTTGACGTGGGGCAGGACGATGACGTCATCCTGCTGTTCCGGGCAGGGCGCAGTGTCAAAGTCGCCGACGATGATGTCCGGTTTGCAACCCAGCGGCGCACAGTTGCGGTAGCCCGCGTCGCAGGCGATGATGAGGTCATCGGGCCGCAGCAGGCGCTTCAGCTCCGGCGAGACCGGGCAGGCAGATACGATCACACAGCGTGACATAAGTTTCCTCTCTTTACTCGAAGAAAGCTCCCCCGGCCGGAGGAGCTTTCTCTGGTTTGCAATGCAGCGGTCAGAACTTCGGCCGCTGCCAGTCCTTGACGTCCTTGACTTCGTCGTACATGGCGCAGTAGCTGTCGTACCGGGTCTGGGAGAGCCGGCCCTCGGCCAGTGCCGCGCGGACGGCGCAGCCCTTTTCCGTGCGGTGGGAGCAGCCCGTGAACTGGCATTCACCAAGATACGGCCCGAACTCCGGGAACGCATGTTCCAGGTTCTCCTTCGGGATGAACCCGGCGCGGTTGGCTTCCAGGCTGGCGAAACCGGGCGTGTCGGCGATGCGGCCGCCGAACGCCTCAAAGATGGTCACCTCGCGGGTGGTATGGCGGCCGCGGCCCAGCTTCTGGCTGATGGCGCTGGTCTCCCGCTCGGCCTCCGGCAGCAGGGCGTTCAGCAGCGTGGACTTGCCCACGCCGGAGTTGCCGCAGAAGGCGCAGAGCCGCCCGGCGATCCACTGCTTCACTTCGTCCAGACCCTCGCCGGTGTCGTAGTGGATGGCGATGAAGGGCAGGGTCGAACGCTCGTATGCCTTGCGGAGAAACTCCGCCTCGCCGAGGTCTGCCTTGGTGCAGACGATGACCGGCTGGACGCCCTTGTCCACCGCGATGGCCGACAGCTTATCCAGCACGAGGGTGCTGGGGGTGGGCTGGGTGGTGCTGGCCACGAGGAACAGCACATCCAGATTGGCCACCGGCGGACGGACGAAGACGTTTTTGCGGGGCGCGATCTCCGCGATGACGGAAGCGCCGTTCTCGGTCTCCACCGTCACCTCGTCGCCCGCCACGGGGGTGATCTTCTGTTTGCGGAAGATGCCGCGCGGCTTGCACTCGATGATGCCCGCTTCGGTCCGGACGTAGTAGAAGCCGCCGATGCCTTTTACAATATAACCGTTCATGGCTCCTCCGTTACGACAGCAGCGCGCTCCACCAGTCGCTCAGGCTGGTGCCGGAGCTGGAACCGGAAGAGTCGCTGGAGGAGGAAGAGCTGCCGCCCACAAGGCCGCTCCACCAGTCGCCGCCAGAGCTGCTGGCGCTGGAACTGCCGCTCTCCGAGGTGCTGCCGGGCTCCTCGGCCGGGGTCTCCGGCACAGGTTCGGGCCCTGCGCTGACGGTCACGCTGACGCGGCTGTTTACCTTGACGGTGGAACCGGCGGCAGGGTTCTGCCCGATGATGGTACCGGCAGGCTTGTCGCTGTACTGCTCGGTGGTGCTGCCCAGGCCCAGCTTGTTCTGCACCAGCAGGGTGCGGGCATCGTTCACGTTGGACAGGCCCACCAGCGACGGCACCTTGGCCGTGGTGCTGACCTGCGGGCGGCTGACGTAGACCACAACGGTGGAGCCCACCGCCACCTGGCTGCCGGCGGCAGGGTCGGTGCGGATGATAGAGCCTGCCGCCACGGTGTCGTCCACGGCCTGGGTGATCAGCACCGAGACGCCGAGGCTCTTGAGCTGCTGTTCTCCATCGGCCTGCAGATAGTTGGTCACATCCGGCACGGTGACGTACTGGATGCCGAGGCTGATGGTCAGGGTCACGCTCTCGCGGACGGTGCGGCCCGCCACCGGCGACTGCCGGTAGACATAACCGGCGGCGTAGTCGTTGCTGTACGACTGCTCCCAGTTGACGGTGATCTGGCCGGAGGAGACCTGCGGCTGGGCGTTCACCTCATCCTGGGTCATGCCGCTGTAATCGGCCAGCACGATGTCGGCCTTTTCGCTCATCAGGGTGCTGGAATCGTTGAGGATGGTCCAGCACAGCGCCATGCAGGCCAGCGCGAACGCAACGGTGATGCCGAACAGCACCGGCAGGAAGATGGGCTTTTTCTTTTTGCTTTTGCGGGTCTTTTTTGGTTCCGGGGCTTCTTTTTTGGTTTTCACGGAGTGCTCCACCACCTTTTCAGGAATTTCATCGGGGAGATAGGTGTAATTGAACACGATGGACGGGTCTTCCACGTAGGCGTTCAGTGCCCCCAGCATCTCGGCGGCGCTGGCGTAGCGGTTTTCGGGCCGCTTTGCCATGGCGCGTTCGGTGATTTCCACCAGGCCGTGGGGCACGGTGGGGGCCAGCTCCTGCAGGCTCTTGGGCTTGTCGGTGATCTGCTTGATGGCCACCTCCACCACATCGTCGGCGTCAAACGGCAGATGCCCCGAAAGCATCTCGTACATCATGACGCCCACCGAATAGATGTCGCTGGTGAAATCGGTCTCGTCGCCCTTGGCCTGTTCCGGGCTGATATAATGGACGCTGCCCATCGCCTTGCCGCCGGAAAGCTGGTTCTCGGCGCGGGAGATGCGGGCAATGCCGAAGTCCATCATCCGCAGCTGGCCGTTGTCCAGCAGCATGATGTTCTGGGGCTTGATGTCCCGATGCACCACGCCGTTGCGGTGGGCATGGTCCAGCGCTTTGAGGATCTGGGAGATGAAATGCACCGTTTCCCGGCTGGTCAGCCTGCCGCCGCGCTCGTTGAGGTACTCCCGCAGCGTCATGCCGTCCACATATTCCATCACGATATATTGCAGCTTCTCGCTGACCGAGACATCGTACACCTTGACGATGTTGGGGTGATTGAGCAGCGAGATGGCCTTGGATTCGTTCTTGAAGCGGCGGACGAGGTCGGGATCGTGCATGAGCTCCTGCCGCAGCACCTTGACGGCTACGACCGTGCCCTCCGGCACCGGCCCGCCCGGCCCCACGACCGCCTTGTAGACATTGGCCATGCCGCCGGTGCCGATCAGCTCCCGGACGGTGTACATTCCATCGAGGGTCTTGCCGATCAGATTATCCATGTTCCACCTCCGTCGGCTCCACGGCCAGCAGCAGCGCCGTGATGTTATCCGAGCCGCCGTTGGCGTTGGCTGCCTCGATGAGGCGGTCGGGCAGGTCATAGAACGTACCCTGCGCCAGCAGCTTTTCCATCTCCTCCACCGGCACCATGTTGGTCAGGCCGTCGGTGCAGAGCAGCAGCCGGTCTTCCCGCTTGATCTTCGCGGCGGTGAACTCCGGCTCCAGCCGGTAATCCACGCCCAGAGCCTTTGTAATGATGTTCTTCTGGGGGTGATGTTCGGCTTCCTCCTCGGTGATGGTGCCGCAGTCCACGAGCTCCTGCACGTAGGAGTGGTCGTGGGTGAGCTGGGTCAGCTTCCCGTCCCGGATGAGGTAGGCACGGGAGTCGCCTGCATGGCAGAGGTAGACATTGCCGCTGCGCACCAGTGCGCAGACTGCCGTGGTGCCCATACCGGCCAGCGCTTCTTCATGCGCGGCCTTCTGGAACACGAAGCGGTTGGCGTAGAGGAGCGCTTTTTTCAGAAACGGCTCCTCCTGCCCTGCCCCGCACTGGGCGTATTGCTCCTGAAAGAAATTCTCGATGACATTGCACGCCCCCTGCGAGGCTTCGCGGCCGCCCTTTGCGCCGCCCATGCCGTCGCAGACCAGCGCCCACACCGCGCCGCCGGGCAGTTCCCCGGCCCGATAATCGTCCTGGTTCTCCTGACGGACGCGGCCGACATCTGTTTTTCCTGCAAGTTTCATAGGATTCTCCTTTTGTCAGGCTTTGCCGTTCATCTCGTCGCGGCGCAGCTGGCCGCAGGCGGCGCTGATCTCGCTGCCCAGACGGCGGCGGACCGTGGCGTTGACGCCGAGGCTCTCCAGCTTCTGCTGGAACCGGCGGACGTTGGCGGCATCGGTGGCGGAGTAAGGGCTGCCGTCCACCGGGTTGATGGGAATGAGGTTGACATGTGCGCCCATGCCCCGGATGAGGTTTGCCAGCTGCTTTGCGCAGGCATCGGAATCGTTGACGCCGCGCACCATCGAATACTCGAAGCTGACCCGTCGGCCCGTGGTGTCCTGATAGCGGCGGACCGCCTGCATCAGCTGCTCCACGGGGTAGGCATCGTTCACGGGCATCATGCCGCTGCGGATCTCGTTGTTGGGCGCATGGAGCGAGACGGAAAGGGTGAGCTGCAGCTTTTTCTCGGCCAGCTGGTCGATCTTCGGCACCAGACCGCAGGTGGAAAGGCTGATGTTCCGCATCCCGATGTTGACGCCTTCGGGCGAGGTGATATTCTCAAGGAATCGCATCACTTCGTCGAAATTGTCCAGCGGTTCGCCGATGCCCATGAGCACGATGTGGGAGATGCGCTCCCCGATGTCCTTCTGGGCGGTGTAGATCTCGGAGCAGATCTCACCGGCTTCCAGGTTGCGCACACGCCCGGCCTGGGTGGATGCGCAGAAGCGGCAGCCCATGCGGCAGCCTACCTGAGTGGACACGCACACCGTGTTGCCGTAGTGGTAGCGCATGACCACCGTTTCGATGCAGTTGCCGTCGGCCATGCGCAGCAGATACTTCACGGTGCCGTCCTTTGCTTCCTGACGGCGCTCGATCTGCGGGGCAGCGATGTAGAAGGCTTCTTCCAGCTTAGCCAGCAGGGTCTTGGGCTGGTCGGTCATGGCCGAAAACTCGGTGACCAGCTTCTGGTGCACCCAGTGGAAGATCTGCTTGGCCCGGAAGCCCGGCTGCCCCAGCGCCTTGAGCTCAGCGGAAAGCTCCGCCAGCGTCAGCGAAGAAATACAGCGTTTTTGTTCCATTGTGTTCTCCTATTGATCAATACGAACCAGTACACGGCGGCATTGCACCTCTCAGCGCGTTTTTTGCAGCGCACAGAGGAAAAAGCCGTCCATGCCGGTGCGGGTGGGCACCGAGAGCGCCCCGTATTCGGTTACCGTCATGCCTGCCGGGAAGGCCACGGCAGGCTCTGCCACGCAGAACTCCGGGTGCCGCTGCAGGAATGCACGGATCTGCAGCTGGTTTTCTTCCGGCTCGATGGTGCAGGTAGAGTAGACCAGCCGCCCGCCGGCCTTGAGCAGCCGGGCCGCTGTATCCAGAATGGCCGCCTGGGTGGCCAATAATTCAGCCTGCCGGGCCGGGTCCAGCTTTTTATAGCGCAGGTCCGGCTTTTTTGCCAGAATGCCCAGACCGCTGCAGGGCACATCCGCCAGAATGCGGTCGGCCTGCGGCAGGGCCGGGTTTGTCTGCGTTGCGTCATTGCACAGGGTTTTCACATTGGTAAAGCCCATCCGTTCCACGGCGGTGCGGATGAGCTGTACGCGGTTCTCCGCCGCGTCGCAGCTGTACAGCGTGCCGGTGTTCTGCATTTCCTCGGCCAGCAGCAGGGTCTTGCCGCCGGGCGCGGCGCACAGGTCCAGCACGGTCTCACCGGGTTTTGCCTCCACACAAAGGGCCGCCAGCTGGCTGGCCTGCCCTTCCACATGGTAATATCCCTGCCGGAACAGTTCCTGGTCGGCGGGGCTGCCCTCGAACCGGGCCAGCACACTGCCGGGCACTACGCCCTGCCGCACCTCCCGCACACCGAGTGCAGTGAGCTTTTCGCACAGCGCAGCGGCGTCCGCTTTGAGCGGGTTTGCCCGCAGGCTGGTCAGGCCGCCGTCTGCCTTGTAGGTGAGGATGTTCCGTGCTTCGTCCGGGTAGTTCTTGTGCAGGAATTCTGCCACATCCCGCCCGGCCGAGCCCAGCACCATCAGGCGCTCTATGTCATCCCTGAACACTGCCGTGTCCAGATCATAGGTACAGGCGCGGCGCAGCACAGCGTTGACCAGCCCCGATGCACTGGATTTTTTAAAGCTCCGGGTCAGCTTGACCGCCTCATTGACGGCAGCCGACACCGGCACCTGCATATAGCGGGCCTGTGCCAGCGCAGCACGCAGGATCTCGCGCACCGGGGCATCCAGCTTTGCCAGACCCTTGGGCAGAAACTGTTCCAGAATATAGTCCAGTGTGCCCCGGTGTTCCAGCACTGTGTAAAAAATGGCACTGGCAAAGGCCTTGTCGCGGCCTTCCAGCTTCTGGCGCTTGAGTTCGGCGTCCAGGATCAGGTTGGAAAAGCCGTCCTGCTCCTGCCGCACCAGCGCGGCGACCGCTGCCGCCCGCGGATTGGCCGCCATCAGAGGACGTCCCCCGTTTTCAGGCGCAGACCGGCCGCAAAGGAGGTGCCATCCATGGGCTTTTTGCCTTCCGGCACCACCTGCAGCAGCTGGATGCCGCCGTCAGCACAGGCCACGGTGAGGGGCTTTGTTGCCAGCACAGTGCCCGGGGCTTCCCCCTGAGAGGCGACCGCACGGCACTCCATCACCTTGACCTTTTTGCCGCCGGAGGTCACGAACCAGGCGCAGGGCCAGGGGTTCATGCCGCGCACCCAGTTGTGGATGTGGGCGGCGGACTCGGTCAGGCGGAATTCCGCCATTTCCTTGTTCAGCATCGGGGCCAACGTAGCGTTTGCATGGTCCTGGGGCTGCGGCGTCAGGGTCCCGGCAGCAATGGCCGGAACCACCTCGCACAGCACGCGGGCACCCACGGCCGTCACCCGGTCGAACAGCTCGCCGCTGGTCTCCTCCGGGCCGATGGCGATCTTCTCGCAGCGCAGCACGCCGTCCTTCTGCTCCACCGGGGCGCACAGCTCGGCAAAGGTCACGCCGTCCGCCAGCGCCAGCGCCAACTCATGTTCGTCGGCGGGCATATACTTCCTGGTGCGGCGATAGACGATGGTGACGTGCTGGGCGCCGCTGCGCTTGGCCAGACGTGCCGCATCCATGGCGGTATTGCCGGCGCCCACCACGGCTACATTGCCGCCCACGGAGATGTTCCCGGCCTTGACGCCCTTCATCCACTGGATGGCGCCGGCCACATCGCCGGGGATGCCCAGCCGGCCGGGCTTCCATGCGCCCACGGCATAGAGGATATGGGTGTAGCCCATGGCCTTCAGCTCCGCCACGGAGGGGGCGGGAGCGCCGCAGCGGACCTCCACGCCGTACTTCTCCATCAGGGCGATGTCCTTCTGGATGGCCTCGTTGGTGATGCGGAAGGCGGGGATCACGTGGCGGGGGACGCCGCCCAGGCACTGCTCCCGCTCGAAAATGGTGGTCTCGACACCGGCCCGGCCCAGGAAATAGGCGGCGGCGATGCCGGTGGGGCCGCCGCCGATGATGGCGGCCTTCTTGCCGGAAACCTTAGCGGGCTTCTGGATGGAGGCCATGAGGGCCTCATAGCCACGCTCCGCCGCCACCAGCTTGGTATCTCGGATACGGACGGACTCGTCGTAGAAATTCCGGGAGCACTTGGTCTGGCACCGGTGGGCGCGGATGGGGCCGGTGAGGAAGGGCAGGGGGTTCTTCTCGGTGATGAGCTTCAGGGCCGGGCCGTACAGGCCCTTGCGGACCAGCTCCACATATTCGGGGATATCCTGCTCGATGGGACAGCCGCCCTTGCAGGGAGCCATGAAGCAGTCCAGCCAAGGTACCTGCTTGTCGCTCTTGCGGCTGGGCAGGGGCTTGA
>OOBN01002187.1_pt1 | contig 12428 bp, 10 predicted proteins | sample 1671091 | NCBI WGS metagenome assembly OOBN01 (sample SAMN06348121, study PRJEB24527) | human gut metagenome | biome: human gut; feature: ankylosing spondylitis patient; material: feces | host: Homo sapiens | place: China | collected 2015-10 | reverse complement strand
CACGCCGGACAGCTGGATCTTCTTCGGCAAGGAGACGGCGGGGCTGCCGGAGTGGTTCCGCACGGCCCACCGGGAGCGCTGCATCCGTCTGCCCATGCGGCGGGAGGCCCGCAGCCTGAATCTCAGCAACTCCGTGGCCATCCTCACCTACGAGGCCCTGCGCCAAAACGGCTTCCCCGGCCTTACCGGCACGGGGGAGATGGCGGAATAAGTACTATTTTTCATAAAGGAGTCTACCGATATGAACTACAATAAAAAGACCATCATGGATGTAGACGTGGCGGGGAAGAAGATCCTGCTGCGCTGTGACTTCAACGTCCCGCAGGATAAGGCCACCGGTGCCATCACCAGCGACAAGCGCATTGTGGCAGCCCTGCCCACCATCCGGTATCTGCTGGAGCGTGGGGCGGCGGTCATCGCCTGCTCCCATTTAGGCAAGCCCAAGGGCCAGTGGAAGGAGAGCCTGACGCTGGCTCCCGTGGCGGAGCGGCTGAGCCGGCTGCTGGGGCAGGAGGTCATCTTCGCCAAGGACATCGTGGGCGAGGACGCCAAGGCCAAGGCGGCGGCCCTGCAGGGCGGCCAGATCATGCTGCTGGAGAACCTGCGCTTTGATCCCCGCGAGGAGAAAAACGATCCCGAATTCGCCAGGGAGCTTGCCTCCATGGCGGAGCTCTATGTCTCCGATGCGTTCGGCACGGTGCACCGTGCGCACGCTTCCACCGCCGGTGTCGCGGCGTATCTGCCCGCGTATGCCGGACTGCTGATCGAGAAAGAGCTGTCCGTCATGGGCAAGGCGCTCGAGGATCCGAAGCGCCCGTTTGTGGCCATCCTCGGCGGTGCGAAGGTGTCCGATAAGATCGGCGTCATCAACAACCTGCTCGAAAAGGCCGACACGATCATCATCGGCGGCGGCATGGCCTATACGTTTATCAAGGCGCAGGGCGGCGAGATCGGCACGTCCCTGCTCGAGGCAGACAAGATGGACTATGCGCTTGAGATGATCCAGAAGGCGAAGGACCGCGGCGTGAAGCTGCTGCTCCCGGTGGACACCATGGCCGGCGATCAGTTTGCCGCCGACTGTGCGCGCAAGGTTGTGCCGACCAATGCTATCCCGGCCGACTGGATGGGCCTGGATATCGGCCCGGAAACCATCAAATTGTTCACGAAGGCCGTCAAGGGTGCCGGTACGGTCGTCTGGAACGGCCCGATGGGCGTGTTTGAGTTCCCGGCCTTTGCCGCCGGCACGGAAGCCGTTGCGGCGGCGCTGGCAGAGTCCGGCGCGGTGACGATCGTCGGCGGCGGTGACTCGGCCGCTGCGGTCGAGAAGCTCGGCTTCGCCGATAAAATGACGCACATTTCCACCGGCGGCGGCGCTTCGCTGGAGTTCCTGGAAGGTAAGGAGCTGCCGGGCGTTGCGTGCCTGCTGGATAAGTAAGTCGCAGAAAGGAATCATTGGATATGAATTTGAAAGAGAGAAAAGCAATCATCGCCGGCAACTGGAAGCTCAATAAGCGCGTGTCCGAGATCCCGGCCTTCACGCAGGAGCTGCAGGCGAATCTTCCCGCCGAGCGCTGCTGTGACGTGGTCATCTGCGCGCCGTATCCGCTCATTGCCGCGCTGGAGACGGCGGGGCAGGGCTGCCACCTCGGCGTCGGCGCACAGGACGTGTCCGAGCACCAGCACGGCGCATTCACCGGCGAGGTGTCTGCCGAGCAGCTCAGCGACCTCGGCGCGCAGTACTGCATCGTCGGCCACAGCGAGCGCCGCAGCTACCACGGCGAGACCGACCTGCAGGTCAATGCCAAGACGAAGATCCTGCTCGCCAACAGCATCACGCCGATCATCTGCGTCGGCGAGAGTCTTGCGCAGCGCGAGCATGATTTGACCGAGACGTATGTCGCCTATCAGGTCGCAGCGGCCTTCTCCGGCCTCACGGCCGAGCAGGCCATGCACTGCGTCATCGCTTATGAGCCCCTGTGGGCCATCGGCACCGGCAACACCGCCACAAGCGCGCAGGCGCAGGAAGTCTGCGCGTCGATCCGCGCCACGCTCGGCAAACTCTATGACCTTGAGACGGCCCAGACGATCAGCATCCTTTACGGCGGCTCCATGAACGCGGGCAACGCGGCCGAGCTGCTGGCCCAGCCGGACATCGACGGCGGCCTGATCGGCGGCGCGTCGCTCAAGCCGGTCGATTTCTCGAAGATCATCGCCGCGACGGCGCAGGGAGCCTGCGAATGAGCAACGGGAAAGTCGCACTCATCATTCTCGATGGCTACGGCATCGGCGAGCCGAACGACGGCAACGCCATTTACATGGCCCAAACGCCGGTCATGGACGGCCTCCTGCAGCGCTGGCCGCACACGAAGCTGTCCGCTTCGGGGCTGGACGTCGGCCTGCCGGACGGGCAGATGGGCAACAGCGAAGTCGGCCACACGAACATCGGCTCCGGCCGCGTCGTGTTTCAGGATCTGCCGCGCATTACGAAAGCCATTGAGGATGGGACATTCTTTGAAAATCCTGTCTATGCAGCAGCACTGGACAACGCAGCAAACAGCAAGGCCCTGCATATCCTCGGCCTTCTGTCTGACGGCGGTGTGCACAGCCACATCCAGCACATCTTTGCCATGGTGAAAATGGCGCACGACCGCGGCATCGGGCGCGTGTACCTGCACTGCTTCCTCGACGGACGCGATGTTGCGCCCACGAGCGGAGCTGGCTATGTCCGGCAGCTGCGCGATTACTGTGCCGAGCTTGACACCGGCAAGATCGCAACGCTGCAGGGCCGCTTCTACGGCATGGACCGCGACAAGCGCTGGGATCGCATCGAGGCCAGCTACAACGCCATGGTCTGCGGCGAGGGCATACAGGATCCCGACCCCGTTCATGCGATGGAGGCCAGCTACGCCGCCGGTGTGACGGATGAATTCGTCAAGCCCGTTGTCTGCGACCCGAACGGGCGCATTCAGTCCGGCGACAGCGTTATCTTCATGAATTTCCGTCCCGACCGTGCGCGGGAAATGACCTATGCGCTCACGCAGCCGGACTTTGACGGCTTCCGGCGCAAGATCGTTGCGGAGCATCTGCACTATGTCTGCACGACGCGCTACGATGAGAAGCTCACCGGCCTCCCGGTCGCGTTTCCGCCCGAGGAGCTGCACGATACGCTCGGCGAGATCGTCAGCGCCCACGGCCTGCGCCAGCTGCGCATCGCGGAGACGGAGAAATATGCGCACGTCACGTTCTTCTTCAACGGTGGTACGGAGACACAGTACCCCGGCGAGGACCGCGTGCTCATCCCGTCGCCGCGCGAGTATCCGACCTATGACCTCATCCCCGAGATGAGCGCTTTCAAGATCAAGGATGAGCTGGTCCGGCGCATCCGCACCGGTACATATGACATGATCGTCTGCAACTTCGCCAACTGCGACATGGTTGGCCACACCGGCGTGATGTCGGCCGCCATTCAGGCGGTCGAGTGCGTGGATCGCTGCCTCGGCGAGGTCGTCGCGGCGGCGCAGGAGATGGGCTACACGCTGCTCGTGACCGCGGACCACGGCAACGCCGACCGCATGGTCGAGCCGGACGGTTCGCCCAACACGGCGCACACAACGAATCTCGTGCCGCTGGTGCTCGTCGGCAGCGATCTGCCGCTGCGCCCGCACGGCCGCCTTTCCGATATCGCACCCACCATGCTCGAACTCATGCACATCGAGCCCAAACCCGCAATGACAGGCGAGAGCCTTATCGAAAAATCATAAAGGAGTATGAACATGAAGGATTATTTTGAAATTGTGGACGTCAGCGCCAGAGAGATTCTCGACTCCCGCGGCAATCCGACCGTGGAAGTGGAGGTCACGCTCGACGACGGCACCGTCGGCCGTGCGGCCGTTCCGTCCGGTGCTTCCACCGGCATCTACGAGGCCTGCGAGCTGCGCGACGGCGATAAGAGCCGTTACCTCGGCAAGGGCGTGCTCAAAGCCGTGGAGAACGTGAACGTCGAGATCGCCGAGGCGCTGCAGGGCATGAACGTGCTCGACCAGACCTCGATCGACAAGCTCCTGATCGAGCTCGACGGCACGCCGAACAAGACCCGCCTCGGCGCCAACGCCATCCTCGGCGTGTCCCTCGCGTGCGCGAAGGCCGGCTCGCTGGCGACCGGCCAGAGCCTGTATAACTACATCGGCGGCTGCAACGCCAAGACCCTCCCGGTGCCGATGATGAACGTGCTCAACGGCGGCGCACACGCCACCGGCAGCAACGTCGATATTCAGGAGTTCATGATCATGCCCGTCGGCGCCAAGAGCTTCTCCGAGGCGCTGCGCATGTGCTCGGAAGTGTTCCACGTGCTCAAGAAGGTCGTTCCGGCCTCCGGCGTGGGCGATGAGGGCGGCTACGCGCCGAACCTCGACAGCGACGAGGACGCGCTCAAAGCGCTCGTCAAGGCCATCGAGCTGGCCGGCTACAAGCCGTATGACGATTTCATGATCGCTATCGACAGCGCCTGCTCCGAGTGGTTCAACGCCGAGGACGGCTGCTATCATCTGCCGAAGCGCGGCATCGTCATGACCCGCGAACAGATGGTCGACATGTACGCCGACTTCGTGGAGAAGTACCCGATCATCTCCCTGGAGGACGGCATGGCCGAGGACGACTGGGAAGGCTGGAAAATGCTCATGGATCGCCTCGGCAAGAAGATCCAGCTCGTAGGCGACGATCTGTTCGTCACGAACGTCCAGCGCATCAAAAAGGGCATCGAGCTCGGCGCTGCCAATGCGGTGCTCATCAAGCTCAACCAGATCGGCACCCTGACCGAGACGCTCGACGCCATCCAGATGGCGCACCGCGCCGGCTGGACGGCCGTCGTCTCGCACCGCTCCGGCGAGACCGAGGACACCACGATCGCGGACATCTCCGTTGCCGTCAACGCCGGCCAGATCAAGACCGGTGCGCCGAGCCGCACGGACCGCGTGGCGAAGTACAACCAGCTCCTGCGCATCGAAGACGAGCTGTTTGACGTGGCGCAGTACCCCGGCAAGGACGCATTCTTCAGCATCAAAAAGTAATTTTCCCCAACCGGTATAAAAGGTGTTTGCGTGGGTGACAATACCCATGCAAACACCTTTTTTCTTGGAGGGAAACACGATGGAACCGAACAAGGACAAAAAACCGGAGAAGAGATCCGTACGCTTCATCGAAGGCAAGGGCTTCTACATAGCCCTCGTCCTGTGCGCAGCGGTGATCGGCGTTTCCGCCTGGTCACTGCTGTCGGGTACGAAGACTATGGACAGCGAACACGATCAGAACACGGTGCTGGAAGTCACGCCCGCGCCGACGATCCCCGTTCCGGCGACGCCGGTGCCAACGCCGGAGATGACGCCGGAGCCGGAAATTCCGGCCGAGGACGCCGCTGAGACGGCGGCGCAGGACAAGTACGTCTGGCCGGTAGACGGCGCTGTGCTGCGGCCGTATGCCATGACGGCGCTGACCTACGATGAGACCATGTCGGACTGGCGCACGCATGACGGCATTGACATTGAGGCCAAATACGGCACAGTTGTCTCGGCCATGGCGTCCGGCACGGTCACAAAGGTGTATTACGATGATCTGTACGGCACGACCGTCGTGACCGAGCGGGAGGACGGGCTGCGGTGCACGTACGCCAATCTTGAGTCGATCCCGACGGTGAATGTCGGCGATCAGGTTTCCGTTGGGGATACCATCGGCTCGGTCGGCGATTCCGCCGGCTGCGAGTCGGCACAGGAGAGCCACCTGCATCTGTCGGTCGCGGCCTCCGGTCAGAGCGTGTCGCCGCTGGACTATCTGCCGCAAAAAAATTAAAAATTCGCCGCAAAACTTATTGACAACAGGAGCATTGTTTGGTACAATGCTCCTTGCGTTTGGCAGTTGGCGAGGCGCGAACAACATGGCGGCATAGCTCAGTTGGCCAGAGCATTCGGTTCATACCCGAAGTGTCCCCGGTTCGAATCCAGGTGCCGCTACCAGGGGGATGCTGCACCCGCAGCATCCCATCTTAGGCCCGTTGGTCAAGTGGTTAAGACACCGCCCTTTCACGGCGGTAACATGGGTTCGAGTCCCGTACGGGTCACCATTTGGAGGCTTAGCTCAGCTGGTTAGAGCGCATGCTTCACACGCATGAGGTCGATGGTTCGAGCCCATTAGTCTCCACCAGCAAAATCCTGTGTTCTTTGAACACAGGATTTTCTTGTTTCAGGAGGTGCTTATGAAGCTGATCGCTTTGGATCTGGACGGGACCCTGCTCAATTCGGGCAAGGTCGTTTCCGAAAGAAATGCCGCTGCGCTTTCGCTTGCAGCCGCGCAGGGGAACGTGATCGCTCCAGCGACCGGGCGCGCCCTGCGGGCGATCCCGGAGCAGGTGATGGCGTTTCCGTTCGTGCACTATGCCATTACGATCAATGGCGCGAAAGTGTCGGATACGCGCACCGGACAAGCGCTCCTGCGCGCGGAGATCGCGCTCGATACCTGCCTGCGCCTGCTCGATTTTGTCGGACGTTATGACGCGATGTATGACTGCTATTGGAATGACACCGGTTGGGTCGATCGGTCGTTTCTGGAGCGGGTGCGCTACTATAATTCCGATGAGGAAGTGGTCACGCTCCTGCGGACCACCCGCGCACCGGTGGATGATCTGAAGGCGTTCCTGCGTGAAAACGGCCAGCCGGTGCAGAAGGTGCAGCTCTGCTTTCGGGATATGGCCGAGCGCGAGACGGCCCGGGCAGAGATCGCGGCGGCGTTCCCGGAGATCCTGGTCACGTCGTCCTTCCGCAACAATCTGGAACTCAACGCCGCCGACGCGGACAAGGGCAGGGCGCTGCTCGCGCTCGCGCAGCATCTGGGCATTCCGGCCGCAGACACCATCGCCTTCGGCGACAGCTCCAACGATCTGCGCATGCTGCGCGCTGCCGGCACGAGCGTTGCCATGGGCAATGCCGCGCCCGAGGTGCGCGCGGTCTGCGGCTGCGTGACCGATACCAACGATCACGACGGCGTGGCGGCGTTTCTTTATGCGCACGTTCTGCACGGAAAATGAGATAAAAAAAGACCGCGTTCCGAAGAACGCGGTCTTTTCCATGCAGGAAATTACTTCTTGAGGTTGGCCTTGATGACCTCGCCCAGAATGGTCATGCCCTTTTCGATCTTCTCTTCGGGCATGCAGGAGTAGTTCAGGCGGATGCAGTTATTGTGGCCGGCGTCCGGGAAGAAGCCGTCGCCCGGAACGTACGCGACGTTGCGCGCCAGGCACTGCTTTGCCATCTCGTTGGTGTTGATGTACTCCGGCAGCTCGACCCAGGTGAACAGGCCGCCGTTGGGGTGGGTGAACTTCGCCTCAGGCGGGAACTCGCGCTCCATGGTCGCCATCATGACGTCACGGCGCTTGCGGTAGCACTCCTTGATGGTGGCAACGTGCTCGTCGAGGTCGAACATGTCGATGAACTTGGAGACAACGAGCTGCGCCTCGGTGGAAGCCTGCAGAGACGCGGCCTGCGCGAGGAAGTTGTACTTCTGGAGGATCTCGCCGTCGGCGCAGACCCAGCCCAGACGGTAGCCGGGCGCCAGGATCTTGGAGAAGGTGCCCAGGAAGACAACGAGTCCCTTGGTGTCCATGCTCTTGAGCGCGGGCAGGTACTCGCCTTCAAAGCGGAGCTCGCCATAGGGGTTATCCTCAACGACGGGGATCTCGTACTTATTGATGATGTCCATGAACTGCTTGCGGCGCTCGAGCGGCCAGGTGCGGCCGGACGGGTTCTGGAAGTCGGGGATGACGTAGATCATCTTGACGTTCTCGGTCGTGGCGAGCACTTTCTCAAGCTCTTCCATGATCATGCCGTCGCCGTCGGTGGGGATGGCGACAAAGTTCGGCTCGCAGGCCTTGAAAGCATTCAGGGCGCCGAGGTAGGACGGGCTCTCAATGATGACGACATCGCCCTTGTCGCAGAAAACACGTGCCGAGTAATCCAGACCCTGCTGAGAGCCGGAGGTCACGAGAATGTTGTCCGCGCTGGTCTTGATGTTGAGCTTCGCTTCCATGCGATCGGCGATCTGCTGACGGAAGTGCTCAAAGCCGTTGGTGCTGGAGTACTGGAGCGCGATTTTGCCCTGCTCATCGAGGACGGCATCGGTCGCGGCCTTGATTTTGTCAACGGGGAAGAGCTCGGGCGCGGGCATGCCGCCGGCAAACGAGAGCACTTCCGGCTTGTTGGCCAGAGCGAGGAGCTCGCGGATTGCGGAACCCTTCAGCTGACTCATTCTGCTGGAAAACTGTACCATTTCTAAATTTCCTCCTTATTTTGCAGGTAATGATGAACAAAATCATCTATTACTTCTCATCATATTTAAGCACATTTTCATAGCAAAGTAAACCGTTTCCACGAATTCCAGCGAAAATTTTCGTTTTCATAATTTACACGGTTGTTTTTATTTCTTGACATAGAACAGGAAATTCGATATGATGAGGCAAAGGGGTGTTCAGCATGATCGGAACCACGCTTAAAAAACTGCTGGATGAACGCGAGATCAAGGTCAACGAGTTTGCGCGGCAGATCCATGTGCCCGCGCAGACGCTCTACAGCATCATCCGGCGCGACAATATGAAGATCGATTTTGAACTGCTGCTGCGTATCTGCGATGCGCTGCATGTCCCGCTGGAGACGTTCTGCGGCACAGGCAGCACCGACCAGCCGACGCCCGAGGAGTGGGAGACGCTCTGGAAGCTGCGCCGTCTGGATGCGCACGGCCGGCTCGTGACGCTGCAGCTGCTGGATGCCGAGTGCGCGCGCATGCAGGCTTCCGAGCAGCAGCCGGAGCAGCAGAAGATCATCCCGCTGTATATGACACCGGCCGCAGCCGGCTATGCCTCGCCGGCCTTCGGGGACGACTATGAGGATTATGCCGTCGCGGCGGATTCGGAGGCGGATTTCGCGGTGCGCATCACCGGCGACAGTATGGAGCCGTACATCCATGACGATTCCATCGTGCTCGTCAAACGCGGCGCCACGATCTACGATGGGGACATCGGTCTGTTTTTCGTGGACGGCGATATGAAGTGCAAGCAGTACTGCCAGGACTACCTCGGCAATGTGTATCTGTTCTCCCTCAACCGTGCGCGCAAGGATGCGGATGTGACGATCAGCGCCTCATCCGGCATCACCATCTGCTGTTTTGGCAAGGTGCTGCTCAAGGGCAAGATCCCGCTGCCGCAGGACTGAAAAAAGCAACGGCCATCCGCCGATCGGCGGATGGCCGTTTTGCATACTTTTATGTATCAGCGGTACATGAACGAGTAGTCCACGCTCAGGTCGCTGCCGGTCCAGGAGTCGTCGAGCTTGCTGAGTGCACGCGCATAGCCCACTTCATCCTCTTTGTACGGGCGCGGGCAGTAGTCATTCTTGCTGTCCGTGCTCGACAGACGGCAGGGGATGAGATCGTAACTGTCGACGGCCCAGCTGTCGCCGTCTCTTTTCACAGTCACCTGTGCGATCGCCGTGTCCACGTCGCGCGGAGCGGTGTTGCCGCCGAAGCTGAAGTTGCCGAGACTGTAGAAGATATAGCCGCCGTTGTAGGTTTCCATTTTCTGCAGGACATGCGGGTGCGTGCCGAAAACAATGTGCGCGCCCGCGTCAATGGCTGTGTGCGCAAAGGATTCCTGATTTGCAGTCACCTTGTAGCTGCCCTCCGTGCCCCAGTGCGGGGCGAAGATCAGAATGTCCGCGCCGGCTTCCTTGAGTTTCTGGATCCCGGTGGTGATGTTGCTTTTGCTCAGGCCGGTCCACCCCGGACAGTAGATGCCGATCTTCAGTCCATGCTCGGTCGTGATCACCTTGGATTCTCCGGCGGCTGCCCACGGAACGCCAACAGCGTCGAGCGCGGCCTTTGTGTCCGCGACGCCTTTGGCGCCGAAGTCGTCCGTGTGGTTGTTGCCGAGTGTGGCGCACTCCACGCTGCCCTGCACCAGGATATCCGCATAGGACGACGGGCCGCGGAAATAGAACAGGGAAGAGGACTTGAGCTTTTCATCCGAAAACGTGCACTCGAGGTTTGCAAGGGTGAATTCGTCCTGATCCAGGTAGTCTACCACGCCGGAAAATGGCCAGGACGTCCCGTTTTTATCAATATAGCTGTCAAAATCGCGCCCGGTCTGGATCGAGGCAAGCGTGCAGTCGCCGACCATGGAGATGACAAACGTGTCCGGCTCCTTTGGCTTGTCGGCGTTTTGCACCGGACGCGGCGTACCGGCTGCACTGCCGCGGTCAGGCATTGTGATGGGGTCCTTCGCCAGAACGTCGCAGGTCATGATTGCGACCCAGACGCCGAGCCCGATGGCGATTACGAGCACAACGATCAGAAAAATACCGGATTTGGAGAGCTTCATGGCGTCACCTTTTCAAAACAGACTAGTATTAATATTATAAACGACCGGTCGGAAAATGTAAATATCGCATTTCGCTCTTGTCCGCGCGGCGTGTTCGGGGTACAATAGGGCGATTATATTGGGAGTGACGATGCCATGGAACGAAATTATCCGAAAATTCAGATCACGGACAAGGCAGCGCGCAGCCTGCGCAGCGGCCACCCATGGGTCTATGCAGACGAAGTGCTGCAGGCAGACGCTGCCTGCGTCGACGGGCAGATCGTGGATGTGACCACGCGCAGCGGCCACTGGCTCGGCGCCGGGTTTTATAACAGCGCGTCCAAGATCCGCGTGCGCGTGCTCTCGCGCAACGCGAATGATCGCTTTGACGAGGCATTCTGGGCGCGGCGCATTCGGTACGCGGTCGATTACCGCCGCACGGTCATGGGGCAGGATTTCGACAACTGCCGCCTGATTTTCGGCGAGGCGGACGGTTTCCCGGGGCTGACGGTCGATCGCTTCGGCCCGATCCTGGTCGCGCAGGTGCTCTCGCTGGGCATGGAGCTGCGAAAGCAGCAGCTATTCGCGCTCCTGCTGCAGACGCTGCACGCAGGCGGTGCGCAGATCGACGCGATCTACGAGCGCAATGATGTCAAGCTCCGGCAGAAAGAAGGCATGGAGCAGGGGACAGGCTTTGTGACGCTCGACAGTCTTCGGACGGATCTGGACGGACACGTGACGATCCGGGAAAACGGCATCCTGTACGACGTGGATTATATCCATGGACAGAAAACCGGGTTTTTCCTCGATCAGAAGTATAACCGCCGCGCAGCGGCGCAGCTCGCACAGGGCAAGCATGTGCTCGACTGCTTCACGCACACCGGGGCTTTCGGGCTCAACTGCGCAGCGGCAGGCGCGGCATCCGTCTTGTCGGTGGATGTATCGGAAGATGCGCTCACGACCGCGCGGCACAATGCAGCGCTCAACGGCCTGCAGGATCGCGTGGAGTATCTCTGCGCCGATGTGTTCGATCTGCTCACGAAGCTGGCCGAGCAAAAGCGCGGGGCATATGATTATATCATCCTTGACCCGCCGGCCTTCACCAAGAGCAGCGCGACCGTGGTGAACGCCATCCGCGGCTATAAGGAGATCAATCTCAAAGCCATGCGCATCCTGCCGCGCGGCGGCTATCTGGCCACGTGCTCGTGCTCGCACTTCATGACGGACGATCGTTTCCGCGCCATGCTGGCGGACGCCGCCAAGGACGCGCAGGTCTCCCTGCGGCAGATCGAGGCACGGCAGCAGGGGCCGGATCATCCGATTCTCTGGAACGTGCCGGAGACGGATTATTTGAAGTTCTATCTGTTTCAGATCGTATGACCCAGACGAAAAAAGCCTCGCAGAGTTTGCTGCCCGCAGGCGGCAAGCCCTTTGTCGGAAAAACCCGGAGGGTTTTTCCGACAGGCTCAAAAAGCCCGTTGGCAAACTGCCAACGGGCTTTTCCATATCTGGATTTACAGCACGTTCATGAGGTTGAACGCAATGATCAGGCCAGCAAACACGATGGAGACCGTGGAGCAGAGCTTGATGAGGATGTTCAGGGACGGGCCGGACGTATCCTTGAAGGGGTCGCCCACCGTATCGCCGATAACGGCTGCCTTATGGCTTTCCGAGCCTTTGCCGCCCACATGGCCCTGCTCAATATATTTCTTGGCATTGTCCCACGCTCCGCCGGAATTAGCCATGAATACGGCCAGCACAAAGCCGGAAGCCAGGCCGCCGGCCAGCAGGCCGAACACGCCGGGAACGCCGAAAACGATACCCATGCAGATGGGGGTGATAACCGCCAGTACGGACGGCCAGATCATCTCATGCTGCGCTCCCGCCGTGGAAATTTCCACGCAGCGCACGTAATCCGGTTCTGCCTCTCCGGTCAGGATTCCCTTGATTTCCTTAAACTGGCGGCGGACTTCCACCACAATGGACTGGGCCGCCCGCTGTACGCCGCTCATGGTCAGAGCCGCGAAAATAAAGGTCA
>OOBN01002182.1_pt1 | contig 12457 bp, 16 predicted proteins | sample 1671091 | NCBI WGS metagenome assembly OOBN01 (sample SAMN06348121, study PRJEB24527) | human gut metagenome | biome: human gut; feature: ankylosing spondylitis patient; material: feces | host: Homo sapiens | place: China | collected 2015-10 | reverse complement strand
TATAAGGACACTCTGCATGGTCGGAGTGTCGGGATTCGAACCCGAGGCCTCTTGGACCCGAACCAAGCGCGATACCAAGCTTCGCCACACCCCGATTGTGACAGCTATCTAATTATAGTGATTTTCCCTTCTCCTGTCAAGAGGAATATCCCAAACTTGTCTGGAATATCCTTACCCTATCTGAAGCGTTGCACGGGAGGGGATGCAGATGTACAAAACGGTCCAGCGGCCCAGCCGGAGGGCATACGGCCACAACGTCCGGGAAGGGAGCCGGCGGCAGAGGACTTTGGCCCGGGAACGGGTGCGTCTGACGCAGCTGGCGGTGTGTGCCGCCCTGTTCGCGGTGATCTTTATCGGTAAGGGTGTCTTTCCCCAGCGCCTGACCCAGCTTCAGGGGGATCTGCAGGCCCTTCTGTCCTCGGATACCGATTTCCGGGCGGCTCTGGCGGACCTGGGGGAGAACCTGGCCGGAAAGGGGCCGGTTTTAGGGGAGCTGGGGGACTTCTGCGTCCAGGTGTTCGGCCCTTCCCAGGAGGAGGAGCTTCTGGACCCGTCGGTGCAGGTCCAAGCGGCCCAGGACTTTTTGAATCAGCAGGCGGGGACGGCGGAGCAGGCGGCCTACTACCTGCACCTGGACCAGGTGCCAGAAGAGTGGTTTCAGACGGAGGTCCAAGCGGAGGAGCCGGTCTCTGAGCCGGCGGCGGAGGAGACCGTTCCAGCGGTAGGTACTGTGGTGTGGCAGGCGGACTACAGCGGCGAGCCCCTGCCGGAGGGCTACACCATGGACTGCATCTCCCTGGGCGGCCTGGAGACCGTAAACCCTATCCTCGGCCATCTGCGCTCGGAGTACGGCTACCGGGACCACCCGGTAGATGGGGAGTACAAGTTCCACAACGGGGTGGACATCGGCGGACAGACCGGAGAACCCATCGGGGCCTTCGCCGCGGGCACGGTGGACTACATCGGGGAGAACGACGATCACGGACTCTACCTTCAGATTGACCACGGTAACGGCATCAAATCATTTTATGCCCACTGCAGCAAGCTGTGTGTCTCCCAGGGGCAGGTGGTGGCGGCAGGGGAGAAGGTGGCTGAAGTGGGCTCTACCGGGGTGTCCACCGGCCCCCACCTGCATCTGGAGCTGAAATGGAACGGACTGCATCTCAATCCCGCCTACTACGTGGAATTTTTAACCGGCTGAGTCCGGGGAGGGTGGAGGTCACCGGGGGCTTTCTTCTGCTGGCCGCCTGGCTCAACTACCTGGACCGCCAGGGGATCGTCCCCCTGGCGCTGCTCTCCTGCGCCCTCCATGAGCTTGGCCACCTGCTGGTCCTCCGCCTGCTGGGGGTGCGGGTGCGGCGGCTGTCCATCACCGCCGTGGGGGCGGAGATGGAGACCGACCGCTCCCTGTCCTACGGCGGGGAGATTCTGGCCGCCCTGGCCGGCCCCCTGGTCAATCTGGCCCTGGCTCTGACGTTCTGCCTGTTCTCCTGGGGCTGGGTGTTTGCCGGGCTGAATCTGGCGCTGTGCTGCTTCAACCTGCTGCCGGTGGGGCGGCTGGACGGTGGGCGGGTGCTCCGGTGCGTTCTGGCCTGGCTGCTGGGGCCGGAGGCGGCCTGGCGGGCGGGCTGGTGGCTGGACCGGCTCCTGGCGGGGGCGCTGGCCGCCCTGGGGCTGGTCCTGGTGGGGGCAGGGGCTGGGCCCACGCTGCTCCTCACCGCGGCTTGGCTGTGCTCCAACCTGCTCCGGGAGGCGGGCTTTGAGGGGAAAAGGAAACCCCTCCGCCGAAGAAAACGGCGGAGGGGCGAAGCTGCATAAAGGGGGAGGGTCAGGCCTCCTCCTGCCAGCCCTTGCACACGTCGATCCAGCCCAGGCTGTGGGAATACTCCTCCAGCTCGCCGCAGGTGAGCTCAATGGCGGAGTTGGAGCTGCCGGCGGCGGGGAAAACGGTGTCAAAGCGCTTGAGAGACACGTCCAGGTAGGTCTTGACCCCCTCGGGGTTGGCGAAGGGGCACACGCCGCCCACGGCGTGGCCGGTCATCTCCTGGGCCTGCTCCGGGGTGAGCATCTTGGCCTTAGTGTGGAACATAGCCTTGTACTTGGGGTTGTCGATCTTGGCGTCCCCGGCGGCCACGATGAGGACGCAGCCGTCGTCCACCAGGAAGGACAGGGTCTTGGCAATGCGGGCGGGGATGACGCCCACTGCCTGGGCGGCCAGCTCCACGGTGGCGCTGGAGACGGGGAACTCCAGAATGTCCCCCTCACGACCCAGCTCTTGGAAGTAGGCGCGGACACGCTCAATGGACATGGCTCAGCCCTCCAGCTTCCGTCCGGCCTTGGCCAGGAAGCGGTCGTTGGTGATGATGAAGCGCTCGTGCACGCCCTGACCGATGAGGCCCTTCTCGTCGTAGGCGGCCACCTTCAGGACGATGCGCTTTCCGTCCACCTGGGTGACCTCGCTCTCGGCCCACACCTTGATCCCCAGGGGGGAGGCGGAGTCGTGGGTGATCTCCAGCTTGGTACCCACAGTGCTCTCCCCCTCGCTGAGATAGGGGGCCAGGGAGGTCCAGGCGGCCTTCTCCATGAGGGCGGTCATGGCGGGGGTGGCAAAGACGGGCAGGGTACCGGAGCCCACCGACTGGGCGGTGTTCTCCTCCCGGACCACATCTTCGGCCCGGCCCTTGATTCCGATTTCAATGGACATGGGTGATTTCTCCTTTGTATCCAGTGTTCCGGCCTCTGGGGGCGCTGAAGCGCCATTACACCCAGGGGCCTGGCTTGCATACTGCATTGTACCCCAAGTTTCGTGAAAAATCTAGGCCCTGTTTGAAAATTGGGAAAAGGCCCGCCCTTTGGGGCTGCCGGCCGGTCTCAGGACAGGGTTTCGTCTCCCGGCGGAATTTCATATAAGCTGTTCAGCAGGGCCCAGTTCTGGGGGAAGGGGCGCATGAGATTCCAGTAGCCCACCCCATACAGGCCGCGGGAGCGGGCCAGCTCCAGCTTGGCGCGGATGCTCCGTGCGTCCTCGAACCACACTTCGTGCTCCCGGCCCTGGCCATCCACATACCGGAACCAGGGGGACTGGGCCGCCTGGTCGAAGCGGATGGCCACCCGGTTTTGGACGGCCAGAGCCACCGCCTCCTGGTTGGAGATGGACTGGGCCCGGTCCCCCTGCCGGAAGGGGAGGGTCCAGTCGTAGCCGTAGTTGGGAATGCCCATCCAGATCTTCTCCGCCGGGATCTCGCTCAGGGCGTAGTCCACCACCAGCTCCACATTGCGCAGGGGGGCCACCGCCATGGGCGGACCGTAAGTATAAGTACATCTAAGATATATGTGTACGCCCCTTGGGAATATGTGTGATTCGGGGGTAGAGCTGCAGCTGCATATTGCTTTCGGTGTACCGGCCGCCCTCTGTCTTGGTGTAGATCACCTTTTCCAGGCAGGCCTTCAGCATTTCGTTTTTCTCCTGGGGGGTCTCCAGCTGGTCGTATACGTCCAGCAGGTGCTCCACACGGGGGATGATGGCCAGGCGCATGGTATTCATATACCGCTCGTTATCTAGCTGCTCCTGGGCCCTCTGGATGGCCTCCTCGGTCTGGGAGATCCGGGTGGCCAGGTCGAACTGGCGCTGGGTGAAGACGTCGATGGAGTAGACCCCCTGCTCCAGGAGATCGTACAGCCGGCCCTTCTGGCCCACCAGGGTGTCTCGTTCCCGGTTCAGCGCCTCTAGGGATTTCTCCAGCGGGGCGGTACTGGATTTTCTGGGACCCCGCTTATTGGGTTTGACGCTGACCTTGTAATCCTGGAGCCACTGCTTCAAACTGAGCTTCAGGGCGGCCTCCACGTCGTCTAGGGTACTCCCTTTACAGGTGCAGTCTTTATTGGGGCAGAACAGCATATCCTTGGCGTTGCCCCGGCGGCCCTTGGCCCGGACCAGGCTGCGGCCGCACTGGGAACAGTAGAGCAGGCCGGCCAGGGGATTGACGATGGTCTTATTGCCGGGCATGGGCAGGTAGGCGCGGGAGGCCATGATGTCCTGGGCCCGCTGCCAGGAGGCCCGGTCGATGATGGGAGGGTGGATACCCTCGGTCAGGGACATGGACTTGTTGACTGGCCGGGTCTCGGTGAGCACGCCGTCCACCACCTTCCGGACGGTGGGCCGCCAGGACCAGCGTACATACCCGGCGTAAGTGGGATTGTTCAGAATGTCCCGGACGGTGTAAGCGGCCCAGCGGCCGCCGGAAGGGGAGGGGATGCCCTCCAGATCCAGCTGCTTGGCGATCACGCTGCTGCCCACGTGTTTCAGGCCTCCGTTGGTCTGGGGCAGACCGTTGAGATACAGGTCGTAGATGTGGCGCACCACGGCGGCCTTGTCCTCGATAATGACAAGGGTGTAACCTTTCGCCCCCTTGATTTTAACCCGCTCGTAGCCGTATGGGGCCGCCCCGGCGATATATTTTCCCTCCTGGAGGGAGGCCATTCGGCCCCGCTGGAGCCGCCGGTTGATGGTCTTGTATTCCCGGCGGGACATGAACAGGCCGAACTCAAAATATTCCTGGTCGGACTCGTCGGCGGGGTCGTAGGTCTTCAGGGGAGTGATGATCTTCGTGTTGGAGTATTGGAAGGTCTCGGCCACGATGCCCTGGTCCCGGGTGTTGCCGCGGGCCAGACGCTCCACCTCCATGACCAGCACGCCGGCGATCTCGCCGGTCTCCACCTCGGCGAGGAGCTTCTGCATCTCCGGGCGGTTGGCGATGGTCTCACCGGAGACCACCTCCTCAAAGATGTGGTAGATAGTCAGGTTCCTTTTCCGGGCCAGCTCCAGCAGGGCGGTGCGGTGCCGCAGCAGGGTGTCGCCCCCGCCGTTGGCCTCGGCATCCCGGTCCGCCCGGGATTTCCGCAGGTAAATGTCGTAGAGTTCAGGCATGGAAGAGGCCTCCTTTCCACACGTTCGGCAGGAATCGAAAAACAAATGTTCGAATCGACGTTTTTTGAGAAGCCGCCCGGAGGGGGGCGGCTTCTATTAACGGAACTTAATTGTATTTTTTTTAATAATACTTGGATCGTACCCACGTTGTGCGAGGGCAACTGAAATTTTTTCTGGATCTATAACTTTTGGACCGAGGATGATTGATTCAAATTTTAGGCCAGAGGTATCTGCACCAGAAAAAATATTTGTTTCTATGTAGATTCTTGGCAATTGTTCCCCATTCCTAACCTCAGTTTCCGCTTTGGCACTTTTAAAATCAGCAATTTGTAAGTATCTAATCTCATTTTCATGTTTATAAATGGGATTTTTATAGAGAAAAGAGATTTGCTGTATAATATATTTTGCATAACGGAAGACTGGAGTGTTGTTTATATCAATTTCGGAATCAATTCCAAGACCTTTCTCCATAAAATCATACAGAATACGAAATAATTCCTCAAAAAAAGTATAGAATAAATCTGGCGTGTACTGCACTTTATAAAATTCAGTTTTATGTGCTGAAATATCAAAACCTAAGCAGCAACCTTCCGCCTTGTTTGCGTATTGATACCACATTGGTAAAGAGGACGCATCAGGAATAAAACTCGCGATGAAAGCTGTGTTGATTGATATAGGCTTATACATATCATCTTCTGAATTATGAAAATTTGGAGAAAAAGCAGGATCAAAGTAATCCCATGAAGCAAGTATAGCGTGTATACGATCATCTTCTCCAGGTGGATGATTGAGTTCTTTGCGGGCAATCTCAAAAACTAATTTCCCCTCATTGGGATCGTTTAAATATGCTGTATTGCTGATGTGAAATTTTGCGTCGTGTGATGTTAAAATATTAAGTACATTAAGAGATGTATAATGATATATGATATTCGGATCTTCTGCGCCGAGTAAGAAAGGCTTACGGAGATCAGAAATCTTTTGCATAGTCTGAATAGTATCTGGTAACGATTCTAACGATTCTGAAGAAATAACAGAATACGAGGAAAGTACATTACCAATTAAAGTTTTATCAGCACTTAAAAAGTATCGGATCCAATCAAATTTTTGATACAATTGTATAATTTCCGATAAGACTTTACCGGTACTATTTACTGAAAGCAGAACAGAGGTTATTTTGCTGGAGAACTCTTCACAAAAATCAAATATTTGCTTCGCACATTTTTCACGGGTAAGATATAAAGGACGGCGCGTTAATAAAGGCAGAGGATTATCTAAGAGAATATACTTTAAGTGCTCTTGCTGAACGGAATAACGATAAAGTATGTAGTTTAAATCAGATGTTGTCGCGTTTTTAATTGGTGAACCTATCCACTTCTTTTGGAGCAAAGATTCATGTATACATGCATTAACATATGGTTGAGCCCACGAGGGAATCTTAGATGGCAAGGAAGAGATTGAATATTTTCTGATATTAAAATTAAAAAGATTGCAAATGATTACGCAGAGTTCTGCACGGGTGATGACGACATTGGGATTAAAATTTCCGTTCTCATCACCAACCATAATGCCAAAAATGCGGGCAAAATCAATCGCCCTTGCATATGTTGAATTGTCTGGAACATCCGGAAAAAGAGACATCAATACCCCCTCCTTATCAGAAGGAATTTGCCGCGATGAGCTGGGCGATCTCTTTGACGTTGGAGGCGCCGGTGAACTCGAAGATCACGGTGCCCAGGCCGGAAAACACCAGCTGGAGCTCGCTGTCCAGGTCGAAGTGGCCGGCAGTCTCGATGGAGAAGGCCTGGACCTTGCTGTAGGGCAGGGAGGTGAAGTCCTTCTTCTTGCCGGTGAGGCCCTGGACGTTGACGGAGATCACCCGCTTGTTGGTGAACACCACATAGTCCCGCATGGAGGAGTAGGAGCTCACCACCTGCTCGCCGGGGGCGAGGAGCTCCAGAACGTCTTTCTCCTTGGGGTTCTTGTCCAGACTGAGCTTGATAACGGATTTGTTGGTGAAGTCGATCATGGGGATTCCTCCTCGGCCAGGGAACCGAAAGCGACACCTGTATTTTCAAAATACGAGAGCATGCCTCCCATCATAGCGTCGATGACCTCGTCGCTGGGGGTGATCTTCCATGCGTCGTCCACAAGGGTGAGGGAGACGTCCACGGTGTTTGTCACAGAAGTGTCCTGATGGGCGTCCATGCTCTCCATCAGGCTGTCCATAAACATCTGGTTCATCTCTTCGTCAGAAGGCTGCTGATCCTCCGGGAGGAAGGCATATCCAATGGCGGTGGAGATCATATCACTCATAAAGTCGGACAAGACTGGTCCCATGTCAATCGCGGTAAAGTCGACGGTGACTGTGGCTGTTCCCGCGTCTTCATCTTCCGTGGAACCAGTGATCTCATAGCTTAGGCCGTTGGCAATCCGTTCAAGGAGTTTCTGAGAATACTCTGCGTCGGAGCTGGAACTGGAAGAAGTAGTGGAAGTGTCTCCATCTCCGCTCAGATCAGTATCTCCCCAATAGGAACGAACCGCTTCCTGGTCCATGCTTTGGAATGCCTTGATTCCATTTTCTACGACGGTTTCGGCGGAATCCCGGCTGCTTCCGCAGGCGGCGAGGGACAGCAGCAGGGTGCAGGACAATGCGAGGGTCAAGAGCTTCTTTTTCATTTCTCATTCTCCTCTTTTTAAATCTGCTCATGTGAGCCAACTTAACTGGGGTCCGGTTTATCCCCCAGCGCACTTTTTACAGGGGGTCAAACCACGGGCAAGTGCCTGGTCTAGCGTGGATTCGATGTAGGTCCCGCCGTTGCAATTTCCGTCATAGTGATACCGCTTGCCGGTAGGGGTGACGTATACCGTCCGGGACTGGGTATTCTGAGTTCCAGAGGACTGAGACGAAGTAGATGGCTCGGCCTGAGAAGATGGCTCGGCGGGAGTTGTTGTGACTGCTGCAGGAGCTTGCGGTTCTGGTTCGGAGTCCGATGCAGGCTCTGCTGGCTCTTGGACTGGTGGTTCTTCCGGCGTTTGTACTTGGGGTTCCGGATCAGCTGGGGCCTGGGATGTGCTCCCGACGCTTTCTGCACTGGAAGCGGAGCTGCTAGGCGCAGAGGAAGAGGTATCAATCTCAATTTCGTCTCCCAACGAAGCGGAAGATCCGTTCGAGGAAATGTTAGCGGAAATCGAGGTGTTATCCTCTGGGGAAGCTGTGTTGGGCTCTGATTCATTACCGTCCATTGTGCTTCCGATAGCACCGACAACTAAAAGAGCACCCACGATATAGGGCCATTTCCGTTTCTTGGGCTTCTTCGGCGCGGGTGTCTTGATATTTCCTCCAGTATTACTGGCACCGTAGGAGCCGGAGCTATGAGAGCCAGATGTCTCCTTGACATAGCTGATGCCAGTCCCAGGAATGGAGGCTGTTGTGCGGGTTTTCCCGGTGGCGGTTTTGGTCACGCGAAAGCCTTTGCCGCCAAAGGAGTAACCAATGCCGGATTTAGAGAAGTTAATGCGAAATGGGCCAAAATTTAAGCTTTTCCGAAACCGAAATCCCATAGAATTGTCCCCTTCATTTATGTGCTATAATATTCAAGCGCTCCACGCGGGAACGTATTACTGAATACCCAATAGAACCTTACTCAAAACTCACGTCAAAGGTGTATTCAGAAAAATTTTCACTCCAATTATCAGAGTGAGCTTCCATGATTACTTGAAACGGTGCCTGCTGAATAGCAGGAAATGTAATAACTCCCTCTGTTGTTACACCTGGACGAATATCAGTCTGCAATTCTGGATAATCTGCGTCATAGTTTGGCTGATATTCATATTGAGTTCCAGATTGAATGATGATCGCATTAAAATCATAGAGTGTAAAATTTCCAGATCCATTATTGATAAGAGCCACATAAAGACGTGTTTCGTTTTCTGCCAATTCTACTTTTTTCAAGGTGATGGTATAGCCATATTGGTCAACAGTTGGCTGAGCGGCGGAAGCCGTAGCGATTGTAGGAGATACCACATCAATGTAAGAAGAAACTTCCACCGTATCTGCGAGAATTGCAGGAGCTGTTATAGTAACTCCCATCATGTTCTCGCCCTCTGCTACGTGGTTCACTACTCCAGTTACTTTAACATACTGACCATCTTCCACCTGAAACGTAGGATCAAGATATCCAATGACAGTGTTCCAATCCATGTTAATGGGATCGCTCCAGATCTGAAAATAAATCCCGTCCTCATCTGAGTCTACAGAACCAAATACTACTCCGCTCAATTCCACCGCGGAACCAATATAGTCATCTGGATTTGAAAACATGGAACGAAGCTCATCCTGGGTAAGAGGCTCTTGTTGGATTTCCTCGGCTGGGTCTGATTGAGCGGAATTCGTTTGGCTGCTGGGAGCTGTTCCACCACATGCAGCTAGGGCAAGAGATAAGGCACTGAACAATACGAGGGTCAAGAGTTTCTTTTTCATTTCTCATTCTCCTCTTTACGTATTTTGCCGCCGTCCGGCGGTTGGGTCACAGGACTGTGCTCAAAAACGCTACCGCTAACCCGACAACTTCATAATTGTCCGGCTCTAGCTCTGGGCCGCGCAGGAGAATGGTTTTGACGGTTGGGTTTTCGGCCCGGAGCTCCACGTAGTCATCAAATACATAGACCCGCTTTAAGGTATATTCGTCGCCAACCCGGACCACGGCGATCTGGCCGTTTTCCACCTCTGGCTGGAGATGGATAAAGACGGCGTCCCCGTCAAAGATCCGGGCGTTGATCATGCTGTCGCCCACGCAGCGGAACACGATGTCGGCCTTAATGTCCGCCGGGGCCAGGATCGTTTCGTCCAGCAGTTCCCGGTGGAGGGGCTTTCCGCAGGCGGTGGCGCCCAGCACCTGCCACTCCTTCATAGCAGGGAGGGGGGAGATGTTGGCAGCGATAGGGTTTTGGATGTGAGAGGCAGCTGTCTCTTGCCGCTCCATAGGAACCTCAGCCCCCATAAGCCAAGCCTCGTTGACATTTAAGGCCAACGCCATCTTATAGATGTTCTTCTGCTTTGGCTCATACTCTCCAGTTAGATATGTGCTGATAGATGATTTTCCTATCCCCGTTTTTCTGGAAAGTTCTGACTGTGAAATATCCCGAATTTCTAAAGCAGTTTTTAGTCGTTCTGCTATCTTTGCCATATCACACTCCTCCTGACGGGACTACAATATCACATATGTTCAGAAAACGCAACACGGAAAAACAGAGAATTTTCAGAAAAGTGAACTTTCTACTTGACAGTAGGAGAGAACTGTGATATTTTGAGTTCAGAAACACGAACGAAAGGAGAGAGAGGCGTGGAAGTGATGTTTGACTATACAAAACTTCGGAGCCGAATCAAAGAAGTTTTTGGAACCCAGGACCAGTACGCCAAAGCTCTGGGCCTGGGGAGAGTGTCTGTAAGCCAAAGTCTGAACAATCAAAGGGAGTTTTCTGCCGGAGAAATGCTTCGGACGGCTCAAGTGCTTCATTTTTCGGTGTCTGAAATCCCCGATTATTTTTTTAGCCAAGAGGTTCAGAAACACGAACAATGGAAGCTGGACACGCAAGACACCCCGGCCGCCGGGCCGGGGGTGTGAGAGGGGGTGACGAAGATTGCAGGTATAGCAATTGGAGTGGTTATTTCTGTATCCTTGTCCGTTTTACTCAATCTTGTACTTCTAAAAAAATACGAACAAAACATGCAGAAGCGTTTTTTTCAACTATATCAAATCTTGGAGGAACTATTAAATCGATTTTGAGATGCAAATCCTGGAAAACGATTTACCAAGTTCAGTGATCATTGCAGTACTTGGAAGGAAAGCTACTTCCGTTTCATTAGAATTTGTACGAGAGCTATACATTGTTTCAAATTGTTTTTTACACTCAGATTGCTCAAATACTTGGTAAAGGGAAGAATCAAGCTTATATGTATTATCAATTCTAACCAGTCCAAGTCGATTTAAATTTTCAATGCTAACGGATACTCGAGGATAAATGTTTTCCATGAATCCAAGGACATAGTTTTCATAAACAGTAAAACCAGAGTTCATATAACGAAAAGAAGGAAGATCTTGTATAGGAGCTACTGACTTCTTTTGAATTCGGATACAAATCATTGGAATACTTTGAGACTGGTTGAAAATGTAACTCATAAGTTGGGCATCTAAGGGACTCATTTGCTTGATGATTTCGATAAATGCAGGATGGACACTTTCTTTAGTGGTTTTTGTAATGGCTTTTGCCAAAAGATTTGAATACAGATCTTTTAATTTCTGGTTATCCATGGAATAGGAGATTGCCTGAAGTGCAGGAATTGCTACATAAGGTTCTGGCTCGGTTAAATTTTCTTTGGGTACGTTGGAGACTTTTTCTGCAACTGCGTTACTTATTTCATTTAGTCTTTCTTCACCTTGAATAACCCACTTAATAAAAGGGGTCAGAAGTACGTTGACGGCGCGGAAGGGGAGACTGATAGTTTGTCCTACAGCACTCAGAGCTGGATGAGCGACATCCTTATACAAATCATTTAGAGGAAGCTCATGTAAAACATCTTTCGCGTTAGAAGAATCCGACATAATTATACCCCCTATTTTCTAAATTCTACTATGTAGGACAGAAAATATCAAGGATTTATCTTTGTGCTGCAAGAACTAATATCGAACATCATGCAGGACAACCCATAAAAAATACTCTCTAGAGAGGAAGTGGTACCATACGGCAAGTACTCCTACCGAGAGTAACCGACAGACCGTACTGACAGCAGGAAGTATACCCGACATAGGACGAGCTGCGTCAAAAATAGACTTCCAGGGGAGGGGATAGCATGAAGAAAAACGTACTGGAAAGCAATCCGGACGACCTGGTCATGTCCTTCCGGACCGAGACCGGCGTCTACGTAGAGATCTACGACACCTACTGCAAGAACTTCACCCAGGAGGACAAGGACCGGGTGGATGAGCAGATCAGCGAGATCCTCTACCGGTCCATGCTGCGCAAGCACATGGAGGCCCGTAACGGCAAGAAGTCCCCGGAGGGAGCCTAAGCGGGGAGGTGTACTTATGAGAATCCAAACCAACAAAACGAAACTCTGGCGGCTGGCCCGGGACTACGGAGCCCAGCCGCCCCCGCTCAAGTACACACGGCGGATTTGCTATGGGGGCGGTTCCTACGGCCTGACATGGCCGGGCGGGCCCAAGGTGTACCTGACCGCCGTTTTGGGCCGGCCCGTCCTCCTGATCGGTGAGAAATCTCACGGCCTGACCGTGGACGAGCTCCGGCGGCGGGGGATGGTATCCGGCGGGGGAGGTGTGAGCCGTGAGATGCGTACAATTTCGTGACGTCGAGTGTCCTTGGTACAGAGAGCTCTACGAGGTCTCCGAATTTGAGTGCGAGGACTGCCCGGTTATGCAAGAGGCCCGGGAGGAACGAGAGAGACGGGAGGTGTAAGCGATGTGGGACAAGCTGCGGCGGCGCTGGCCGCGCCTGTACGAGGCCCTGGAGTGG
>OOBN01002179.1_pt1 | contig 12464 bp, 7 predicted proteins | sample 1671091 | NCBI WGS metagenome assembly OOBN01 (sample SAMN06348121, study PRJEB24527) | human gut metagenome | biome: human gut; feature: ankylosing spondylitis patient; material: feces | host: Homo sapiens | place: China | collected 2015-10 | reverse complement strand
TATCTTTTTTCACCGGTTCGTCCATCAAAGCAAAATTCTTTGCAGGCTCGGTCTTTGTCGTATCTTTTTTCACCGGTTCATCCATCAAAGCAAAATTCTTCGCAGGTTCGGTCTTTGTTGTATCTTTTTTCACCGGTTCGTCCATCAAAGCAAAATTCTTTGCAGGCTCGGTCTTGGCCGTATCTTTTTTCACTGGTTCGTCCATCAAAGCAAAATTCTTTGCAGGTTCGGTCTTGGTCGTATCTTTTTTTACCGGTTCTTGAGCACAAATTGTTGTTGTAATACCTAAAAACAGAATTGTAGCAACACTAAAAATCATCTTTTTCATAATCATCAATTTTTTAGTTTATTATATTGGTATTTTATTCATAAACACACCAACATAATATTCCAAAAATATGCCAAGAAAATGATATATAACAATTACACAATGATTATCAAATGATTACAAAACAACGCAATTAATATACATCCTACCAAATGTGGAATATTCCACACATAACATGTAGATTTTTTCCTCAATTGTGTAGGGTAATGTACCGTTCTGCCTCTGAAATCGTATTTACAATATAAGTTTCTACAAGTTGGCATTTTTGATCAATCTCGAAATTGAATTCTCCTTTAATTTTCTCCAACTCAATCAATATATCGGTACACTCTCGATGTTCCAACAATGTAAATAGCGGTATCAATTTATGTGACACAGCAGATATCGTACTCATATCTTTATCTTGACGAGCACTCTTAAAACGTTCCAGATTTTGTCTTGTCTCAGAGACAAACGATGCCAATATCTCATTCGCCGCATCTTTATCATCTCCTGCAAATGCCAATAACGCAGAAAAACGAAGTTCCTCCTCTGGATTATGAACGGTTTCTTCCGTATATAAATCAGAAATATAATCCGGATAATATCGGACTACAAGATCATATAACTCCTTTCCCGTAAAAGGCTTGTTTAAATGTGACGTAAAACCCGCTGATAGAAATTCATTATCAGACATATTCGACCGGGCAGTCAATGCTACAACAGGAATGGATCGAACTTCCGGCAAATCAGAAGCACGAATTAAACGAACTAATTCAAAGCCGGATAATTCAGGCATCTGAATATCTGTGAATACAAAATCGAACTTTTGGTCTGACAATAAGCCAAGCACTTCTTTCGGATGTTCACAACAGACACAAGAAAAATTATAACGTTTCATCAATGACGCCGTAAGCTCAAGCTGCAAACGATCATCATCTACCAACAAACAACGAACATTCTTTCCCATATCAAGCACAGCACTTTCTTCTGCAGTTTCTTCCGGTATTACCATATCCGTTTTCTTAAACGGAATAATTACCGTAAAACATGTTCCTTGCTCGAGTGTACTATCGACCGAAATTTTTCCGCCAAGAAGCAAGACCAGTTTTTTTGTTATAGATAATCCCAAACCAAAACCTTCAGCACCCTGCGCTCCGGGAAGTCTCGTAAACTCCTTAAAAATGCGTTCACGGTCATCTTCCGCAATTCCCATACCGGTATCTTCTACCTGAATTTTCAACCGACTACCTAATAGCTTGACTCGCAATGCAACTGAGCCTTTTTCTGTAAATTTTATAGCGTTCGACAATAAATTATTTACACCTTGCCGAATACGGAAAGGATCTCCCAGATAAGCGCCCTGCAAATCTTTATCGATTTCGGTTATCAGTTCTAAATTCTTTTTACCTGCTACAGGTATAAAACTATCTCCTATCTCACAAAAAAAACGATACGGCTCAAACGGCACATCATGTATCTCCATTTTATCAGAATCCAGTCTATGATAATCCAGTAAATCGGTTACCAATTGAAGAAGATGATCTGATGAACTCTTCATATTCTCCAAATAATATTTTGCCCGGGATTCACGAATATGTCCGGATAAAAGATCGATATAACCGATAATCGAACTTAATGGAGCTTTAATGTCATGTGTAATAGTCAACATCAACTGTTCTCTGCTTTTCAATAATTCTTCTGCCCGACGATTCGATTCTTCAAGTTCTCTCCGATAACGGTTACTCCGGGAAATATCTTTCCAAATAAAAATGATGAAAAGAACTATCAAAATCAAAGAGAACACGGCAATACCTCCCACCACCTGTACAGAATGCCTCATCACCTGGTCTCTGTCCTGATAACGTGCCAAAGATCTGTCTAACTCTTCTTGTTCGAAAGCTCTTACCAAATTATTGATTTTGACCAACAAAATTTGGTTATTATAACGTAGAGCCTCACTCCTGCGAGTAACCCGATTCTGCAATTCTTTTTGCTGATCGAAAACGGCATACTGTATATCGGAAAATATATTGGCAATCGTATCTGCTGCATTATAAGGTTGAACAACCGTATCGGTAATCAATTGCTGAGATTGACTATACACCGTATTTTCATCTTCTTTCCGTGTAGAAAAAGCATCTGCCAAACGCTTAAAGAAACTTTTTCTCGGATTTCTGACCGTGAGGGTATCTTGTTTTACTACAATTTTTTTCCTGATTTGTACCGACTTAACTACCGAATCCCTACGGGTTATTTCTCTCTGAATGTTTTGTTCATACAAATTACCGACATCTGCATTCCGGCGTAATCTCAACCATGCCAACGAATTAGATTCTTTCTCGGTTAAAAGCACGATAATACTATCCATCCGCTGCTTTTGTAACGTATCGGTAACCAACTGTTTCAAAGAGTCTAAATTTCGGTACATTTTATCAAAAGTTTGACGATAATGCCTGCTATTGCGGACATGTCCGCTACTCAATGCTTGCAAGTCACCCTCCGACTCATATAATAATGCCAATGTCTCACTAATTAGAGAACGCTTACTTCGCATAGCTTCTTCTTCCTCATCGGGAAGAGAAAGGCGGGAAAATTTATCGAATAAAAAGAACACAGAAAAAAAGGCTATTACTATCAGCAACAAATACCCAATCAAAATCTTTACTCTTATTTCTTTGAACAGCCTAAACATCTTCTACCTCCTTACTTTTCTTAAGAGCCTGTCTAATAATTTTCCTGAATATCTAAAAAAACGGACGTAAATCATTTATCAACGTATCGGATAATGGTATATAATCGAGAAAAGCCGTCCAAGCTTGACCGACTACTCTTTATTATATCCTCTACATAATTATTGCGACCAATGCACATCTTATTTTTCTAATCAAAACAAAGATATAGAATAAAATAAAAGATAGATTATTCTTCTATAATTTTTCAGTATACACAGCCGCCTATCCTCAACAAAAAAGAACGGTTGCCATCCCGACAACCGTTCTTCCTTAATCTTAAATCTAAAATACCATGAAAAACTATTCTTGACGTAAAGATTACTATTCTATATAAAAATATACACACATCATTTTTCAAATGACTTACAACAAACTATATTTTCATTTAATAAAGAACTCAATAATCGTTTTTTTATGTTTTTTATCTTCAAACTCTTGTTCAATAACAAGCGATTATAAACTCAAAAACATGTTTTATTTATGTTGTACAAAAGAATATATTTTACACATCAAAACATAGCAATATTTAATCAAATAATAGCAAATTCATTGCAATCAGAAATTAAAATCTCAAAACGACGCTATTATAACCCAAGTATTTTTCATAAACTTATATTTAAGCATAATAAAAACAAGGATCTCATTACTATTCTTGTATTACACTATTTTTTAAAAAGCCTATATATCTTCGCCATATTATTCGGAGAAGAATACTCAAGTCCCTTTTCATTAAGAGTAACACCCTCACCCGTCCAACACTCATAACTTCTAGAAACATCTATATTTTCGGGATCGATATTCATATACGAAAAATCGATAGTTCCGGTTTTATCTCCCGATTCGTAATTAAAATGAGCAATATAATAGGAATCTTCGGTCTCGAGATAAAATAAATCGACTGAATTATTACGTCCCGACAATTTATGTCCATAAGCCGGACGGAAAGATTTTCCCAAACGTATGACATCATTTACTTTCTCAACAGTAGAAAATTTTATGGCTTTTTCCTGACTGATTTTCGAACCGACGGCAATTCCTTTTGTTGACAAATTATCTCCAAGAATGCAATATCCGGTTACTGCTCCGGTTGTCATTCTCGATATATTTTCCGCTTCACTACGATCTCCCATTACCAAATGATCCGGGTCATTAAAGCAATAAACACGACTAAGCCACCAGCCGAAAGAGAAACTGTTCATCATATAACTCGTATGCCACATTTCTCCCCAAGCATCGCAACTGATACGACGGGCATGGGCATAATTGGCAGGAAAAAGCGGAGATATCGACTCGATGATAAAAATATCGTCTCCGGCACGTTCCCTCAAATGCTTCATACCATAGTTATAAGCCTGAATGCCCGTAGTAACTTTCGGATTACGATAACTATCTGCCTCGATAGATCCGTTACTCAAAAAATCCAATTTCAAACATTTGATTCCGGCATCCTTAAATTTATCTATAAAAAAGTTGATGCGGGAAAGTGTAGCCGGGGCTGTCGGATCCATACACGCTGCACCGGCTTCCCACTTAATCTTACCGAAAACTTTCAATAATGCTTGTCCATACACATACCCGTTATTTCCTTCTACGGCACGATCTTCTACTCCCGCATAATCGCAGAACGGAGACCAATAAGCCCCGGCCATCTGCCCGTTTGCTTCACAGTGCTTTACAAACTGTTTCAATTCATCCCAATCGAGTTTATCCCAAGATGCATCTAAATTGATAAAGATAACACCATCATCACCGAATCCGCCTTTATTCTGAATATTCTCCTTTATAAAATCCGATACCGACACAACACCATCATAACTGATCTCAGTACCCATGCCGCCCCAACTACTCCAGCCGTAAGGTGCAGGTTTATCCCAGCTTCTTTTCGGAGCGATTGCACAACATACATCACCAAAAGTCTCCAATCCGGTACGCCAGTCACCGGAATAATGCACAATCATACGGGCAGATTTTACCTGCTGTCCCTTTACAGCACCATGAGGTTTTAATACACCATCTATCATATCGCGCGTTATATGATGCGTAACACCGCTAAAACATTCAAGATTGGTGATCTTACCTTGTGCCAGCGGGCTTCCGGTTATCCTGACAGCAGATTTCCATGTATCATGATCGACAGAGCCGATAACCAACCCCAACTGTGTTTCACCATTAAATATTGCCGAGACTTCCATCGAAACAGAGTCTCGGGCAACACGCCCGATAGCCAAAGACTCCGGATCTGTCTGACTACAGCTCAAAGGATAAGAAGTATACGTTATAAACCCGTCATTATCAAAAGGAACTGTTATAAATCGATTATTAACGTCGGCAGGTAAAAACAGATTATCGGCTTCGGTACTGATAGGCGCAATATAATTGCTTGATATAATCGAATTGTCCGGAGACTGCAATATTACATCGGTAAGAAAGTAATCTTGTCCGTCATATAAATAAAAATTTTGATAGACTATGGGGTTATCCGAATCTTCACTGCCGGTATATTCAATGGTAAATTTCCGGGCCTTACCCACTTCATCAACAATATCCTCTTGTTTTATTTTTACAGAATTATACGAAGAAGCATCCAAAAGTACATCCCCATTTTTAAACTTTATTTTGACATCTTTAAGCACTGTCACACCTTCTTTTACGAATTCCGCTCGTTTTGTCTCATCATCAAACTTAATATTCCACTTTCCAAAACTCATCTCAGAAATGGTCGCATTTGCAATAAAAGGTATAATACACAAAAAGAATAAAACTGTCAGCTTTTTCATGATATATCATATTTTAATTGACTCTCATAGATTGTTATTCAGATTCTTTATCCAATGAATCCAAAACGGTCAGCATCCGGCGCATTTCTTCTGCGACAAACACGTCTTTTATTACCAGATTACGATCTACAATTACACTGAACGGAGCTATTTGTATTTCTTTAAAGAACGGGTATTTTTCCTCATAGCTGCAATCCGAGATAAGATGAATATTTTCCCATTTAAAATTATGTTTTTGCATAAAAGAACGGACTGTGTCTCGACTATTACCTGTAATGGCAAAAATGTCGGTCTCGGGATATTCTTCTCTGAGAGCATCCAATATTTTGAGCTCTTTAATGCAGGGAGGACAATAAATACTCCAAAAAACAATTAACGAGATATTCTTATTTTTTCCGACTGTTCGTTTATTTCCGGCTAAATCCTCAATTTCCAAATCGGGCAGTTTTTCTCCAATACATTCCCGATAATTTTTAGGAATTTTTCTCATCAACAGAAAAGCTGTGGTATCCTCTACATTTCTTGAAGTGATAATATATTTTAATGTTGCCAACGAATCATTAAACATCTCTATAGATATTCTCACACTGTCAGCATCAAAAAAAGCTACATGTTTTTTGGGTTGAACGATTAAACTCTTACCATCTTCACTTCGTGTTACCGATTCTTGAGCAAACGCCCCAAATGAGATCAAAAATAAAAATAGAATAAACAAATTTTTCATGATATCTGCAATTTAATTTTCAGCATAATAGACATAATCTTAATCCTTGATAAAAGGATTTATCAAAATTAGAAATAGATACTTTTTTTTGTAGTAAAAAATTTGTCAATTAATATAACAATTAGACCAATTTACTTCAATATCGATAATCTGTTATATAAAAAGACTGTTCAGAAAATAGTTATCAGTTATTTTCTGAACAGTCTTTTACCAACTCAATATCTACGTGATACTTAGAGCCTACCGTAAATTTCCCAACAAAAAATATTATCAGGTCATTTTTGTGCTGGAAAATTCAGGCTCTTAAAATCAGCAGAAACCTTCTATTAACAAATGCTTTTTCTGCTATTGTTCGCTAACGTTTTTTACTCAATATTATATCACTGTTTATAGAAAGATTTTTTCCCTTGGTCCGCACCACAAGCATATATGATTTTATTGTATGCGTATCTTTCTCGGAACTACCGTACATAATATCCGGTGCTTCTGCCCAAAAAACTTCAATAGGTGTTTTATAGGTATTCTTAATTTCAAATTTAGTTGTTCCGGCTTTAAAGGTCACGATACCGTTCTTGTAAATTTTCGATTTTACTCCTTTTATAAATTCATAAGCCGGGGATTTACCTTCGAGACGAGCATCTACAAAACCGTCCCCGAGTTCCGGCTTATCAGATAAAGCCAAGACATAATCATAGGTGTGTTCTTCTTCAGACTGTGCCTCGAACCGATCTATAAATTTATTGCGGTCAAGTTTCACCGTACGTGTCAACTTTACACCGGGATAACCATTATTATCTAATACAGCGGAAGCAACTCCCCCGTTTTTATCGGGATCGAACGACAGTAACTTACCTGCTGTTTTAGCTCCTCTGATCTGCATATCTTGCCCGTCCACCAACACGAGATTATGAGACAATCCCCGCTTTTGCCATCCCAAATAGGCCGGTTGTGCATAACTATACGTTCCGCAATCTGTAAGAATTTCTCTCTCTCCATTGTGCAACGTAACTGAAAGCCGGTCGGGATGACTGTGCCCTCCATCACTAAAACCATAACGGAAGACCAACGTATTATCTCCTGAACGCAAAATTGCGATTCCCGTATCATCAAACAGATAACTATCTTGTTTCAACGGCGTCTTATCCGGTTTAATATCGACATTCGTCAGTAAAGCCAATGCCGAATTCCGATCTTTGGTCGCATAGACTTTTGCTAAGATTTGCAAGATAAAAGGATCTTTGAAGCGGGAATATCCCATCTCATATAAAAAATCTTGATTTGAAATATCGGACATATATCCCCCGTCATTATGAGCAGGAAAAGTCATGTTCGGATACATTGCTTTAACAACACCCGTAAGCATACTTTTCAGTTTCTCATTATAAAGATCTATACCGCAAGCCCTTGCTGCATTTGCCGTCTGCAAAAGAGCCTTAAGCGGGAAATAGTGATACCCGGGCGAAGCTTCTTTATACCAGCCGTCATCATAAACCATCTTTTTGAACTCTTCGATATAGCCGACACTGCCGTTAACCGCATAATCCATCATCTCGTCATTTTTTAAGGTTACAGCCAACGATGTTCGCATAGCATTATTCCAAGCCTGCCAATTGTGCTGTCCACGACGGGCCGTAATCATATCGGCAGCTTCCTGAAACAGATTTTTCTCTATTTTTTCTCTCTCTTGCTGTGTCAGACCATCCCTTATGATTTCATAAATCGGACAAACATCGGAAAACCACATGGCATCTTCTAACCATTGTTCAAACATTCTGCCCAGATAATAAGATTTAGCAACTTGCTCTTTTGTATAAACCGGATATTGCGGATATTTATCGGCATATTCCAAGAAGATTTCCTTTAGGTAATCAAAATATTTTTTGTCTTTTGTCGCTAAATATAAATAACCGCAATCGACAATAAAATATTGCATATTATGCTGATAGATATTGCGCCAGCAAGCATCGAAAAAGTCACTTTTATAAGATTTTCCGCAATCGGGACAATAGTGGTCATAAGGCTTGTCAAGCTCGAATTTAAACAGCTTTTTATGTACAGGGCAAATATAGTTCTGACTACGCCCAGTCGATTTATCGGGAATGTCAAAACCGTAACGGACACGTTCATCGACTCTTTCTTTCAACATACCGACAATTTTAGTACCCCATTCGGTTTTAGCAGAGGCTTCTACATTCCTCAAATCTTCATCCGTAAAAAAACGATAAGTTTTTTCGCAAGAGCGGTTATTTACTCCTTCTGTTAAAGTATTCGCTTCATTATTTGCTCTGAGTTGCGAAGCACTTATAAAAGCAATAAAAACAAGCGATACCGTCAGTAACATCTTTCTCATGTTATTTCGATTTACTTTTAGTTAAACATTAAATTCTTACTGATTGTCAATACGCATAATACGACATTTTTGCAACAAGCCTTTTTGTTTTACAAAGAGATAAAAGAAGCATTAATTTTTTCAAGTTATTCGTATTAGCAAATAATTAAAAAAATATTAAATGCAAATTAAGAGCATATCCTCCCCTATCTTACATTAAAATAATCTTGTTTATTCAACAAATTGAGAATTTACTCCTACAAAGTAAAAAAACGGCATCCTACAAAATCGATTTAAGCAAACATGCCAATTTGCCTGCCTCGGTAGCAAAAGACAATTTCCGGATATTTTTGTTCAAAAGGGAACAGACTGAAAGAAAACGCAAAGAGAACCGAATAATTTTTTGCTATCGGGAAATTCAAACAGACTATAAAACTAATTTTTTGATTTTAGCAAACTGAAAAGTAGAGATAAAAAAAATGGTTGTCATCCCGACAACCAATCTTCGTTAACCTTAAATCTAATACCATGAAAAACACATTGCAAATGTACGGCATATTTCTATTTACGCAAACAAATAAACAAAAAATCGACACATAATTAACTATATTTAATTATTATAGTAAATAATCGAAATATCAGAAACACAATTTCACAATTAATCTATTCTCAAATCTATATTTCATACTTTTGCATAGACATATTACCTAAAAATATTACTTTTGTGAAAAACAAATAGCATGTCAATGAAAGTCATAGATTTAATAAAAAACAGTCCTACGACCGCATTTTCTTTTGAAGTGCTTCCCCCTCTGAAGGGGAACAGTATCGAAAAAGTTTTCAATACGATAGATACATTACGGGAATTCGATCCCAAATATATCAATATCACGACCCATCGAAGCGAATTTTTATATAAAGACATGGAAGGGGGATTATATAAACGTGTGGCTGTCCGCACCCGGCCCGGAACTGTTGCAGTAGCTGCCGCTATTCAGAATAAATATCAAATTCCCGCCGTTCCCCATATAATATGCAGCGGATTTACTCAAAGTGAAACAGAATATGCCTTGATAGACCTGAGTTTTCTGGGAATATGCGACTTGCTGATTTTGCGAGGAGATAAAGCAAAACATGAAAACAGGTTTATTCCGACTCCCGAAGGGCATGCGCACGCTATCGATCTGCAGGCCCAAGTAAACCGGTTTAATGAAGGATACTTTCTGGACGGAAGCAAAATGTCCCTCATAAATACTCCGTTTTCTTATGGTGTAGCAGGATACCCGGAAAAGCATGATGAAGCTCCCAATCCCGATTCAGACCTCTTCTGGCTTAAAGAAAAAGTAAAAGCAGGAGCAGAATATATCGTAACGCAAATGTTTTTTGATAATGAAAAATACTTTTCTTTTGTCGATCGTTGCAAGAGCGAAGGTATCGATGTACCCATTATTCCGGGCATCAAACCCATAAACTTCCGCAATCAACTTACGGTTTTACCCAAGGTTTTCCACGTCGATCTTCCTGAGGCACTGGCCTCTGAATTAAGAAAATGCAAAACCGATGAAGAGGCTAAAGAGGTTGGCGTAGAATGGTGTATATTACAAGCTAAGGAACTAAAAGAAAAAGGTGTACCAAGCATCCACTTTTACTCGATGATGGCTACCGAAAGTGTAAAACGTGTAGCACGGCAAGTATATTAAAACAATAAGAAGGAGGTAATTATCGTGTTTTTCAAAGATATTATCGGACAAGATGAGGTAAAGAAAAGATTGATACATTCTGTAAAATCCGGACAAATAGCTCATGCCCAGCTGTTTTGCGGGCCTGAGGGAATCGGGAAATTACCTTTGGCTCTTGCTTATGCCCGATATATACAATGCACGAACAAGGGTGAAGATGATGCTTGTGGTGTGTGTCCGTCATGCAAACAATTCAGTTCGGTCATGCATCCCGACGTTCACTTTGTATTTCCGATTTATAAGAATGAAAAAAAGAAAAAACGTTTGTGCGACGACTATATAGATGAATGGCGCAAATGTCTCTCCGAGAATCAGTATCTTTCATTGGAACAGTGGCTTTCTTATATCGATGCGGAAAATTCCCAAGTAAGCATCTATGCTGACGAAAGCCGTGAAATTATTCGGAAAATAAGTCTCAAAACTTATGAATCGGATTATAAAATCATGATTATCTGGTTACCCGAATTAATGAATCCCGTGTGTGCCAACAAATTGCTGAAAATACTGGAAGAACCTTACGAAAAGACCGTTTTTTTGTTGGTCAGCAATCAACCCGATAAAATATTGGGTACTATACTCTCCCGTTCACAACGCATTAATATGCGGGTCGTTTCATCCGAAAAAATATCGGAAGCCTTGCAAAGGCGATACTCCTTAGGACAACAAGATGCCGATGCTGTGGCACACATCGCAAACGGAAATTTCATTAAAGCCTTGGAAACGATACAGCTTTCAGAAGAAAATCAATATTTCTTCGACCTTTTCGTGCGCCTCATGCGTCTGGCCTACGGCAGAAAAATAAAAGATTTAAAGGCATGGAGTGAAGAGGCTGCCGATATGGGAAGAGAAAAAGAAAAACGTTTTCTGGCTTATACTCAACGTATGTTACGAGAAAATTATATTTATAATCTTCATATTCCCGAAATCAGCTATTTAAATAGTAAGGAAGAACAATTTTCAACACGTTTCGCACCGTTCATACACGAACGTAATATTATTTCATTGATGAATGAACTGAGCAGGGCAGAATCGGACATATCGCAAAATGCAAACGGAAAGATCGTATTTTTTGATTTGGCAATAAAAATGATTATGTTGCTGAAAAGTTAAAAATTAAAACTCTGTTCGCTACTATTATCAAAAAGCATATCTTTGTAGTCCGTAAAAATCAATAATATTTTACGGTACACAAATCTACGGGGCTGACCGGTTTTGACAGCGGGTAGAAATGGTGTGTAAGCATGCAGAGCGTGGATGGCTTGCTCTATAATCTCAGACATCAAAAATTTAACTGGCGAAAATAACTACGCTCTTGCTGCTTAATCGAAGTATAGTAGATTAGCTTAATCTCCGCAACAGTTGTGGAGACAAGACATCACCCGGTTGCTGTTGTTCCGAGGCGTTCCGAAACGGTGGTGCAATAATATCGGAAATAGTGGGTAGCCGGCCTTGTGCCGCCCATGAAATTTTAAAGGCTAAGGTATGAATTGGTGGCTTCGGTCTTGTTCATACCCGACAATCAAAGCGAAGATAAGCATGTAGAAAGCTCATTAGTTCCTCGTTTGGACGAGGGTTCGAATCCCTCCAGCTCCACAAATAAGATTGATAATCAGATTGTTACAGGATTTACACCCCGAAATACACCCTAAAATAAAAAGTGATAGTCTGATTATCATTCTTTATATCAAGCACTACCTACAAGTCTTAAATAATTTAACTATTATGATGCCTTGTGGTATTCTATTATATTTTTTGCTGTTTTGTTTGTTCTTATCAAATAAATACGTAACTTTGAAATATCATTTTGGGCTTGACTGGAATTGACAGCGAGTTGGAATGGTATGTAAGCATGC